>Ga0182024_10022688_pt1 | contig 11300 bp, 12 predicted proteins | sample P32metaG_FD_120480 | JGI IMG/M metagenome (GOLD analysis project Ga0182024, IMG submission 120480) | Permafrost microbial communities from Stordalen Mire, Sweden - P3-2 metaG (Illumina Assembly) | ecosystem: Environmental > Terrestrial > Soil > Wetlands > Permafrost | place: Sweden: Stordalen... | reverse complement strand
TGAGGTCGGCGAGCCGTGTCACGCCGGCCGGCCCGGCGGCGACCAGGAGCGAACGGCCGGCGGCGTTGACGACGTGCAGCGTGATCTGCGGCGTCAAGTACGTCGACTCCGCCAACTCGATCAAACGTCGGCCGCGGCCGCGCCCCGTCGGCCGGCGCCGGCGCAGGACGAGCGCGCCGATCGCGAGTGCGCACAGAAGGGCGGCCGGCGCGATGACGGCCGCGGTGGTCATGAAATGCCGGCTGCGCTTCGGCGCGCGCTGAAGTCGTCGCGTTCACGCTCCTCGGCCGCCTGGTCGGCCCGAACGACGGCGGCGTGCTGCCGGTCGCGGAGCAGCTCGAGCACCGCGCGAGCGCGCGACGCGCACAGCAGATCGTCGCGAGCCGCCGCCGCGACGGCTTGAACGCCGTGCAGCCGGCGGCGCGCGGTGCCGAGCCTGCGCCCCAGGACGCCGAGATAGGCTTGCCACGCTCGCAGCGCATCGGGCTTCGGCGCAGCAAGAGCGTGCGCACGCGCCCCGTCGAGAAGGCGCCCCGCGTCGTCGCAATCCCGGCGCGCAGCCTCCATCGTGAAGCGGCAGCGCAGGTATCGCGCGTGTTGAAGCGATTCATCCCGGCGACGCGCACGCAGGAGCGGTTCGAGGCGAAACGTGCGGCCCGGCATGGCGTGGCCGAAGTCTGCGGGGCGGAGATTGCCGCCCGATGACCGTGCGGTTACGTCGCCAGTGCCGAACGCTCGGGCCCGACCGACACCGCACGCACGGGGACGCCGGTAAGCACGGCCAGCCGCTCGACGAACGAGCGCGCCTTTCCCGGAAGGTCGGCGATCCGGCGCACGCCGCGGAGATCCTCGCTCCAGCCCGGATGCTCTTCCACCTCGACGCCGAGGTCGGCCTCACCGATCGCCTCTACACCGCACGGCGTCCCGGCGGCGCGGCGATATCCGGTGACGATGCCCAGCCGTTCGAAGCCGGACAGCACGTCCAGCTTCGTGATCACCAGCGCGTCGAGCCCGTTGAGCTCGGCCGCATACCGCGCCGCAACCGCGTCGTACCAACCGCAACGGCGCGGGCGGCCGGTCGTCACTCCGAACTCGCGTCCTTGCGTGCGCAGCCGCTCGCCGCGTTCGTCGTCCAGTTCGGAGGGGAACGGGCCGCTTCCGACCCGGGTGCAATACGCCTTGGCGATGCCGAGCACGCCGCCGATCGTGGTAGGTCCGACACCGAGGCCGGTGCACGCACCGCCGGCGATAGTGACCGAACTCGTGACGAACGGATAGGTTCCGAAACTGACGTCGAGCATCGTCCCTTGCGCGCCCTCGGCTAAGATCCGCTCGCCGCGCGCGATCGCGTCGTGCAGCCAGCGCACGCCGGGAACGACGTGCGGCACGATGCGCTGCGCGAGCGTCAGCGTTTCGCTCACCACATCTTCTTCCGTCGGCAGCCCGTCGGCCCCGATGAACAGCGGCGCGCGCGCGAGCAGCGCGGCACGAATCTTCGACGCCAGCAGCGCCGGCTTCGAGAGGTCGCCGAAGGTGATCCCGAGCCGTCCCACCCGGTCGACGTAGGCCGGACCGATGCCGCGCCCGGTGGTGCCGATCGCGCCGCTGCCGCGCTGCTTCTCGCTCAGACGGTCGAGCGCGGCGTGATAGGGGAACACCACGTTCGCGCGATCCGAGATGCTGATGCGCGACACGTCGACGCCGAGTTTGGCGAGCATGTCGATCTCGTCGGCCAAACCGCGCAGCGATGCGACCGTCCCGGCGCCGATAAACAGCTTCGTGTCGGCGACGAGCACGCCCGACGGGACGACGTGCAGCGCGAGCTTGGTCTCGCCCACTTCGATCGAGTGCCCGGCGTTGTCGCCGCCGCCGAAGCGAGCGATGACCCCGTAGTTCCGCGCGAGCAGGTCGACGACGCGACCCTTCCCCTCGTCGCCCCATTGAATCCCGACCGCGACGTCGACCGGCCGTCGCGCATCGCGCGGAGCAGGCCAGTCGATCACGGGCGGTCCACCCTCAGTCACCCCGGAAGTCGAGATCGCTCGTGCTTCCGACCGGCAGCGGCGGGAAGCCCCCGAACGACGTCATGACGAATTCGCTGAAGAGCGCGTTGGGCCAGCCGAAATCGGGCCGCGAGAACTTGGTGGGGTCGTCGGGATTGAAGGCTTCGTGCAGCAGATGATCGCCCGGGTCCGAGGCCAAGATCTCGGTCAGCACGTCCTTGCGTTCGGTTTCCGTGGAGGCGGTGAAGCCTTGCATCAGCAGGGCCAACGGCCACACCCAACCCTCATTGGTATGCGGTGAACCGATCCCGCGCGCGACCTTCCCGACGTAGTAGGTCGGGTTGTCGGGCGAGAGCAGAAACTTACGCGTGTTCTTGTAGATGTACGAGGTGCTCTTCGTGTACCCCAGGTAGGGCGCCGAAAGCAGCGACGGAATGTTGGCGTCATCCATCAGGCGCGCGTTGCCCAGCCCGTCGACCTCGTAGGCGTAGACGTAGCCGTAGTTCGGCGTGAACACGACGCCGTAGGTCTGGATACCGTTCTGCACCTCGTTGCGCAGGGCGCGGGCGCGCTGCGCCTTGATCAGGTTGTGATAGACGTCGCGCTCGATCTCTTGCAGTTCGCCGAGCACGACCACCGCCATCATCTCCGACGGGATGAGGTAGTTGTACGTGCAGGCATCGTCTGAGGGACGGAAACCACTCCAAATCATACCGGTGTAGCCGACCGGATTCCCTTTGCCGCCATTGGGCAGTTCCCGATGCGTGTAACTGGAGTTCCGCGGGTGATCTTGCTCGCGCTCCATCGTTTCAAGCGCCTTGTCGAAACCGGCCGCGAGTTCGGGCGTGAAGATCGAGGCGTCGCCGGTCTGTTTCCAATACATCCAGGCCAGCGAAATCGGATACGCGAGCGAGTCGAGCTCGAACTTCTGTTCCCACACGCGATAGTCGAGCGTGAAGGCATTGGCGTACGGATCGATCTGCAGATACTTGCCCATTCGCGCGAGCATCCCGCGCAGGATCGTCTGGACCTGCGGGTCCTTTTTTGCGAAGAAGAGATAGGGCCGTGCCTCAGCGCTAGCGTCGCGCAGCCACTCCGCCGGGATGTCGCCCGTCTTGACGTACGCCGTACCGTCGGAAGCGATCGTAATCTGCTTGGTCGTGTTCAGCAGTGCGGAGCGATACAGGGACTGCAGCTCAGGGTCGGGGGCGGTATAATCGGCGGCCGCGCGCGCGATCGCGTCGACTTCCACGGCAGCCGCCGGTCGCGGCGCGGGCAGCGCGATGAACGCGAGCGTGAAAACCAGCGCGCGAGCGATGAAGGATCGCATCGTTTCGCGCTCCTTACCATGCCGCGGCGGCCCTTTCCTAGAAGGAACTCGCGTCGCCGACGAGTTCGCCGAGATCCACGCCCGCCCGTTCGCGCAGGACGCGATAAATCAGCGAAGCTGGGAATCCGAGCCGTTCGAGTCTCCGCGCCGCCGATTGGTAGGAGAGATCGGGTTTGGCTTTGCGCAGCCGGTCGTATGCGAGCGCAATGCGCTCGTGTTCGGGCGCGGCGGCCGCGGTCACCCGGCTGCGCGCCTCGTCGCGATCGATGCCGCGCTTGACCAGTTCAGCGACGAGCCGCGCATCACCGACCGAACCGCGCCGCCCCTCGACGTAGAGCAGCGCGAACAGCCCGTCGTCGAGCAGACCATCCCGCTTGCAGGATGCGAGCGTTGCATCGACCGCGGCATCGTCGAAACCCTTTCGCTGCAGTTTGGCGGCCAGCTGTGCCGCGGTGAGACGGCGCTGCGCCAACGCGCGCAGCGCCGTTCCCCGTGCGGACGGCACCGCGGCCGTTATTCGTCGTCGGCGACGGCGGCGCCGACCGGCCTTGCCGAACCGTTGGTCGAGCCGCTGGCCTTGAGTGCCTCACGGATCTTCGTCGCGATTTCATCGGCGACGTCGGTATGTTCTTCGAGGAACGCCTTGGCGTTCTCGCGGCCCTGACCGATCCGCTGCTCGCCGTAGGTGTACCACGAGCCGGATTTTCCGATCAGGTTGCGTTCGAGCGCGACGTCGATGATCGAACCCATCTTCGAGATGCCCTTGCCGTAGGTGATATCGAATTCGGCCTGCCGGAAGGGCGGCGCAACCTTGTTCTTCACGACTTTGACGCGCGTGCGCGAGCCGACCACGTCGGTGCCGACCTTGATCTGTTCCAGCTTGCGGACGTCGAGCCGGATCGAGGCGTAGAACTTCAGCGCGCGGCCGCCCGATGTCGTCTCGGGGTTGCCGAACATCACGCCGATCTTCTCGCGCATCTGATTGATGAAGATCATCACGCACTTCGAGCGCGAGATGGCCGCGGTCAGTTTGCGCAGCGCCTGCGACATCAGCCGCGCTTGGAGACCGACGTGCGTATCGCCCATGTCGCCTTCCAGCTCGGCCTTGGTGACGAGGGCGGCGACTGAGTCGACCACCACCACGTCGACCGCGTTGGAGCGGACCAGCATCTCGGCGATTTCGAGCGCCTGCTCGCCGGCATCGGGCTGTGAGACCAGCAGGTTGTCGAGATCGATGCCGAGCCCTTGCGCGTACGCCGGGTCGAGCGCGTGCTCGACGTCGACGAAGGCCGCCGTCCCGCCGAGCTTCTGCGCTTCGGCGATCACGTGGAGGGCGAGGGTCGTTTTTCCGGATGACTCCGGACCGTAGATTTCGACGATGCGGCCGCGCGGCAGGCCGCCGACGCCGAGGGCGAGATCGAGTGCGATCGAGCCGGTGGAAATGACGTCGAACGCCATCTTGTCGGTGAACTCGCCCATCTTCATGATGGAGCCCTTGCCGAACTGACGCTCGATCTGCGCCAGCGCGCTATTGAGGGCGGTCTGTTTGTCGTCTGCCATGATGCTCCATGCGGGTGTCGGTGTCGGTCCGACGGTATCGCGCTGGTATGCCAGATGCGTGGCAGGGTGCGAACGACGGCCCTCCATCGTATCCCACCCCGCTCCCGCGCCGGCTAGTGGCGCGTCGTTCCTCCCGCTCTTCGAAGCGAGCGCCTATCGAACCTGTGTTCGACGGCCCATATACTTCGGTCTTGACTTAATTAAGTAAAGCCAACATAATGACGGACATGCTAGCCTTTGGGGCGCTCGCCGACCCGACTCGCCAGCGCATCGTCGAAATGCTGGCCACGCGCGAGCTGGCCGCCGGTGAGATCGCCCGCCGTTTCGACATGACGCCGCCGGCGGTCTCGCAGCACCTGCGGCTGCTGCGCGAGGCCGGCATGGTCACCGTGCGGCGCGAGGCGCAGCGCCGCATCTACGCGCTCGAGCCGGCCGGACTGGCCGAACTCGATGCGTGGCTGAGCCGCTTCCGGCGCTTTTGGTCGGGCCGGCTCGACGCGCTCGAAAACGAACTCGCCGCACCCGATCCGCCGCGAAGGAGTCCCTGATGACCAACTCGCCCGACGCAACCTCCGGTGCCGTGGGCATCGTGCTCGACGCGCACACGATTCGGTTCGAGCGCCTCCTGCCCGGTCCGATCGAACGCGTGTGGTCGTATCTGACCGATCCCGACCGCTTGGCGACCTGGCTCAATCGCGGCGAGATCCCGAGCGAAGTCGGCGCGGAATTCCGCTGGTCGTGGAACTGCGAAGACGAGAAGCCCGGCGGCGAACTGCGCGGGCGCACGCGGGTGTACGACCCGCCGCACGTTCTCGAATACGACTGGATCGAAACGACCGCGCCGGGCGGCCCGATCCGCAACTCCTACGTGCGGTTCGAGCTGCAGCTGCAAGGCGACCGCGTCCTGCTCACGCTGACGCATAGCGCGCTGCCGGCCGATGCCTTCACGACGGTCGGCGCGGGCTGGCACGCGCACCTCGACACCCTGGTCGCAACGGTGGCGGGCATCGACGGACTCGACGCCGACGCGCGCTACGAGGCGCTGCGGCCGCGTTACGAAGCGCTCGCGCGCGACACGACGTAGACGCCGCTCCGAAGCGCGGGCCTACGCGGCCTCGGAGACTTCGAACAGGGCGCGGGTGAACTGGGCGGGGTCGAAGGGGGCGAGCGCGTCGAGGTTTTCGCCGAGGCCGACGAACTTGACCGGAACGCCGAGCTGATCGACGATCCCGACCAGCACGCCGCCTTTGGCAGTGGAATCGAGTTTCGTCACCACGAGCCCGGTGAGCTGCGTCGCCTCGTTGAAGAGCTTGGCTTGCGAGAGCGCGTTCTGCCCGGTCGTGCCGTCGACCACGAGCAGCGTCTCGGCCGGCGGCGCGCCGGTCTCGCGCTCGATCACGCGCCGCATCTTCTTCAGCTCTTCCATCAGGTTGGTCTTCGTCTGCAGCCGGCCGGCCGTGTCGACCAGGACGACATCGACGCCGCGCGCTTTCGCCGCGCTCATCCCGTCGAACACCACGGCCGAGGGATCGGAGCCTTCGGCTCCGCGCAGAAACTCGGCCCCGGCGCGCTGCGTCCACACCGCGAGCTGCTCGGCGGCGGCGGCGCGGAAGGTGTCGGCGGCGACGACGAGCACGCGTTTGCGCTGCGCGACCAGCACGTGCGCGAGCTTGCCGATCGTCGTCGTCTTGCCGCTGCCGTTCACGCCGACGATCAGCACGACGGCCGGTTTGGCATCGAGGCGAAGTCCCATCTCGGGCAGGGTCAGGAAATTCTGCACGTCGCGCCGGAAGCGCGCGATGACCTGATCGCTGGTTGCGTAGCGATCCTGCTGCGCGACGGCCTTGAGCGCCTCGACGATCTTCACCGTCGTCGGCACGCCGAAATCGGCCGTCACGAGAATCTCCTCGAGGTCGGCCCACAGCGCGGCATCGATCGGGCGACGCGCCAGCGCCATCGTCTCGAGCTCTCCGCCGAAAGCCTCCCGCGTGCGCGTCAGGGCCGTCCGCAGTTTTCCGAGCCAGCTCACGGCAAGGCTGATTCCGCGCACCGGTAAAGTCCCATGCCAAGGCGGGTACGCGGTGTCCTTGACGGGTACACGGTCGGCATGATTGCGACGCGCGAAATCGCGCCGGGAGTCGCCGTCTCGGCGATCGGCTTCGGCGGTTACCATCTGGGACTGATCGACGACGAGCGGGAGGCGATTCGCCTGCTGCATGCGGCGCTCGACGCCGGCGTCAACTTCCTCGACAACGCCTGGGAATATAACGAGCACGTCAGCGAGGAACGGATGGGCAAGGCCCTGGCCGACGGTAACCGCCGCGAGCGCGTCTTCCTGATGACCAAGGTCTGTACGCACGGGCGCGGAGCGGACGTGGCGCGGCGCCAGCTCGAGGAGTCGCTGCGGCGGCTGCGGACCGATCACCTCGACTTGTGGCAGATTCACGAGTGCGTGTACGACGACGATCCCGCCCGGCACTACGCCAAGGGCGGCGTGGTCGAGGCGCTCGAGAAGGCGAAACGCGACGGCATCGTCCGCTTCGTCGGTTTCACCGGCCACAAACGTCCGGCGATCCACCGCGAGATGATCGAACGCGGCTTCCCGTTCGACACCGCGCAGATGCCGCTCAACGTGCTCGATCCCAATTTTCGGTCGTTCGAGAAACACGTCGTGCCGCTGGCGCGCGAACGCGGCATCAAAGTCATTGGAATGAAGGCCTTCTCCGAAGGCCGGATGCTCGAAGCCGGCAAGGTGGATCCCGACGACGCGCTGCGCTACGCGATGTCCGTTCCCGGCCTGCTGACCACGGTTACCGGGATCGATTCGCAGCACGTGCTGGACCACCACGTCCGCATCGCCGACGGCTTCACCCCGCTCGATGAGACGGTGATGCAAGCGCTGCGCGACAAGTATCACGATCGCGCGACGGACGGACACCTCGAACTCTACAAGTCCTCGATGAAGAACGACGCCGACGAAGGCCGCGCCCAACACGGCTTCCCGCCGATGTCCGAACTCGCGATGTAAAGGCGGGGCCCGCCGTCAGCGCGGCGCAGACGCCGAGCGTTCGGCAAAAAAAGCCGCCAGCGTTGCCGTCGCGTCGAGTGCCGAACTCGGCGGGTCCAGATGAAACCCGAAGAGTCCGGCGAGACCCTGCGCGACGGCGGAGGGCGGCTCGCCGCCGGGCCACTGGTGTCCGGCACCGTCGACGGTAATCAACCGGATCGTGCGGCCGTTGGCGCACTTCCAACTGCGCGTCGTCACCGGTTGCGCACGCGTCTCGGAGGGCGGTTCGCAACGGTCGGCAGCGGTCCAGACGCGCAGGCTGGCGGTCACCGATTGGACATCGCGAACCTCGCCGCTGCCGTTGCCCCCGGCGAACGGAACGTTGCGGTCGGCGAGCCCGTGGATTGCCAAGACCGACATCGGCTTTGGATGCGGGCACGGCGCCACCAGCGTCCCCGCGACCGGACCGATCGCAGCGATCGAAATCGTCGCCTCGCAGGCCATGCGGTAGGCCATGAAGGCCCCATTCGAGATGCCGGTGATGAAGACACGCCGCGGATCGGCATGGTCGCTTCGCACCAGCGTCCGCACCAGCTCGCTGAGAAACGCAACGTCGTCGATGTTCTCGCGCTGCGGTGCGCCGCAGCACGTCCCGCCGTTCCACGCGCGATTGTTGCCGTCCGGGTACACCACCAGGAAACCGCCGCGCTGCGCGGCTTGATCCCAATGATACGACCGCTCTGCCTGGAGGCCGTCCCCGTAACCGCCGTGCAGCACTACGACCAGCGGTGCCGTCGCCGCTGCTGCGGCAGCCTGCGGCGCGTAGAGATGGAAAGTTCGGGTCACCCCACCGACCATCAGCGAGCCGCTGCGCGATTCGTCGTCAGCGGCCCCAATCGGGGTCGCGAGCGCGGTCAGCGCCGCGCACGCAAGGAGCGCGAACGGCCGAACGAAGCGACGATGCGCGGCAGGCACGGGCGAAGTGTAGCGCATCCGACGTGAACGGGGCTGAATCGCAGATGAAAAACGCGCGCGTTCGCGTCGCATCGGAAACTATCCCGCGTTGCGCCGCGTGTACTTTTGTTTGACCGTGGGGTCGCCCTCACGGTAGCCGAGGTCGCCGCGCAGTGCGCGCAGCTTCGCGCGCAGGTGGATCACCGCTTGGGCGTGGATCTGCGAGACCCGCGATTCTGAGACGTTCAGCGCGCCCTTGATTTCCTTGAGCGTCAAGCCCTCGAAATAATAGAGCGAGATCACGGTGCGCTCTTGGTGCGGCAGTTCGTCGACGGCGCGGACCAGCGCGTTCTTGATCTCACGCGTCTCGACCGCGCTGGTGACCTCGGTCCCGTCGTCGCGCAACGTGTCGAGCAGCGGGATCTCGTAGCCGCGTTCGTTCGGCAGGAACTCCTCGAGCGAGAGCACCGCGGTCCCGCGCACCTTTTGCAGCAGGACGTCGAGCTCTTTGAGGCTCACGCCCATGCGCTCGGCAACCTCGTCTTCGGTCGCGGCGCGGCCCAGCTCGACCTCCAGGTCCTGGTAGACGCGTTCCAACTCCCGGGCGCGCTGGCGTACCGCGCGCGGGACCCAATCGAGCGCACGCAGCGCGTCGAGGATCGCCCCGTTGATGCGGGTGATCGCGTACGTCTCGAACTTGACGCCCCGCTGGTCGTCGTACTTCTCGATCGCGTCGATGAGGCCCAGGATCCCGTCGTTGATCAGGTCGTTGATCTCGACGTTCGGGGGCAGGTTGATCGAGATACGTCCGGCGACGTATTTCACGAGATGCAGGTACTTGTGGACGATCTCTTCGCGGCTCAGGTCGACGCCGCCGATCACGTACGGTGAATGGTCGTGGAGAGCTTTCACGTCAGGCTCCCGAGACGAGACGTCCACCCGGCCTCCGTCCCCGATTACGTCTTCGTTCACGACCGCTGGTAAAGCTCCCTCCGATTGCACTAGCTGAAGCGAATGCGCGGATTTGCGGCCGCGTACAGGAGGTCGACGGCGGTGTTGACGACCACGAAGACGCCCGCGAAGAGCAGTATGCATCCGTTGATCAGCGGCATGTCGCGGTTCGATATCGCCTCGAACGCCAGCCTCCCGACGCCGGGCCAGGCAAAGATCGATTCGGTCAGCACCGCCCCGCCGAGCAGCAGCCCCGTCTGCAGGCCGAGCACGGTGATGATCGGGATCAGCGCGTTGCGCAGAGCGTGCTTCACCACCACCGTGCGTCCGTCGAGCCCTTTCGCCCGGGCGGTGCGGATGTAGTCGGACGAGAGCACGTCGAGCATGCCGCTGCGGGTGATTTTCGCGATGATCGCCAGCGGGATCGTCCCCAGCGTGACCGCCGGCAGGATCAGATGCCAGAGCGCGTCGGCCGCGGCGGCGCCGTTGCCGGCCAGCAGCGCGTCGATCACGACCAGGTGAGTGCGAACCGGAACCACGTAGCTCAGCGAGATCCGCCCGGAGATCGGAAACAGGTTGAGGCCGAAATGCGACGGCACGACCGCGAACGCGTACACCAGCATCCAGCCCAGCCAGAAGACCGGAATCGAGACGCCCAGCAGCACCGCGCTCATCGTCAGCGCGTCGATCGCGTGGCGATGGCGAACGGCCGCCACGACCCCGGCCGGAATGCCGACCGTCACCGCAAAGAGCATCGCCCCGAGCGTCAGCTCCATGGTGGCCGGAAAGTACTGCGCCAGCTTGAGCGAGACCGGTTGGGCGTCGAAAACCGACACGCCGAGGTCGCCGTGGGAAACCGCCGCCAGGTAGAGTGCGAGCTGGACGAACCACGGCTTGTCGAGCCCCAGCTGGGCTCGCAGCTGGGCGGCTTCCAGCGGGCTGGCGTGCTCTCCGAGGCGTAGGGTGACCGGATCGCCCGGGATCGCGTGCATGAACAGAAAGCTGACCACGGTGATCGCGATCAGGACCAGGACCAGTCGAACCAGCCGATCGACGAAGAACCGGAGCATCTTCCGCCGCCCCGTTCGCGCCGTTCCGCAGGGAAGCCCGCCCGCGGAGGACACCCACCCGGCGGCGCTAAACGCTGAGGGGTTGAAGCGCTCGACGCGATCGAGCTTTTTCTTTGTGCGTCGTTGTAAAGGACCATTGGGTTGACCGTCGGTTTGTCGCAACAGTTCGGGATCGAAGCCGGCCTCGGGGCCGGCCTGCTGGCGATCCTCTATGGACTCTATCTCGTCTCTTGGGTACTCCGTCAGCCGGCCGGCAATGCGGCGATGCAAGCCATCGCCGCCGCCATCCAGGAAGGCGCGACGGCCTTCCTGCGCCGTCAGTACACGACGGTCGCCGCCGTGGCGGTGGTCCTGGCGATCGTCATCGCCGCGCTCCCCGCCCCGCTCGGCTGGGAGGCTGCGCTCGGCTTCGTGATCGGCGCGGT
>Ga0182024_10022687_pt1 | contig 11301 bp, 7 predicted proteins | sample P32metaG_FD_120480 | JGI IMG/M metagenome (GOLD analysis project Ga0182024, IMG submission 120480) | Permafrost microbial communities from Stordalen Mire, Sweden - P3-2 metaG (Illumina Assembly) | ecosystem: Environmental > Terrestrial > Soil > Wetlands > Permafrost | place: Sweden: Stordalen... | reverse complement strand
GGGATCGTAGAAGTTGTCGCGGTGCGTCCAGTAGCGTTTGCCGACGATGAAATCCGGGATTCCATCGCCATCCACGTCGCCCCACGTCGCACCGTGGGCTTGGGAGAAGATAACGCCTCCCGGACCCGGATGCGCGGGGTCGTCCTGAATCATATGTTCCACAAAGCTGATATTGCCGCCAGCGTCGCGCTTCTGCTCATACCAGGCGATGCCGTAACCATGGGCCTGAAGGACGGTCACCACATCGTTCAAGCCATCTCCATTCACGTCATAGACCGCCATGATGGCGCCGCCCACGCCGGAGCGGCCATCGCGGCTAAAGGCAAAGGGATGGTATGGCCATGGTTTGCCGTCGTCGTGCGCGGGTTGCTCCCACCATCCAAACGCATTGACGATATCCACGCGGCCGTCGCCATTGATATCCCCGGAGCCAATGCCGTGCGCGGTGGCCAGGCCCGGCTCGGAGACGACATGAATTGTCCAAAGCGCATAAGGATTCTTCAGGTCCGGATGAGCCCAACGCACGGTTCCGCCTGCCATGTAGAGCAGATCAGGCTGACCGTCGCCATCGATGTCGGTCAACTGGGCGATCTCACTCGATATGTCTTCCACCACCAGGTGCTTGTCCCAGCGGCGCGACTCGCCCCGAGGATTCTCATATAGCCAGACCCCATGATCGTGGTCCGAGAAGCTTGCCGTGAGCGAATCAACCCAGCCGTCACCGGTGAAGTCCCCGGAGAACTGTATCCAGCACTCGTGCGTGTAGTCGTCGGATGGATTGCGTGTGATCGCGGGATAAATTTCCCGGTGCCTCCTGTAATCCGGTCCGAGATAGTAGTAAGGGCCCGCGATCACATCCTGGATGCCGTCATGGTTGACATCGCCCGAGGCCGAACCCCACGCGTAGTAGAAATCGCTCAGGCGCTGCTTGCGGAACTCCGTGGAATGGAAATCGACTGGATATTCCTTCCAGCCCTCATCCTTGTAGGAGACCTCTTTGAAGGTGACCTCGCCTTCGCCCACGTAGAGCGCGATGGGGCCATAGTTGCCAAATTTTGCGTCCGCGACGCCTCCAGCGGCTTCATGGCCCTGATTGACGAAGGCGCGAACAATGTTCAGATCCACGATGACTTCGGCTGTATTCCATTCACCGTTCTGGATCCTTGTGACCGCTTCGGGTATTACGGACGGCATAGCCGGGCGCGCGCGGACAGGTCGCGGCTTCGGCGCGGGTGCATTCGGATCGGGCGGGGGAGCAATGCGGATCTGGCCGCCGGCGAAATGCAGGGGCTCTTTGGTCAGAATCATTCCCTTTGTATCCAACGTGACAGCGTAGGAAGCGGTGTCGTCCGCATCCAGCATCATCAAAACGCCCTTGTAGCCGTCAGGAGTCTTTTCCGTGCGAAGCAGATAGCCTGCCTTGCACGGGCCTGCGCACTTGAATACGGAATACATGGCGGCATCCTGGAAGGACTGGTCGAGCATCAGAAAGCCGCCTGTGCCTCCATTTGCCTTTCCGGTAATTTCGCCCGAGTTGGCACTCCAACTTGCACCACCCAGCGGGTGCCAGTCCTTCAGGCTTGACCCTCGAAAAACTCCATCAGGGCGAAAAGTTGGAGCGGCCGCAATTGCCCATACGGAGGAACCAAGCAGAAGAATCAGGCAAAAGTGGCGTGAACTCGGAAACCTCATAGCACCTACCCCGGAGTAAAAATAACAAAGAGCTTCAAACGGTGAACCACTCAGGACCAGCGTTATGCTGGGCCGGAAATGGTTGCGAATAGCGCAATGTTCATTTCAGCGTCGGCGCAATTGTAGCAAATGACCAACCGGAAATGTCAACATCGTTCCTTTATCCAGGGGTGCAGGAACTCCGTTATCTGTGACCGGTGGCGATAGATCTCACTGGATATGCTGTGCCGGCATGACTCCAGGTATTCCGAGTCACCGGGATCGCCGACCGCTGTCCAGTTCCGGGCGCTCATCCATGATTCCGGACACTCGTTCTCCGGGCAGATCCCCTCTTCCGCGCGAAAACGCAGGGGACTCATCAGTTTTGGTCCGGACCCGGTTGGCATGCAAATTGCCTCTTACAACGAGGAAGCCTGTATCGGGCACTTATCGAGGAGAACGGCCCCATGAGAATGGACCATGAATCATCCCTGACACCACGATGGATTGTTTTCGGGACCGCCGTGGTCTACTTTGCGCTTGGATCCCTGATGACCGCTCATTTTATGCATTTAAAAGAGGGATGGGCAGATAGTCACCGCGCTTTCCAGTTGAAAATCCATCATGCGGTGCCGGGGAAGATGCCGGTCCTCGAAGAGCGTCTTTGCAGCGCTTCCAGGTTGAAACCCAGACACGGTCTCGCTGTACAGGCTGGTGAAAAAGCGGCTTTGTATCAGCGCACGACTTTAGTGGGGCCGTAAAGGGATTAAGAATATGTCGGGCTTTACAGGTTGCGGAAAAACTCGCTTCTCTGAAGGGTACGGCCTTTAGGCCGTACATAATCGTTGTGTAATGAATTCGGCTTTAGCCGCTGAGGGCGGCTTTCTTCTCAAGACAGGGATTTTTCCGCAGCCCGTAAAACGGGGATACCGGGTACCTTTATCGCAGACTACTCGCTCCTGAGTGCCCGCATTGGATCGATTGACGCGGCGCGGCGCGCGGGAATGAATCCAGCCACGGTTGCGCAAATCCCCAGCACGATCGTTGTCCCAAGGAAGGCCAGCGGATCATAATCGCTGACCTGATACAGTAATCGGCTCATGAGGTGACCCGCAAGCAGCGCAGCGGGAATGCCCAGAACGAGACCCATCAGAACCTGCAACAGCGCGGTCCGCAACACCATCGAAACAACCCGTGAGCGCGTTGCACCCAACGCTATGCGAATGCCGATTTCGCCCCTTCGGCGCGCTACCAGGTACGACGTGACCCCGTACAGACCAATGGAGGCCAGCACCAGCGACAGCATGCCAAAAACCCCTGTGAGCCGTGCCATCAACCGATCCTGGTTGAAGGTTCCCGCTACCTCGGAGTCATAACTGTCGAACCGGAAAACAGTCAGATTCGGATCGATATCAGCCAGCGTGCCCCGGATCAGAGCCTCGGCGTCCTGCTGTGGCCGGGCGAAGTTGAAAATCATGCTCCTCGCGTACATCGAGCTCTTCTCGCCGGCGTCCAGGTCAGGATCTTTGAATCCGGTGAACTGTTGTGTCAGAGGCCGGAGAAAAAGAGGTCGAACCTCCCTGTGCGGATCGATCGCTTTAAAGTCCGCGAAAACCCCGACGATCTCAAAGGCGCTGGAGTATTGCGGGGCATCCGTGCCAAAACGCAGACCGATCGGATTCTGATTGGGAAAGAAACGTCTGGCGAAGGCCTGGTTCACCAGGACCACCGGAGGCGAGCCGGATGTATCCTCTGCTCTAAAAACGCGGCCACGCACTACCGGCACCCCGATCGAACTCAGAAATCGGGTGCTTACGCGATCCCAATCGGCACTGCACTTGTCATTCGGTCCCGGCGCAGGATGACCCTGCGGAATCACGCACGCACCCCACTCATTGCCGCCAAGCGGAAGATATCTCGCCAGGCTCATATCGATCATGAACGGCAAAGCGGAGAAGCGTTCCTCGATTTGACGGTAAAGAGCGGGCAGCCGATCCACCGTGTAGCCGGCGCCCCGCGGATCGAAGTGCACCACAAAACGGTTGCCAGTGGAGATGCCGAGATCCTGGTGCTCGAGCTTGTAAAGCGACCTCGCCATGAGCAGGGCCCCCGCCAGCAGCACAACCGACATGGCGACCTGAAAGACGATCAAACCCTGCTGCGGCAAAGACGAATGGTCGCGCGTGGACAAGTTGATTCCCCGCAGGGCTTCTGCCGGTTGCGCTCGAGACGACGTCCATGCCGGAGCCGCGCCGAACGCAACACCCGTGAGCAGCGAGACCGCCAACGCGAATCCCAACACCGGAAGGGAAGGACTAGCATGGATGGGCATGCTCCGGGACAGCGGAAACGCAAGTGCCAGGATCATGTGCGAACCGATATACGCAACCAACACGCCGGCAGCCCCTCCGATTAAGCTCAATAACACGCTCTCGGTGAGAATCTGGCGCGTGATCCTCCCGTGTCCCGCTCCCAGCGCCACGCGCATCGCCACATCTGCGCGCCGCGCCGCGCCGCGCGCCAGCAGCAGGTTCGCTATGTTGGCGCACGCCGTGAGCAACACCACGCTGGAGAGAAGCATGAGCATGCGTAGCCCCGTCCCGGTCTGCTGCTGCAGCCGTTGAATGCCGCCGCCCGCCGGCGCAAGCACCACGTGCTGCCTGGGGATCTGTGCCGCGCGGCCATGCTCGGTATAAGCCGGCCGCGTATTCATCCACTGCCGCAGAGCAGCAGAAAGTTTCGCTTGCAGTGCGGCCGTGTTGATCCCCGGACGGACTCTGCCCAATGCGTAAAGCCAGTCTGAATCCTTTTGCAGCAAGGAGGAGTTTGCTCCCTCGATCAACGGCTCGCTTGCCAACGGCATCCACAACTCAGGCGGGAAGGGAATGACGCGATCTCCAAAGAACCCCGGCGGGGCAACGCCGGCCACCGTGAATGGGTGCGTCTCCACATCGATCGTGGAACCCACGATGCCCGGATCTCCGGCGAAGTCCGTCTGCCAGGCCTGGTAGCTGAGCACGACAGCCGGAGCCGCCCCCGGCTTGTCATCGTCGTCACGCAGCGGCCGTCCTGCATAAGCACCAACGCCAAGCGTGTCGAAGTAGTTGCCTGAAACATATTCCGCACGCATAGGCTTGGCCGGCACACTTCCGCTGCGAACGCTGAAGTCGAACGCGCCCGCCTCCACGGCGGCTAACTGTTCAAACTCCGTCGCCGACTGTCGGAAATGAAGATAGAGATCATAGGAGAAGAGGTCGAAGTCACCGTCCTCGTTTTGGAAACTGTCATAGTAGCAGCAATCGTTCCGGTCGCCGATCCGGTACAGACGCGAGGGGTCCGCGACCGGGAGAGAACGCAGCAAGATGCTCTGCACTAAAGTGAAAATCGACGTGTTGGCCCCGATCCCCAGCGCCAGGGTGAGCACGGCGGTGATCGTAAACCCAGGTGATTTGCGCAGCTGGCGCAAAGCAAAGCGGAGATCCTGAACAACAGAAGAAACCCACAGCGTTCCCCGGCTTTCCCGGCAATCTTCTTTGATCTGCTGCAGGCCACCGAACTCCAGGCGCGCGACCCTCTGGGCCTCCTGTTCCGTCATGCCCGCACGCACATTGTCGGCCACCTGCTGTTCCATATGAAACCGCAGTTCGGAATCCAGATCCCGTTCCATCCGTCTGCTTGCGAAAAGCCGGCGCCACCAACTCATGGAGTCTCTCCTTGCGGGCCCTGCAAAATCAGTTCGACGATCTCGGTCAGGCGAGCCCAGCTCTCTGTCTCGCTTTGCAGTTGCGACTTTCCTTTCGCCGTCAGGCGATAGAATTTCGCTTCGCGGCCCGTATCCGTGGGTCTCCAATCGGCAGCAAGAAACTTCTTGTACTCGAGGCGGTGGAGCGCAGGGTAAAGTGAGCCCTGCTGCACCTGCAGAGCATCCCGAGACATTTGCTGAATTCTCTGAGCGATCGCATAACCGTGGATTGGCCCGAGCGCCACCACGCGGAGAATCAGCAGGTCGAGAGTGCCCTGCGGAAGGTCGAATTTCTTTTCCGTCTTCATGCCTGTTGCTTCTACCTATACGCCACGAATATGTAGAAGGTCAAGGTGTTCATTGTCGGTCATGCGGATTTAGGCAAACGTGGCCCTGACTTTTGACCGCAGAAGAAACAGCAATAGTGCACCGGCGATGATGACGCCAGTTCCGCCGCGCAGTAAGTCGCCTCTGAGGCAAGTAACGACATCACCTAGAACCTGAGTAGCGATGATTACGACCGCTAGTTTCCATCCCCAAAGGCGGCGTCGGAACCACCCAATTCCTGCTGTGGTTAGGGCCGCGCCGAGCACCAGGAAGAGAATCCCAACGATCCCTCCCAGAGGTGCGAGTTGCTTGTACGCGCTAGGATTCAGAGCCCAGAGACGATCGAGGGCCGTGCCTCGCCAGAGCAAAGTAATTGCGGCGAGACTCGCCATGATGGCGCCAAAGAATAAGAAAATCCCTATCGCAGTGAATCCTTGCGTCTTCGGCCCGATAGCGAAACCGACGCCGGCACGATCATCATCCTGCATCTGCTGAATATAAGCCCCCGCCGCAACCATGATCGGGATTTGAAGGGTACGGCCTTTAGGCCGTACATAACTGTTGTGTAATGAATTCGGCTTCAGCCACTGAGGGCTGCTTTCTTCACAAAACCGGCATTTTGCCGCAGCCTGTTCAGCCGTGCCGAAAATCGCATTGACGAAGGCTAAAAAGCCCCTGACGCATGTCTTTTTTCAGGTGAAGAAAAACTCTAGACGAAGGGCACGGCTTCAGCCGTGCCGAAAATGCTCGCGCTGATGAGGGCTTTAGCCTCTGAGGTACGCTTTTCCAGACAACTAGGGTTGTCGGCGCCGAAACTCTTTGCCTGCCCTGACCCAGCCCCCGACCAGACAAATCACCGCTCCAGAATCGCCGCGGTATGAATGCGGCTTTCGGTCAGGTCTAACTCGTATTGAAGCGAGCGCAGGCTTTCCTCGTCGATATTCCCATCGTCACGCATCCGGATAAGAGAATCTCGCTCAACCTGTAATACTTCCATCATGGCCGCTTTCCGATCCGAATAATCGACATTCAGTCGAGGTTCCACTTCAAATTCAGCCGGTAGAGAGTCGAGTCTTGTTTGATACATGGCTATGAGCTCACTGAACATGGCTGATTTGTCCTTATGCTTGGCGCGCCGGCGACTCAGATGAGCGATGGCATCCCGAAGAAGCATCCGCCGCGCTTCCTGTTCTTCTCCGCGCGACGGTTTTATTCCGGACAAACCCAACAGCCGGATGACCGCAGGCATGGTCAATCCCTGAATCACGAGCGTGGCGAAGATCAGACAGAACGCCAGATAGATAATCATGCTTCGTTGAACCAGGGTATATGGCAGGGAGATGGCGGCTGCCAATGACAGCACTCCACGCATCCCTCCCCACCCGATAATGAAGACTTCTGCGGGACGCGGCGCTTCGATATGCCTTCCTTCCGTTCGACGTCGAAATAAATAGGAAAGGTACATCTCGCCAAAGACCCACAGCATACGAACAGCGATCATGGCCAGGCTGAAACCGACGCCATATCGCAGCAGCACCGAACGGCTCAACCCATGAATCTGTCCCATGACGTAGGGCAACTGAAGGCCGATGAGCACAAACACGATACCGTTCAGGATGAAGGTCAAGGCATCCCATACGGCCGTGGCCTGCAACCGCACGCCGGGAGTCATATAAGTAACGCTCTTCCGGCTCATATACATGCTGCACGCAATCACGGCGATCACACCCGATACCTTCATCCGCGCACCGAGCAGGAAGGTCGCGTACGGAACAAGGATACTGATCACGATCTCGATGCCGCCGTCATCCACCCATTTCTCAAACCAGGCCACAATCGCGCCAACCATCAGGCCGATGAAAACGCCCCCACCGATCAGAAATACCAGCCGCCCCACCGTCTCGATCGGCGAGGGGGTTCTCCCTGTCAACAGAACGAGAAGTCCGAATTGCAATGCCACCAGGCCGGTGCCGTCATTTACCAGACTTTCCGCCTCCAGGATATCCACGATGTGCTGCGGAAGTCCGATGCGGCGAGCGATGGACGTGGCCGCGATCGCATCGGTTGCGGCGACGACGGCTCCAAGTAAAACCGCAGACCGCCAATCGAATCCAGGGAGCAGCCTGCCTGCCGTCATGGCAAGCCCGAGAATCGTGAAAAATACCAGGCCAACGGCAAGCTTGGCGATCCTGGAAAAGTTCCGCTTGAACTCGCGCCACGAAAGAGACCACGCTGCTGCATGAAGCAGTGGAGGAAGAAACACGAGGAACACGATGTCGGGGTCGAGATTGATCCTCGGCATGCCCGGTACGAACCCAAGCAGCAATCCCGCAACAACCAGCAAAATAGGATAGGGAACCTTGAGCTTGCGCGCCAAAGCAGCAAATAGAGCCACAAAGACAAGGAGCAGTAGAACCACTGCCTGGATCGATTGCACTCCGCCCACACTGGGAGTCACGAGCACCCTCCCAGGAAAAACGCAAAAGAGATCAGGTCCAGGTCATTACGCGTACGGGGCATTTCTCATTATCTCGTGCCGGCGCTACTCGTTCTGAGCGCTTGTCACCCGAATGCGGCAGACGGCAAGCCCGGGTAGAGTCCCGTGTCTCTCACTCCGCGCGCAGAGCCTGCATCGGATGAACCGACGCGGCGCGGCGAGCAGGGATAAGGCATGCGATCACCGCGGCCAGCAGCAGCAACAGCGCCACCAAACCAAAAACAGAAAAGTCGATCTTGCCCACGCCGAACAGGGTACTCTGCATGCCGCGGCCGACAAAGTAGGCGCCGATAAACCCCAACAGCAAGCCCACACAGGCCAAAGTCACGCCTTCGCGAACCACCAGCGCGACGACTCGATTTCGATCTGCACCCAAGGCCATGCGCAGGGCTATCTCGTGCCGCCGTTGCGCAACCGAGAAAGACATCACTCCATAAACCCCGAGAGCGGCGAGCAGCAACGCGACGATTGCAAACGTCACAAATAAAATCAGCGTGAAGCGATCGTTTGACAGAACAAGGTCGCGCACTTCCTCCATCGATCGCGGTTGGCCCAAGGCGATTTCCGGGTCGACCGAGTGGACCGCGGCCGCAATGCTCTTGACCATGGCATCCGGATCGCCCGCCGTTCGCACCGCAATGCCCGCGGAGGTCCAGGGAATCTGCCAGAAGGGAATATACATCTCCGCCCGTTCCTGGCGCAGCCCGCCCGCGCGCATCGTGTGATAAACCCCAACGATCTGCCAATCGACCGGCGGACCAAGCTTGGTCACGCCCGGAATCAGTTGCTCGACGGAGATGCGTTGCTGCAACGGGTCCGTCCCTTTCAGGAATTGCTTCACGAACTCCTCATTGACCACCATGACCTTGATGCTGGAGGCGGTGTCTTGCTCGTTGAAGAAACGGCCGTTGACCAGGCGAACCCCGAAGGTCTTGAAAAAGTCCGGGGTCGCCATACCAAAGCCGGCGCCAGGGCGCAACGAAGGATCGGCGAATGCCGGCTTTCCGACGATGGTGAAGGGCATGCCGAAGCCGGCGCCGAAGAGTGGTAAGCCGGTCATGGCCGCCGTCGAAGTGACGCCGGGCACAGCGTTGACGCGCGCAAGAATCTGCCGGTAATAGCCGATGATCTTGTCCGGATCTTTGGGGCGCGACTCAGGTACAGGAAGGAAGAACGTAAGCACGTGATCCGTGCGCAGGCCAAGGTCCACGCGCAGCAGATTGACAAAGCTGTGAATGGCCAGGCCTGCTCCCGTGAGCAGCGTAAGTGCGAGGGCCAGCTCACCGACAACCAGCAGCTGCCGCAAACGGTGGCGGCCTGCTCCCATGCCCGAGCGTCCGCCTTCTTTCAGCGTCTCCCCAGGATCGATGCGCGAGGCGTACCAGGCGGGCGCGCTGCCAAACAGAAGGCCGGCCAGGGTAGTCGCCAAGACGGTGAAACATAGGATAGGGAGATTGAGCTGCAGGTCGGCCTCTGCCGGCAGCGTATGCGCCGGCATGGTGGCGATCATGGCACGCAGCATCGCGTAGCCCACGCCAATGCCTAAGATGCCTCCCACCACCGAGAGCAGCAGGCTTTCGGTGAGAAGCTGCTGGAAGATGATCTTGCGCGTCGCGCCCAGCGCGCTACGGACGGCCAACTCCTTCTGCCGCGCAACGCCGCGGGCGAGCAGAAGGTTGGCCACATTGACGCACGCGATGAGCAGGATGAAGCCGACCGCGCCAAGAAGGAACCAGAGCGTCTGTTTCCGTTCGCTGGGCAGAAAATCGTTCTTGAGCGGCTCCACCATCACCCCCCAGCCTTTATTGCTTTTGGGGTAAACCTCCGCGATATGTTTGGCCACGTCATCCATGTCGGCCTGTGCTTGCTGAAGCGTGAAGCCTGGTTTCAGGCGCCCCGTGGCGACGAGCCAGTGAAAGTCATGGTTCAGCTGCTCCGGTTTGAACACCAGCGGAACCGTCATCTGCGTTTGGTCCCGGTCGGAGATGCCGGGCGCCAGGACGCCGACCACGGTATACGGTTCTCCGTTGATGCGTAGGGAGTGGCCGACGAGCTTCGGATCCGCGCCGAGGTGCGACCAAAACTTGTGGGTAAGGATCGCCACGTGGCTCTTGCCATCGACACCTTCTTCCGGCAAGAAGTCGCGGCCGAGAAAGAAAGGTTGCCCGAGCATCTCGTAATATCCGGGTGTCACCTGCAGGCCGTCGATGTTTTCCGGCTGGTCTTTGCTCGCAATATTGAAAGAGCCGCCGGAGATAGCGCTGAGCGCCTGGAAGGACGAGTTCTGGCGCTTCCAGTCAGTGAAATCTCCGGCGGAGATTCCGTTGCGGGAGCCTTTGATTTTGGACCACACCATGACCAGTTGGTCCGGTTGCGGATAGGGTAGGGGAGCGAGCAGCGTGGCGTAGTCCACAGTAAAGATGGCCGTGTTGGCGCCAATCCCTAGCGCGAGTGTGAACAGGATGGTCACCGTGAGACCGGGGTTCTTTGACAACATGCGCACGGTGTAACGAAGATTGCGAAGCAGCGTCGGCATCGAACCACCTCAAGGCAGAGCTCGGCTACGATTGCGAAATTGTACGCTGTTGGATAGACGCAGGTTCCCGTAAAACGCGCACAGAAAGTCACCCTCGCAAGCCATCACGAAGAAGAAAGCAGAGGATAGGTCGTGATGGGACGCGTCATGGGTGCGACATCGGCCAACTTGGCGAAAGGCCGGCCAATTTGGACAGCACATGAAGCCGTCACTGACCCAAGAGGGCTGGGGAAGAAACTGTCGAACGAAGGGCACGGCTTCACAGGCTGCTGCAAAACCAGGTTTTGTATCAGGGCACGACTTTAGTCGGGCCGTAAATCATCGAGAATACGTCGGGCTTTAGCCCCTGAGGAGCGCTTTTCGAAAGTTGCAGGGCGAAGTCATCTCCTTCCGCGGGAATGTGCTTCGTCAACGAATTTCGTCGGTAGAATCCTTCAACCGATGCCGACTTATTTTGTATGCAAGATACAGTGACTGAACAAAAAAAGCCGCAAGCAGGTTTTTTCCCGCTCGCGGCCCTAGGAGAAT
>Ga0182024_10022686_pt1 | contig 11301 bp, 13 predicted proteins | sample P32metaG_FD_120480 | JGI IMG/M metagenome (GOLD analysis project Ga0182024, IMG submission 120480) | Permafrost microbial communities from Stordalen Mire, Sweden - P3-2 metaG (Illumina Assembly) | ecosystem: Environmental > Terrestrial > Soil > Wetlands > Permafrost | place: Sweden: Stordalen... | reverse complement strand
AGCTTGGACGTTACCCTGCAGGGCGCCACTGATGGCCAAGCCCATCGCGTTTCCGTAGTGTTCAACGGAGCATCCATCGGCGAAATGGAGTTCACCGGTCAGGCCAACGTAACAAATACTTTCTCGGTCGACTCCAGCTTGGTCACCGATGGAGTGAATACCGTTACGCTCACTGCACTCGAAGGCGACAATGACGTGAGTGTCGTGCAATCCATCGCTCTGCATTACCCGCATGCGTATGCGGCCGATCAGAATTGGTTGCGCGCAACCACAAATGCAGGCTCTGTGGTGCACATCACCGGCTTCACCACCCCGCAGATCCAGATATTCGATATTACGAACTCGCTCGCAATTCAGCAGTTAGCCGGCGCTGCGGTTCTCGAAGGCTCGACTTATTCCATCACGGTGGCAGTGCGCCCCGGCTCTCCCGCCAGTCGTACACTTCTAGCCTTCTCAGACGACCAAATTTCTTTGCCGTCGGCATTGACTTATCACGCGCCCAGCCGCCTAGCTGCGCGACGCGATGACGCTGACCTTATCTACATCTCACATCCCGACTTTGTCGCGAGCCTTGCGCCGCTCCAGAGCTTACGTCAATCACAGAAGCGCGACGTTTCCATCGTCACTGTCGATGAACTCTACGACGCGTTTAATTTCGGCGAGCGCAGCCCCTACGCTATTCGTGATTTTCTTCAATTCGCTGCTTCAGGGAACCGCAAGCCGCAAGGAGTGCTGCTGGTAGGAGATGCCTCCTTAGATCCGCGTAATTATCTGGGCTTCGGAGATTTCGATTTCGTCCCGACACGTATCGTCGAAACGGCTGCGTTCAAAACCGCTTCCGACGATTGGTTCACAGATTTTCAAGGCAACGGTTTCGCTACCATTCCGACCGGCCGCCTACCGGTGCGCACCGTCGCGGACGCTGCGCTGACGGTCCAAAAAATCGTGGGCTATGAGCAAGGTTCATACGCGGGAACGTGGAATCAGCAGGCTCTGGTGGTCGCTGACAATAATGAGGGCGCAAATTTCTCCACGGCCGCGAATTCCGCCGCAGCTACATTGCAACCGTTGTTGGACATAACCAAAATTCTTGCCGACGGCCAGGACTCCAATGTTGTTCGGCAACAGATTCTCGACGGACTTAACGCCGGCTCGCTGATCGTGAATTACAATGGCCACGGCTCGACAGAGCAATGGTCCTTCGTGGATTTGCTCGATGACACAGCGGCAGCTGGCCTGACCAATGGACAAAGGCTGCCGGTATATTTGCTCATGGATTGTCTGAACGGATTCTTCGACGACGTCTATACGCAAAGCCTTGCGGAGTCTTTGCTGCTTTCGCCAAACGGCGGCGGTGTGGCGGTCTGGGCCTCCTCCGGTTTTACTAACGCTCAACCGCAAGTCTTTTTGAACCAAGCTTTGCTTAACGCCCTTACGCAAAATCCCAGTCTACCGCTGGGGGCCGCTATTCTTGCCGCCAAAAGCGGAATCACCGATGCCGATGTGCGCCGCACCTGGATTCTGTTCGGGGATCCGGCCATGCAACTGCAGTTTGCAGCATCTTCAGTCGGGCGCGCAGCATCGTCAACACCACAAGTGAAGAAACCAACCGTTGCAAATTCTAAGAGGGACATCCAGCCCAAGAGCGGCCCGCGAGGCTTTGATTTACCCTGAGTCGTGAAATACTCGGATGACTCTGCGTTCACTTTGACTGAACGCTTGCGTGCGGAGTCGAGAGTGTTTTGGACTCTCTGTTGATTTGCGCGCGGTATCGTACCCCGGGCCATCGCATCCGGCCATCGGGCGCCACCGAAGTTCCCGTTTTGTCATCCTCGCTCAGTCGCCTCGCCATGGCTTCGCGCGTGAATTGGACAGCGGGGAACAATGCAACAAAACATTCGCGCGATATATGCATGTAAACTTGCAAGATTATCTTGCAAGTTTGGCTTTTATTTGCTATTATTAATTCATGCCGCGGAAAAATCTGGACATGGCTGCCGGCGACCTAATTCAATCCGTTGGGCTATTGGTGCGGCGTGTGCGCGCGGCTGCTGGCACCAATGAGCTTTCTTTGACCGAGGCGTCAGTTATAGGGCGTCTAGCCAGAAATGGGCCTGCAACCACCGCCGATCTGGCGCGCGCGGAAGGTGTGAAACCGCAGTCGATGGGAACAGCTATCGCGACGCTTGAGGAAATGGGTATGGTCGAGCGTAAGCGGCATCCGACCGACGGCCGGCAAATGAATATTGACCTAACCGCCAAAGGCGAGGCTGTGCGGAAAACTGCCAAGGATGCGAAGCGGACTTGGCTGGCGCAGACCATTGCCCAGCTCGACGAACAGGAACGAGAAACGCTATTCAAAGCTGGCGACATCATTAAGCGGTTGGCGGAAAAGTGACCAGCAATGAGGAACGTACGCCCGTTGTGACTAAACCCACAATCAGTTCAGATATACCCGGGGCCTTACTCCCCAAACACTCGATGTCGCGCGCCTGGCGAGCGCTGCGACATCGCAATTTCCGGCTGTTCTTCGCTGGTCAGAGCATCTCCGTGATTGGTACCTGGATGACGCGGCTGGCGACAAGTTGGCTGGTGTACCGGCTCACTCATTCAGCGCTGCTGCTCGGCGTCGTAGGCTTCGCCGGACAGATTATTTCGTTTGCGTTGGGACCATTGGCGGGCGTGTGGGTCGAGCGCCTCGATCGCCGCAAGCTGCTGCTCTGGACACAAGCGGCTGCGGCCGTTCAATCACTCGCTTTGGCGGCGCTCACGTTGGCGCATGTCATCACGCTGTGGGAAATCATCGCTCTGACCGCTTTACAGGGCTTGATCAATGCTTTCGACATGCCTGGTCGCCAATCCTTCCTCGTACAGATGGTTGAGGATCGCAACGATCTTAGCAACGCCATCGCCATCAACTCCTCGATGGCAAATGGTGCGCGATTGATTGGCCCGGCCATGGCCGGCTTGGTGATCGGTGCCGTTGGCGAGGGTTGGTGTTTCCTGCTCGACGGCGTTAGCTATTTTGCAGTGATCGCATCTTTGCTGCTGATGCGCATCAAGCCACGAAATATTGAGCGGAATGCAACTAGCATGTTGGAACAAATGCGGGAGGGCTGGGACTACGTCCGCACATTTACGCCGATCCGCACCATTCTTCTACTTTTTTCGATTATCAGCTTGATGGGTTACTCCTACTCGGTGCTGTTGCCGATCTTTGCTAGCCAGGTGCTTCATGGCGGAGCCTATACCCTTGGCTGGCTAACGACCGCTTCAGGAATCGGCGCGCTAGCGTCGGCGCTTTCCCTGGCGATCCGCAAGTCCGTAGTTGGGCTGACACGAATGCTTCAGATCGCGTCTGCGATACTTGGTGCAGCACTGATTCTCTTCGGCTTGTCGGATACATTGTGGCTATCGCTGGTGCTGATGGTTTTCGTTGGATTTGGCATGATCCAGGGTGCCTCTGTGAGCAACACGATCATCCAAGCGCTGGTGCCAGATGACAAGCGTGCCCGGGTGATGAGCTATTACACTATGGCGTTCTTCGGCGCTTCGCCATTCGGTAGCCTGCTGGCGGGGTCGCTGGCTCACCGCATAGGAGCGCCGCACACCGTCATCATTACTGGGGCGTGCTGCATTGCAGGCTCGCTGTGGTTCACGGTGCAGCTGTCAAAAATCAGACCGATCATGCGGCCAATCTATCAGGAGCTGGGTCTGCTGCCTGTGTCTGAGATAAATTGATTGCCGACACGGAAGTACCAACACAACGCGTCCAATGAATCCCACATCCACGCATTGAAAGGAGGGGCACCAGTGAACTGGTATCACTACATTGCTTGTTTCTTTGCGGGATTGTTCATCACTAATGCCGTGCCTCATTTCGTACATGGAGTTTCTGGTGACCGATTTCCGACGCCATTCGCGCACCCTCCCGGCAAAGGATTGTCATCGCCAACGCTGAACGTGGTCTGGGCTGTGTTCAATCTAGTCGTCGGTTACATCCTGTTTAGAGTCGGAAGAGTTTCGAGTGGCAACAACTCAGCACTGGTTGTTTTCTTCGCCGGCATCGTCGCAATAAGCGTCATGTTGAGCGTTCGGTTTGCCAAGAAACTGACTTAATAAAACCCTCGGAGAGAAAAACTCCGCAGTGCCATTACGCCTAATCAAAAGGAATAAACGTGCCTCTAACTAAAATCGATACCAATGCCGCCCTGATCGTCATTGATCTGCAAAAAGGAACTGTGGGAATTCCCACCGTTCATCCCACGAATGAGATCGTCTCTCGCTCTGCACAACTCGCGCGTGCTTTCCGCGCACGAGGCCTACCGGTTGTGCTCGTGAACGTGGCCGGCGCGGCTCCGGGCCGCAGCGACGCCGGCACGCGATACTTTGCTTCGCTCCCCGCCGATTGGACCGAGCTTGTTCCTGAGTTGGAGCGGCATCCTGATGATTACACCGTCAGCAAGCAACGAGTGGGCGCCTTCATTGGCACATCTCTGGATGAAATCTTGCGCAAGCGCAGCGTGACTCAGGTATTCGTGACCGGCATTGCTACCACACTTGGTGTGGAATCGACGGCACGTAGTGCCTACGATTACGGTTACAACGTTGTCACCGTTGTTGATGCAATGACGGACAGGGACGCCGAAGCACATCGTCATAGCGTCGAGAAGATTTTTCCCCGCATCAGTGAGACGGACACCACCGACAATGTCCTGAAGCTGTTGAAAAAGGAACACGCTTACTGAGCGCCAAAGGTGCGGTTCTCGTTCCTGCTTTCTTAGGATTGAGAAAGTCTTCCGCGTACCAGCACGCACGGCCTTGCGGTGATGACTAAATGTCTCCTGCCGGTAGGACATGAACCCCGACACTGGCCGCTTTTCCCTCGGCCAACATCCGCTTGGCTAAAGTCTCCACTTCTGTAATGAGGCTCTTCCGAGTTCGCACTGGTAGTATTCGAGAAATCGGGACCAGTGTTTTGGTTAGGATGCTTTCCGACGACCGCAATGCTTCACGCGGGCCAACCAGGAATGCGGGCCTGAAGATGATCAAAGAGCGCATTCCCAGATCCCGCACGTCATTTTCAGTCCGGCCTTTAACGCGGTTGTAAAAAAACATTGAGTTCGGGTTCGCACCCATTGCGGAAATGAGCGTGAATGATTTTGCATCGTGGGCCTTGGCGAGTGTGGCAAAAGCAAGAATGGCATCGTGATCGACTTTTTCGAAGTTTTCTTGGCTGCCGGCTATTTTGATTGTCGTGCCGAGACAACAAAAGTAAAGTTCGCCGCGAAGCTTCGCTTCAATTGCAGGTAATTCGGCCAAGTCCGAAATCAAAACCTCTGCCAGTTTTGCATTCGAGATAAGCATCGGTCGGCGCGAAACGGAGATCACTTTGGTTATCCCCGAATCGGCGAGTAGGTTCCGAACCAAAAATGAGCCCGTAAGGCCGGTGCCGCCGATGATGGTTGCAATCATGAAGTAGCCTCATTCCTGGCGATTCTTGACGACCAAGCGATCGTCGTCACCCGGTCACGTGGCAGAGTGTAACGACTGACTAAACTATCTTGTCCTGGACCGAGTTGAAATCGAGGCTGGCTACATTGTAACGGCAAGTTGTGCCAGGCCAGCCAGCCCCATCTTGACGCCACCCTCGCTCCGTCCTAACGTGATTCCCACAGAAAGCGGAAGTCGCGTTCACCTGGTGTTGCCGACGATTTCCGCTATGGAGGGTCAACATGCCGATTAGCCTCGTTTCGCTTTCGCTCGTGGATTCCCCGGTAACGATTGGAGAAGGCCGCAAGATTCTCGAACGTGATAATTATGTTTGTCGGTATTGTGGGTTGGATGGACGCGCCAGTTTTGAAAACGCGCTGGTCATGCGCGTCGATTTCGTGGTCCCGCGAGCCCACAAAGGAAAGAAGGATCCCAACAATCTTGTAGCTTGCTGCACTCCCTGCAACACTGTTAAAGGCACGCACGTCTACGCCAGCTTCGAGGAAGCAAAAACACATGTCCTCGCACGCCGTGAAGAGTTGCGCAAAGTATGGCAAGCGAACACCGCACGACGCTAAAGCCAATTTCGGCAGCGCCTCAATTGAACCGCTGACCGAAAACTCGATTCCCGATGATACAGGCGAGCCGTGAACGTGAACTCAGGAATGAGTATCAAGGCGAAACAGCTCCCGCAGGTTTAGTTCTGTTCGTCAGCAACGCTAACCTCTGTTCCTGATTCATGGGTTCCCACGGGACAAGTTTCTCTGCAAGTACATTCATTCTGCGAAGGAGAGTCAGCTCAATAAAAAGTTGCATAAAATCCAAGTCGCGAAAGACCAAGGAGCCCGACTGTCTCATCTTGTGGCGAATCCGCTCGAGATGGGCGGGCATCTCCGTCCAGTGCAGGCCAGACCTATGGTGATGACAGAGGTGGTATCCTTCGTTCATAAAGTTCACCTGGTCAAAGATGGTTACGGTATTCGCAAAATAATCCTCGGGATGTTGCGGATCACAGAAGGCGTGCTGAACCCATGAGGTGATTGCCATGATGAAGTTCAAGCACAAAAGAGGAACTAGCACGTACAAGATCCCAATTTTCCAGTCGTAAATAAAGACAGCCCCGAAATAAAGGAAATACCGCGTCATTCCCAATAACATTCGTCTTTGGTTCTTTACCTCGCCTCTAGCCTTAAAGTAGGCGAACGGAACAAGTCCCAGGGTCGTCCAAATGTTGTCGGACAGATACCAAAAGAAATGCATTCGATTGGTTCGATCGTAGCCACCGGAGGCGACGCTGTCGTCGGGCCCACCGTTTTCTCTGTGGTGGAGGCGGACATGAGCGGTGCGACCCAGCTCTGGAAGGTCACCGTACAAATATCCGAGAAAGAATTCGACGTAGCGACCGAAGACCTTATCGTAGTTCGCAGAGAAGTACCCGTGGGGACGGTGCGCCTCCAAATGTTTGGCGCTGAACATCCTGACGGATCGCTGGAACTTGGGACCACACAGGGAAAGATAGAACGCGATCACGAGCAGAAGTCGAGGTTTCCCTAAAAGGAGTTGGATCACGAAAATTGGGATGGCCGTAAGACTGAGAGAGACCATGATCCGTAACGCGGGGACGTCTCGGGAATCCCGCAGAATTTTGCGGCCGAGCCGGTCGAGGAACTTGTCGTACGCCTGGGACAGAAATTGATACACGTCGCGTAGGGGACGAACCCTGCCGAGAAGCTTGGCCGCGCCATGGCATCCGTAGGAAAGCACACCCACGAACGATATGGCAGCTATGCTAGCCAAAGCCATGAGCATTGCCCAGAATCGAAATACGAGTCGGGGTATAGCCCCAGCCTTGATCGCACGACGATATGTATTTGAGCGCGTGTCTTTTGGCACGACATTCAAATTCGCTATCGTTAACTTGCCTATGAATTGCATGTTCGTCGCGATACCAATTAACGAGCTCAGGCCAGCTGGTGTCGAACGCAAAGGAGCGTACACCCAAGAAGAGCAAAAGTTCCAGCGTGGAACAGTTGAGCCTGGTAAACGCCTGCCGAATTTTCCGGAATTCTCCTAGCCTCGCTAGAATGGCAAGAATGACAAACCCAGCCAATCAAGAGGAAAGCTGAGAATATGCGAGATTCAGGGGAGGGGAACCGTCGGGCTGTCATTGTTACTGGCGCGAGCCGCGGAATTGGAGCTGCCATCGCCAGCCTGGTTGGCGCTAACGGTTTCCCGGTCGCAGTAAATTATGTGACGAATAGGGCCGCTGCCGAACGGGTGGTTAACGACATCGTAGTGGGCGGCGGCCGAGCCGTCGCCATCTAAGGAGATGTGAGCCGGGAAGAGGAAATCCTTCGACATTTCGAAGAGACCGAGCGCAAATTAGGACAACTTGGAGGCTCGTGAACAATGCGGGCGTCACTGGTGGTTTCGCATGTGTCGAAGCGTTACACGCAGAAGCTGTTGCCAAAGTCCTGGCCGTTAACATCGCTGGCACAATCCTATGTTCGCGCGAAGCTGTTCGGCGGATGTCAGTGCGCCACGGCGGAATGGGCGGTTCCATCGTGAACATTTCTTCTCTTGCAGCACGAATCGGTGGCGCCGGTGAATGGGTGCATTACGCGGCCTCAAAGGGAGCTGTCGATAGCTTTACCGTCGGGCTGGCCCGCGAGGTGGCGAATGAAGGAATCCGCGTTAACGCGGTCGCTCCTGGGCTAATCGAGACTGATCTTCACTCTGCCAACGGCGCGCCGGATCGTCTGAATCGTTTGGCACCGTCGATTCCAATGAGGCGTCCCGGCACTCCATTCGAGGTAGCTGAGGGAGTTCTTTGGCTGCTTTCGTCGGCAGCTTCTTACACGACTGGGACCATACTGGAGATCGGTGGCGGGAGATAGCCAAGCAGCGCCCGGCGAGCAGAAAACTGCGTCCTTTTGGTTTAAAGTGGGCATCCAACGAGTATCAGGTAGTGTTAGAGATAGGTACAGGTGATTCACCATGAGCAATCCACTGCGAACTTATATAAATGATCATCTGGCTGGCTCAGCCTATGCGATAAATGTTGTCGAATTTCTCCGTGACAACTATGAGGGACAAGAACTTGGACAATTTGCTGCCTGGTTGCTGGTCGAGATCGAAGCAGACCGCGATATCTTGAAAGAACTCGCAGAACGAGTGGGCGGCGCTTCCAGCAAGGCAAAAGAACTGACAGCCTGGCTGGGCGAAAAAGTCAGCCGACTGAAGTTGGGGCACACTGCCAACGATGGATTGGGTTTATTTGAAGCGCTTGAATTCCTCGAAATTGGGATACATGGGAAATTAGAACTGTGGAGGGCCTTCGCGGCGGTCGCGCCTGGTAATTCAGAGCTGAGAGGAATGAACTTCGAACATCTTGCCGACCGCGCTGAAAGACAGCGTGCGGAAGTAGAACGCTTACGTTTACAGGTCGCACATGTCGTGTTCGGACAGAATAAGCCGCAAGGGAGTGCGAGCTCTACAGATTTTTTCACGCGACAACGCGGGGAGAAGGGTGGCAGCCGCACACCCCTGGCGATAGGCTTGGCATTCGCAGTTGTGGCCGCCGTTGCGTTGGGCCCAGATCTGGTGCGTTACATGAAAATACGAGCGATGTAAATATTGTTAACCGCGCTGTTTTGTTTTAGACAGTGAGGCTGCGATTGTGGTTTAGACGTTTGAGAATCGCGTCTCAATTGATGTTGGCGGGAAGAATGAATTGTTGTCACCCGGCTTGGCCCGCGGCAGCGTAATCGATGGGTTGGCTGGCTTCTAATGCAACGCCATCGCGGTAGGTGACGAAACGACTCGAAATAGCCAACACCTTGGTGCCGGGCCCAATAATTCCTACCAGATTTAACGGATCGGCGGCCGAAATTGTAATAGTTTCGCCCGTAGCTGGCTCGGCTCGAGTTGCCCGCAAGGATTCCACTGCGCCGGGCAGCGCAAATTGTTCACTAAGGAAACCGCTCACGAATCTGCCGCCGCGTACTTCGCCGCGATCCTATTCGATTCGCGCATCAGCACTTCGCGAAAAACTACTCCGTAGCGTTTGAGGAGAACGCGGCCCCTCTCCCGAAGTGGAGCTTGCTCACCTTGACATTCTACTGGAAGCGCTGTATCCTCACCTAGGATGTCTACCAAACGAGAACGCGAGCGCATCGAGCTACTGCAAGGCACCCTGGACTTGCTGATTCTCCGCACCCTGCTGCTGGGGCCGACGCATGGGCATGCCATCGCGAAAGCGATCGAATTCAATTCCAATGACGTGTTGCAGGTCGAGCAGGGGTCACTGTATCCGGCGCTGCACCGGCTCATTAAGCGGAGATGGATTTGGGTCGAAGAGGGTACCTCTGAGAACAATCGCCGGGCCAAGTTCTACCGGCTGACGTCCAAGGGCCGGAGGCAACTGGCGGTTGAGACTCACAAGTGGGACAAGCTCGCGGGAGCGATCGCGCGGATTCTGCGGCCGACGGAGCAGGAGAGCGAATCATGAGGCGCCGCAAGCGCATGCTCGAGGAGCTCGATCAGGACATTCGCGACCACATCGAGAGGGAGACCCAAGACAACATCGAGCGCGGCATGTCGCCGGAGGACGCGCGCTATGCGGCTATGCGCAAGTTCGGCAACGTGACGCGGGTCAAGGAAGAGACGCGGGAGGTCTGGAGCGTAATCTGGCTCGAGCAGTTACTTGAGGACATCCGCTTTGGCCTGCGTATGCTGCGTAGAAATATTGGTTTCACTGCCGTCGCCGTGCTCACCTTGGCCCTCGGGATTGGCGCCAACACCGCGATCTTCAACGTGGTACATGCAACCCTACTTCAACCGTTGCCGACTAGACAAGGCAACCGCCTGGTAGTGGTCTGGGTGAACAACCTTGAACAGAGTTGGAGCCGGATCGGGCCAACTGGACAGGACTACCTGGACTGGAAGGAACAGAGCAAGTCCTTTGACGACCTGTTTCTGTTCGAGCATGGCACCGGAACGGTGACCGGATTAGGCGAGCCCGAGCAAGTGGCGGGATTGCGAGTAACGACGAATTTCGGCGAGTTTTTTGGAATCAAGCCGGTCTTGGGCCGGACGTTTCGTTTGGAAGAGGCAGGAGGCCGCCACAACTTCGCAATCTTGGGCTACGGCTATTGGCAACGGCGCTTCGGTTCCGACCCCTCGGTGGCCGGACGCGGCATGACGTTGAACGGCGAGGAGTACACGATTATCGGAGTCTTGCCCGCGGACTTCGCTGCCCTTTTTCCTGCAGACGTGGTCGTGCCGTTCGACACCGACTGGGTGAAGCGTGTTGATACCGACCTGGGCGTTTTCGGCAGGCTCAAGCCCGGAGTCACACTAAGGCAGGCAAGTGGCGAGATGAACGTCATCGCGGAACGAATCGCGACCGCGCGTCCGTCACGAAAAGGCTTTGGCACCGTTTTGGTGCCCCTCGAAGCCGTGCGCGTGGAGTATCTTCGGCCCGCGCTGCTTGTTTTGCTTGTCGCGGTTGGTTTTGTACTGCTCATTTCTTGCGCCAATGTTGCCAATCTCATGCTCGCGCGATCCGTCGTGCGCCAGCGGGAAATGGCGATTCGGATAGCGTTAGGAGCAGGGCGTCTGAGGCTGATCCGTCAGTTCCTCGCTGAGAGCACGATGCTTGCACTCCTCGGCGGCACTGCAGGCGCGCTTCTGGCGCTGTGGTCCACTGACCTGCTGAATGTTTTTGTCCCCTCGCGTATTCCCGTTCCGAACGCAGCCGACGCGGTTACCTTGCCGGGAATTCACATGAGTGGCGCCGCAGTCGCT
>Ga0182024_10022685_pt1 | contig 11301 bp, 21 predicted proteins | sample P32metaG_FD_120480 | JGI IMG/M metagenome (GOLD analysis project Ga0182024, IMG submission 120480) | Permafrost microbial communities from Stordalen Mire, Sweden - P3-2 metaG (Illumina Assembly) | ecosystem: Environmental > Terrestrial > Soil > Wetlands > Permafrost | place: Sweden: Stordalen... | reverse complement strand
GGTTCTTTGTCGCATCGAGAGCGAAGACTCACTGTGATGGTCATCATGAAACGGTCGATTGGCCGTGGCGGGGGTGCGCTCGAACTCCCGATTTAATGCCAGCGACCGATGTACCAGCGAAGGTTGCGCCCCCCGCGATATTGCCTGAGCGGACGCTGGTGGCGTTGTCCACAGCGGCATGAGAATGCTCAAAAGGGTGAACCAAAGACTGTAGACGCCGACTAATGATTCGCACGCCACGGAGCGTTTTTATGCCGTCACTTAAAGGGGCAGTAATTCAATGGGCCGTCGGGCTTGGCATCAGCTCGTTTGTGCTGGGCATGCTCTTTATGTCGGGGCTTCAAAAGGCGATGCAGCAGCACGATTCAACATTCCTGGTCATTGTTCTGTGCGTACTTCTTCCGCTGGGTATTGTCGCGGATGTTGTGCAAGCGCGCCGCGTTTTGAAAACGCTTCCTTGATACAGTAGATAAAAAAGTTTCATTACCGCCGCGCTGAATTGTCCGAGCTCCTTCTGAGGGCGTGCGGACAACAAGCCGTCCAGTGAGTCGCCATTCCCCGGTAGATGTTGCACGAGATTTTGCGGCTGATTGCAGAGCGAAAGCCGTTGCCTGCGCCAACAAGAGCGCATCGATGGTCATGCGTTCAAGAGCACCTACTGGGAGGACTGCGCCTAAATGCCGAGGACCCAAAGATGCCGCTCCAGGACCCGATGGCCGGCCGCCACTCCGCACAGCAGCAGATAGCGCGAGGCCTGGTCGGAGACCGTCAGGGGGTAACAGTAGCAGCCACGGCAGCTCCTAGCCTGTATACCTTGCACTGCGCGCTCCGGCTGAAGATCGAGAGTTGTTTTAACGAGATCCGCTTCTGGCGCGAATAGCTACCGTTTGACACCCTCATCAAAACTGAATCAGAGCCCTTAATTCCACGCCGGTTGCCAGGTGGTGCCGAACCAAACAAATGATCTCACGGGAACGTCGATTTGCGGGCATCCTGTGGCTTCGGCAGTAGCGGCGCAGCACCAATGCTCGTCAGCGCAGCAACAGATAATCGGTTGGATTGTCGGGACAAAGTCCGCCGGCGCATTCCAGCACCGTCGAAACGCCATTGCCGAGCGCGAGCAGCGTGAACAGCACGAATGCGGCAAGGGAAAGCCCGGTGAGCCGCTTGGCGGCGTCTTCGCCACCTGCGAATTGGCCGTCAAACCACAGCATGACTGCGGTTCCAAGCACGATCAGCATAAAGATGACGAATGCCCAGCTGTAGAAATGAAGGCCCAACAATGCGCCGCCATAGGAGCCAGTGCCAGGAACAATATGGATGAGGATCTGGCGGCCGGCGATCGTGGCACCGGCAAAGGCGCCGATGATCATGACGGCGTAATGACTCGGCCGCGGCCCAAACCGCAGATTGAGCGCAAGTCCGAATCCTGCGACGACAAAGGCGGCGCGCTGCAAAATGCATAGCGGGCAGGGTAGATCGTTCAGCAAAAACTGGTCGGCAAAGGCAAAAAGCAACACGGCGTTGATCGCGAATAGCCCGAGCGCATTGAGGCGCAGGGATAGCGCGGGTGTCATAGGCGTTTCCTTCACAAGGCAAGGCCGAGCGTGTCGGTCGCGTGCAAGCGGAACAGCACCAACAGAGTGAGAAGGCCCGCGGCGCACAAGACCACTGAAGCTTGGCGGTAGCCCGACCACGCGGCTGCCAAAGCGGCTACGACAAAAAAGAACGGAATACTCATCATGGTAGCTCAACCGTTTATGACTCTGATCGAATTCCGCGCAGTCGTCTGCACGTCTGTAGATTAAGACTCATTCTCTTATTTGATCAAGTGCATTCTGCGCAGCCTAGATGGATCGGATCTTCGGGCACTTTCAAAAGCGGCTTACGATCTTGCCGGCAAACATTCCGTGCGGCGTAGCCGCTGCCGCGAAGGAAGCGGAGGCGCGGCGCCGGCGCTCGGCGCCAGGTGGTCGAGGACGCGGAGCGCCTGGTCGAAGCCTGGAATGCTCGGCAGGCGAATTTGAGCTGCAGTCAGAGATCGGAGAGGCCGAGCATCTGGTGCTGCCGGGACCATTCGGCCGGCAAATCGGTGAGCCGACTGACTCCGATGCCATGGGGAAGTCGGCCCTCGATGGCCGCCTTGACGAGATCCGGTGCCAGGAAGGCGAGCGAGATCGTCATGTTGACCTTGCGGATGCTGCAGCCCTCGCGCTTGCCAATGGCTTCTGCGGTGATTGTTGCATCGGCTACAAGCTCATCGAGCCAATGGCGCCCTCGCGCAATGGAGGCGACCAAGGTTGCGCGCGTCTCCGAGCGTATCGGACGAGCATGTTGCGGCAGCACTCCATCGGACAAAAGAATCTCACGGCGGCGGGTTGACGTCATTTTCTGCCACGGAACTTCAAGTGTGGCGCCCGCTGCCGCGTCAGGGTCGGTCCCGTCTATTCGGGCGAGTTGGATGACCAGCCGTCCCGGCTGGACCTCGACGCGCAAGACGTGAGCATGGACAAGGCTTCGGTCATCGATCAGCGCCGATGGCTTGAGGTGGTCGCGAACCGACCTGGCGACCAGCACCTCGATGGCGGCGGCCGGCACGCGCCGCACCGACCCGGCGCGCTCCGCGGCGCCTTGGAGCAGGACGGATGACAGGTAGTAGCGGTATTTGGTGCCGCCCTTGCGGGCGTGGCTCGGGCTCATGCGATTGCCGCGGTCGTCGAAGATGCGGCCGGTCAGCAGGGCCTCGGAACTCATCCTTTGGGAGCTTCGACGGTGCGCCTGCTCGTGTAGCGTGGTCTGAACGGCATCGAACAGAGTCCTGTCGAGAATTGCGCGTTGCTCGCCCTTGAGGACCTCGCCCTTGAATGCGACTTCTCCGATATAAAAACGATTGCGAAGAAGATGGTTCAAGGGTCCTCGGGTGAACGGTATGCCCCCTATGGTCTTGCCTGTCTTGTGCTTGCGGAGCTTGGTGACGATGTCCCGTTTGCGCAGATCGGCCATCAGCAGGTTGAGGCTGCCAAGCTTGAGATAGCTGTGGAATATGGTCCGTACCCGCTCCGCCTCCGCCTTGCGAAAAAATGATCTCTTTCTTCCGATGCGTTGAATGGTGCGGCCCTTGGCAGTCGTTGCCGGGAACACCACGGGAGCAAATCGCCGCGTACGTTTCGTTGTTTTCGGGTTTGCGCTCCGTCCGCTCGCTTATGCTCCAATGCCGACCGACATTTTGGGAGCAATCGCAGCGACGCATCTGTAAAAAATCTCGCTTTGGCGCTCAGGCGAACAGCGGTCGCAGCCCGGGATGACGCGTGACCAACGGGATTCGTTCAACCAAGCCGTCAAGACCCCAGACATGCCCCGCGTGATGCGCCATCAGGTAGACAATCACAATCGCGTAGACGAGGTGGTAGTCGACGAAGAGACTTAGGTGATCCTGAATGAATGGCCACTCCATATGCGCGAAGTGGTAGGTGATCATGAGCAAGATGCCGAACGGCCCGCTAATCCGGACCATGAGCCCGGAGACCAGCGACAATCCGATTAACAAATGACCCCACTTCATCAGGAAGTCAGTCAGCGGCAGCATCGCCGGCGTCGCAAAGGCGGCAAAAAAACTATGGAAGGTTACGACATGGTTGAGAAAGCCACCTGCGCTGTAATTCTCCAGGATTTGCCAGGTGCCAGCGTAGAGAAAGAGCCAACCGACGAATACACGCAAGGAAAAGATGATAGCGCGATCCAGTTTCGTTTCGGTCATATTAAATCTCCTACGAGCGTCAGAGCTCTCGAATCTTCTCACTCAAAAAAGCGAAAATGTTTCTGTCACACCGATGAACCGCCGCCAAGCGCCCCTGTATGATCACAGGCACCAGCCGATATGGGACAGGCTGCGCTTTCAGCGCCAAAGCATCCTGTCGACGAAAAGCTTCCGCCGCCGCGAGCCCGAACAGTATTTTCGACATCAGGCTGACCGAGTAAGGCACAAGATGAATGAATGCGGGACTGATGCCCGGCAGCAGCACGAGGAAATTCACGGCCCAGACACCGATCAGCGCTACGAGCATGAACGGAAATGGACCGGCGATATCCAAGCGATGCGATGACAGAGTTCGCCAGCCGAACGAGAGCGCGATCCCGAGCATCACAGCAAGCGCCATATGGACTGTCACGCCCAAGGCTACTGGATCTGCTGAAAATAGCGCGCTCACCCCGGCGGCAGTCGTAACGGCGCGTGCCACCGTCGCAGGGTCGACGCCGGTCGCTCCAGCATATAGCGTAACCCACGCTATTTCAGCGAAACCGCCAGTGGCACCAGCAACGATACCGTGACGAGTTGTTTCAAGCAGCGTCTTGGCCCGCTTATCGGTAAGATGTGGCAGTGAATTCAAAATTCTTCCACTATACCAACTGATCATGCTCCTGTTCTCTTCCAGTGCTGCCAGACGGACTCCGGCTGACGTTGCCGGCTTATAGTGCCTAGACTTGGCTATAGCGCCCAAGTCGGCCAAGGTTCGACCGATGGCCGGCAGAAATCTGTGCAATATTGACCAGGCGAACGAAAATAAACTGGGCCTTGTCGTCCTTGCCGCAATGACAGGTTCTGGCGCCGATATGGCATTGAACGATCCGCACTTAATCCAGCGCGATGGAGCGCCGGTTCTGATCCGCCGGCTCGTGGCGGAGGACGCCGCCCTCTATCCAGATTTTCTAAGCGAGGTGACGGCCGAGGATCTGCGGTTGCGCTTCTTCGCGCCGATGCGCGAAGTGAATCACGAACTGCTCGACAGGCTCATCAATTACGATCCGGTCAGCGCCATGGCCTTCATTGCCGTCGACGAGCGAAACCAGAAGATGCTGGGTGTGGTGCGGTTGCATGACGACACAAGCGGAGAGAGCGCCGAATTTGCGATTCTCGTGCGCTCTCGGCTTAAGGGCCACGGTGTCGGTTGGCTCTTGATGAAGCGCATGATCGAGTATTCGAAGCAAAAGGGTCTCAAGACCGTGCGCGGCCAAGTGCTGTCTGAAAATGCCGCCATGCTTACGATGTGTGCCGAGCTCGGCTTTCACATTGCCGACGATCCGGACGATTTCAGCGTCAAGACGGTGACGCTGCCAGAAGGTACCACGGCCACTGAACCGGCGGTTTTATAGCATCGGACAGGCATCCGGGATCGCGTATTTGCAATGTTCGCTCCTCGCCCGACAGCGGACACATTCTCAGAGTCAGCGGCATGCGCCAACGCTTCAGCCTGCTGTTGGTTTAATTGTTGCAGCATCGCCCACTCCCAATCTACCGCACAAGGGAAATGGCGGAGCGCCGGGCGCCCAATTCATCGGTATGCCAAGTATCGTTGAAAATCTTCTCTGCCGATGACGAAGGGTAATGTAGCGTTTCAGGATGGGTGGCACCACTCAAATTACCGAGGACTTGCGCAGCGTTCCGATCGAAACTCGCAAGGCATCGCTGGCAGAGCTTCTGCGCCGGTCTGGTGCGGGGATCGTGCTCAATGCCCACTACGAGGCCGATGGCGCGATCGTCTGCCGGCAGGCTTGTGTGCTCGGCTGCGAGGGCATCGTCTCGAAGCGGCTCGGCTCGCGTTACGTTCCCGGCCGCGCTCCATGCTGGGTCAAGGTCAAAACCCGGAGGCGCAAGCGGTGCGCCGGCTCGAAGGGTGAATATGACCTAACAATTGGTGACCGGCCAGCCCAGCGTATGAAGGCTGGCGACTCGGGCCAGATTCCTGCTGGCGTCACTCACAGCGCGCGCACACATACCGGGATGCTCGTTCTCACGGTGCTCATCCTTGAGAAGGGCAAGCCGATGTATACCCCTGCTCCCTGAGGTTTAAGTCTGCTCGTGGCCGAAAACGGCGCTCCGGTCGTCAGCCCCCGAGTCCGCTTTCGGAGTTACCCAGTCGCGGCATTAGCGAAGTCGCGCGGCCGTTCGTGACCCACAACGGACATGTGAAACATCGAACAGACAGACGAATTCCTAAAGCCCAGACTCGATGGCGCGTAGCAACTGAAACCGCAATGCGTCGTCGTTGCTCTTGAGCGAAACGACGAAGCGTGCCGGCCCGTAGCCGGCGATATTGGCGTAGCCCGCGAGCGTGCGGACACCGTCGAGGCTGCCGGTCTTGTTCGCGCCGCCGTCATGGCCGCGGAGCAAGTTGGCGTAAGGCGCAAAGAGTTCGAGCACCTTCGCGAGGCCGCGCGCCGTGAAGCTGTTGCCGCGACTGATGCCAGAGCCCTCCTCCAAATGAATAGCCTCGGTCAGTCCGTGCGCGGCGAGCGCCTCGTTTGCCACCGAGAGCGATTTTTCGAGACTGACGGGGCCGCCTAGGCGATACCCGCCGATTTCCAGGAAGATCTGGTTGGCAACGAAGTTGTTAGAGCCGCGCAGCAAGTCGACGAGGATCTGTGAGAGGGCGCGCGATTGGCGATGGACGTAGATTGGGCGCACCGCCTCGGGCACCGTGCCGATCGTAATCGGGCCATCGATTTTCGCACCGGCCCGCCCGAGAAACGCGGCGAGCAGTTCGCCTGCGTATTGCAGGCTCACGGCGGGATCCTGACTAAGGCTGATGCGGCCGCGGCCGTCGGGTCCGCGGGCACGGAACTGACTGATCGCGAGCGGGGTGAGCGGCGTCTGCGCCTCGGCGGGCTGGACCGTGTCGCCTTTGCGGACGGCGGCAATGGTGTTGAAGTTGACCGCGAACGCGGAATTCAGCGCATCGTAGGACTCGGCGATATCCTCGATGCCCGGGATGCGCAGGTCTGCGGGGTAGTAACTCGCGTCGAGCACGATGCCGGTGATCGGCTTTTTGCCGATCGCGGCGACCAGCCGGCGGGCGAGCAGCGCGAGCTCTTCGGAGATCAGGAAGGGATCTCCGCCGCCGCGCACGTACAGCACGCGCGCGCTGTCGAGGTAGAACCGGGTCTGGAAACGATAGTCTCCGCCCAGAACCTGCATCGCGAGCCAAGCGGTTAGGATCTTGGTGACGGAAGCCGGGACGAAAGGCTCGTCGGCATTCTGCGCCAGCAGCTCTTTGCCGGCTCTATCGACGACGTACACCAAACCCGACGGCGCCAGAGCCGCGACCTTCTCACTGGCGCCCGCCGAGGCCTGGGCGGGGAGAAGGATTAGGGCAAGAAGAATCACACGAGACCACACAGTTACCTCACGCCGCTCTCGCGGAACTACCGGCTCTCTTTCAATACAGCCATTCTGTTCATCGAACCCACATGTTCGCCCGTATGCGGCGTATCCGTCGTGTCATTCATTGATACTACTTCCGACAACCCGAACCTGGCCGGCTTCTTGACGACCAATCCGACCCCGGCCGCAAAGCCGAGGGCCGTGCCGACTAGAAGGCCGAGACAAAGACCTAATTCAATTGCCCGAGCCGTCCTCATTGTCGATCCTCCCTACCGTTCGCCCTACCGCAACATACCGTATTGGATAACGGTAGATAGGTCGCGCGAGAAATCGCGCTATACTGCCCGCCCTAATGGAGGCCGCCTTGGCCAAGCATCCTCAAAATGGGCCTACCTTCAGTAAAGCCCTACCAAAAAAGCATCGACCACTGGCCGCAGCTAGGCCAGAACGGACACAAGCTGAACTGGATGAAAGGATGCGAGATGCCGCAAAATCGAGACGCTTTCATAAGCGTATGCGCCAGGACCCGCATGGCGTTTTGCAAAGTTAGGACTTGTTGGCGCGAAGGCAAAGCCGCCTTCTAAGGCGCCCGCGCTAATCAAACAGGTCCAGTGAGTCCTAGCGGATGACCCCGGCAATGGCGCTCGGGATTCTCTGACCACGTGTGGACGTTATAGAGGTAATGGGGTGGTCGCCGGGTGGTCCTTTTTTTCACTCATAAGCAGCCAGTATCGGGGTAGAGCGCACTCCAGGCAGCTAGGCCGTGTACTCATAAATCGAGTTTCTGAGTGCGCTTGGCTCGATGTCTGTCGATAGCGACCGAATAGCCAAGCCATGCGTCCTTCGGTAAGCACCCGGTGAGGACCGCCTTGCGGAGCTGAGTCATTGCGGCAAGTCGTAGGAGTAATCCTAGGACTACTCCTACGACCAAGACGCAGGTTGAAGTGATCACGTCGGTGCAACGACGCCGAAGTTGGTCGCGAGCTGAGAAGGAGCGGATCGTTGCCGCGGCCATGGAGCCCGGCGCGGTCGCCTCAGAGGTGGCGCGTGCGGCTGGCATCCATACCAGCCAATTGTTTCGCTGGCGCCAGCAGCTCTGTGAACGGTCGCAAGTTCCGGCGGCGTTCAACCCGGTGGCGGTCACACCAGAGCCGGCAGCGGAATCTCCACCATTGGCGGAGAGGGCCGGGGTGATTGAGATCGAGTTTGCGACCGGCGGCCGGATGCGGATCACCGGAGCGGTCGACGCGCCGACGGTGGCGGCGCTGATGAAGGCGCTGGCAAAGGGCAAGCGGCGGCGATGATCCCGGTGCCGAGCGACGCGCGGGTCTGGCTGGCGGCCGGCCACACCGACATGCGCAAGGGATTTGATGGGCTGGCGCTGCTGGTGCAGGAGACGCTCAAACGCGATCCCCATAGCGGGCTGTCAATTCGCAAGGCGGTCTTTACTCATTCGCAGGGTGACGACCACTATTTGCCTTACTCACTAATAATAGAAAGCTGCCACTTGCTCCAGTGCCAGCGCGTCGCCGCGTGTCTTATTTAAGCACGATCCAGGTTGGAGCGTGGTCGCTTGCGCCGGGTTTTCCCCGCACTGCTTTATCGACGCCGGAAGATACGAGACGCTTGGCGAGCGCCGGGCTGAGAAGAAAGTGATCGAGCCGCAAGCCTGCATCTCGCTCGAATCGATGCCGCATGTAGTGCCAAAAGGTATAGATGCGTTCTTCCGGACGGTTCTGCCGCAAGGCGTCGGTCCATCCCTGTTTAACGAGTCTTGCGTAGGCGGCGCGGCTCGCCGGTTGGACAAGCGCGTCGTTGTCCCACGATTTTGTCGGGTAAATATCGATATCGCTGGGCGCGACATTATAATCGCCTGCGAGCACAACGGGCGCACCGGACTTTAACAAGGTCCGGCCGTGCGATGAGAGCCGCTTGAACCATGCGAGCTTGTTATCGAATTTCGGGCCGGGTTGCGGATTGCCATTCGGCAGGTAAAGACAGCCCACAAGAACCCCTTGCACGGCCGCTTCAATGTAGCGCGCTTGAGTATCCTTCGGATCGCCGGGCAAGCTTCGCCGCGTCACCTGTGGGACGCCTTTGCGCGACAGGATCGCGACGCCGTTCCAGGTTTTCTGCCCGCACCACGCCGCGCTGTAACCCGCCTTCTTGAGAGCTGCTTCCGGAAACTCCCGGTCGGTGCATTTCAGTTCCTGCAGGCACAGGATGTCCGGTTTTGCGGCTTTCAGCCAGGCAAGCAGGTTCGGAAGGCGGCGGGCGACATTGTTAATGTTGAATGTCGCAAGTTTCATGCTTTCTCATGTAGTCCCTCGGCGCCCGAGGGAAAGGGCCAGGGCGCTTGGGTCAAGGTTCCTTCCCGGTGCCTCTGGGGGGTTGAACCCGCGTCGCATTTTCCTTCAAGGCATTCATGGCCTCGATGTATAGTGCGCGCGGTACGCGCGGATATGATTTGCGAGAGGGAAGGGCTTGAGCAAGGACATGTCGCTGGGACGAGCCGTCCAACGATCCGGCACCACCGCGGCGACGCCAATCCTATCCGGGCTGCATCATCGTTACGCACGGGTTGTGATTTTCGGGAACGACAGTTGCTGTCGTGTCGCCATTCGCGTTGCGATGCGCCCCTCCAGCGAGGCCGACAAATCCCGAATAAGAGCCTATATAAACTTATCAGAGTGGATATCAACCTGCTCCATAAGAGGGTTCCGTGGCATTCAGGCCGAATTACAATAGAGACCGCGCGGAGCGAGACAGGATGGCGCGCGCCCGGACCGCTGAAAAGTTGCGGAAGAAAGAGGAGAAAACTGCTCAACGCAAAGCTCTACGCTCCGGAGGCGAAGTCCCGCCAGATGAATCCGCAACTGAAGTGCCTGCGAATTCCAAAAGCAAAGAGAGTTGAGCGGCGATAACCGCGTAGGATGCAGCATGAAACTGAAGATCAATTTTTTTGACAAGCCGTCCGGACCGAACGTGGCGCCCACTGTTATCGCCTACCCGACCGGCGATTTTGCGAGTCTGGAAGATGCCCGCAATATTGCCCTTGCGGATGCCGACAGCCCCACGATCAGGGCGCATTCGGTCATTATCGAGTCTACAGATGACTCCTCCGTAAGCGAGCGGTGGGTTCGCGAGGGCAGCGGCTGGAAAAGCATAGATGCTTAATTGCCAAGGAATCGTCGCTCCGCGCGCATTTGCTCCGCGATGCTGGTTTGCGATAGACGGACGGGTTCGGCGAAAGGCGTCAGCGGTGATCTGTTTGGTGACAACATTCTGATCTTCGACGAACAGCATTTGCGATGGGCCCTGACTTTGTATTCGCATTATTACGACGAGACGCGGACACATCTGGGGTTGGGACAAGGACGCGCCATTCGGTCGAGCCATTCAACGATCCGGGACCATCGCCGCCACACCGATCCTGTGCGGATTGCATCATCAGTATGCGCGGATATGATTTTCGGGAGGGACCCCCGCCCCCTCAATCATCCCAACCGCCGACGTCTCAACAAAAAGCTCCTCATCGACCGTTCAGTAGAGCCACCGCACATGATGATTGCTTTTTTGGCCGGAGCCCAATCGGGCCTTAGTGGTTCCCAGACGCAGCGGCGCGGTTTCCACGCAGGCTTGGTTGCCGACTAATCAGGCAGTCGACTGAAGATTGAGCGCCGATGTGAACGCCGTCTCGACGCGCGTGCACTGCAGCAATATGGTGTCGCTGCGATCTGCTCCGTGATTGGGAACGTTTGGCCGCCGGATATGCTTATCCGAGGAGGGCAGAAATGGCGGCGCCCTATGCCTCGCTCGCTCGGTAATCCAGACCGTGATTTTTTGGCCAGTCAAAGCAAAGACGATATCGATGCCGACATTGCCGGGAACTTATTTGCGTCTCTGGTTGTCGGGTATAGTCAGCTCATCGATGATTCGCAGGTCCGATTTCGCGTCGGCGAAATAATAGCCCAGGCGACGAGCCGACCGACCAAGGCGCCCCGTATACGCACTTGGGGTGAAAAGCACAAGGGTGCGTGGAAAATTTAATTCGCGGTGGAGGTGGCGGCGGCGGTTATTCGCTTCCGGCACCTACATCAGAGCTCAGCTGACTTTCGGGTACATTCCGCTCGTAGACTTCG
>Ga0182024_10022684_pt1 | contig 11301 bp, 9 predicted proteins | sample P32metaG_FD_120480 | JGI IMG/M metagenome (GOLD analysis project Ga0182024, IMG submission 120480) | Permafrost microbial communities from Stordalen Mire, Sweden - P3-2 metaG (Illumina Assembly) | ecosystem: Environmental > Terrestrial > Soil > Wetlands > Permafrost | place: Sweden: Stordalen... | reverse complement strand
GTGCGCACTCTCTCGCCTCGAGCCCGACAGCTCAGTGAACCGCGCGCTTTCGGCGCTCGTCCCGAACGCGAAGACGGAAATCAACACCGAGGTCACCGGCGTGCAGATGCGCCTGGCTACGGGCCGGGATGTGACGGGTCACATCGTGTTGCGGGATCCGGATCTCGACCTCGCATTCGTGCGTCCGGCCGATCCGCTCTCGGAGCCCGTTCCGGCGATCGACGGACCGTCCGCGCGACCGGTGCTCCTGGACATGCTCGTCGTGTTACTGCACGGCACGACCGATCCGGAAGGCGATGGCGTCGCGGCTGGGCTGAGCTACGTCGAGTCGATTGTGCAGAAACCGCGTCTGTACTACACGATGGCGGGACCCACGACCGCCGGCGCGCCGGTGTTCGATCGGGCCGGCAATTTCGTGGGGCTGATCGTGCAACGCCAGACGAACGCGCGCGGCACGACGGCGGTCGGGATCCTCCCGGCCGATGATCTGCGGGCCGCCGCAAAACAGGCCAAGTAGGCGACCTCAGGATTTCGGCAGCCTGAAGGCGACGTACACAAGCTCATCGTTCCGTTGGATCTGGAGCGCCACCGCGGCGTCGGCCGCCAACCCTGCCAGGGTGGTGCGGAGGTCCTCGATGCCGCTCACCGCGCCTCCGTTCAAGAAGAGGATGACGTCGCCGCTCTCGAGCGCCACGTTCACGGCCGTTCCGGCGGCCTTCGCGACCACCAGCACGCCGCCGGGGCCTCGCAAGCTTCCCATTTGCTGGGCCATGTCGGCCGTGATGCTGACCCCGAGAATCCCCAAGGGGCGAACCAGGCTCTTGTCCGGATCGACCAGTGCCGCCAACTGGTCGATCCGGTGCGGCAGCACCGTGACCGGTATCGCCAGCGCCACGCGGTCCGAGCCGCGCAGGACATCGAAATGAATGATGGTTCCGGCGTCCTGTGCCATCACATGGAACGCCAAGAACGGCACGTTGTCCATCGCCTGTCCATCCACGCTGACGACGAGGTCCCCAACCCGTAGGCCGGCCTGATCGGCCGAGCCGCCGGGCGCCACGTCGGACACAATCAGCCCGCTGGCGCGCGCCAGATGCAGCGCCTCGGCGAGCTCTGGGGTGATCGTCTGCGCGCTGGCACCGATGGTGCCGCGGTGCACGTGACCGTACTCTCTGAGCTGGTCGTACGACACGCGCACCATGCTGCTGGGAATCGCAAAGCCCAGCCCCTCGTTGCCACCCGATTGCGAAAGGATGAACGTGTCGACGCCCACCACCTCGCCGTTGACATTGACCAGGGGACCGCCGGAATTGCCCGGATTGATGGCGGCGTCGGTTTGAATGAAGACCATCGGCGAATCGGAGCTGACTTGGCGTGCGGTCGCGCTGACCACGCCCATGCTCACCGAATTCCGCAATCCGCCAGGGCTGCCAAAGGCGAAGACCAGTTCGCCCTGCTTCAAGTCCGAGTAGCGGGCCACTGGAAGCGCGGGCAGCGTCAGGCCATCAACCTTGAGCACGGCCAGGTCGACGTCGCTCGCGACGCCCACGACATGCGCCGCGACCATGGAGCCGTGCGCCGACAAGGATTGCAGCGGCGTGTTGTTAGCGCCGCGATCGGGCACGACAATCTGGATCTGTTGCGCGCCCTGGACCACGTGGGCGTTCGTGACGATGTAGCCGGTGGGGTCGATGACGAAGCCGGCTCCAATCGCGCGCTGAGGCCCGATGACCAGACCCGCGGTGTGGTTATCGCCGTCGTCTACCTGCCCAAAACCGGCGACCACAATCTGGACCACGCTGGGGGAGACCTTCTCGACGAGGGCCTGAATGGACGCGTCGAACTGTCGAAGGGCGGTCGCCGGCGGCGCGGTTTGACCAGCCGCTTGGTTTCCGAACGCCGCCACGAGGACGATCGCGTGCATGACACCGACGGGTCGAAAGGTGCGAAAACGCATCGACGTCCTCATAGGTGATCTCTGATTCTGATTCTATTCCAGGTTACAGTGCGTTGATTGCCGCCATGGCGAAACGCTCCAAGTCAGCGAGACGATCGAAGCCCGTCGCCGTTGTCGTCGCGCCGCAGCGGGCGCGTCCGAATGTCGAGGTCTATTCGGCGCTCCTGCTCGCGGTGGCCGCCTGTGCGCTGTATGCGTCGTCCTGGCACCACGGCTTCGTGGGCGATGACTCGTCCGTCACGTGGGACAACGCGTGGACGCGGCAAGGCCTCTCGGCGTTGCCCCGCGTCGTCTCGCACTCGCTGTATTTCGGCTCCGTACCCCAGAACTCTGGCTTGTACCGGCCGGTCGCCGGCGCCTACTTCGTCATCGTCGGCGCGCTCGTCGGCATGAGCCCGACGGGATACCACATCGCGCACATCCTCCTTTATGGTCTCAACGCCGCGATCGTGTTCCTTTTCTTCACGCGCCTCACGCGGCGGTCGATCGCCTTGCCTGTGGTCGCCACGCTCGTCTTCATCGTGCATCCAATCCACACCGAGGTCGTGGACAACATCAAGAGTGCGGACGAGATGCTCTGTCTGGCGTTCTTCCTCACGAGCGCGATGGCGTGGCTCGCCTCTGCGGACACCTCCGACGCCCGGTGGCGCTACTTCAGCCTTGCGGGATACGCGCTCGCCGTGTGCTCGAAGGAGACGGCCGTGCCGATGGTCGTGGCGCTGCCCGCGCTCTGGTATTTTTTCCGCCAGCGCCCGGTCTGCGCGAGTCTCGTCGCCGCAGTTCCGTTCCTAGCGGTGGCGTTCCTCTACCTGGGCGTGCGGCAGGTCGTGTTCAACAGCGAGCCGGCCACCAACACGGTCACCCTTCTGAACAACGCCCTGCTCGCTACGAACGACGGGTCGGTGCGGCTCGCCTCCGCGTTGGCCTACGTCACGAAATACGCCGAGATGCTGTTCTGGCCGTACCCGCTCAGCTTCGACTACTCCTACAACGCGATCCCGCTGCACACCTTCGCCGACCCCAGCGTGTGGATCGCGATGGCGATCTGTGGAAGCCTGGGCGCGGTTCTGGTCGCCGGCTTTCGACGCCGCAGGGTCGAGGCGTTTGCCGCGCTCTGGGTCGCCGCGTCGATGATCCTCGTCTCCAACCTGCTCTTCCTCATCTCGACCATCTTCGGCGAACGGCTGCTGTACCTGCCATCGGTGATGGTGTGTTACGTGGTTGCGGGCCTGTTGTTCAAGATCGGCAAGGTCACCGACGAGCAGGCCCTTCCGGTCGCCCTGCGATCGCCGATGATCGTAGCGCCGCTGCTGGTCATCCTGGTTGCGGGGAGCGTCGCCGTCCTCAGTCGGACGCGCGAGTGGCGCGATGAGATGACGCTCTTCAGCGCGGACGTGCGGACCTACCCGAACTCAGCTCGTTTGAACAACTTCCTCGGCAACATGTACTACTTCGCCGGTGACCGGCTCTTCGTTCAGCAGGCCGATTCGGAGACGGCGGCGGCGGATTTTGCCAACGCCAAGATGTACCTGCTCCGCGGCCTCAGCATTGACGACAGGTTCCTGGATCTGCATGCCGTGTTGGGGATGGCCGAGTATCGGCTGAAGCAATATCGCGAGGCGATCCCGCACCTCGAGCGCGCACTGGCGTTCCCGAAGTATCGCACCTCGGTGCTCGAGACGATGGCCGACTGCTACGAGCAGCTTCAAATGCCGGCTCGCGCCCTGGACGTCTTCAAGCAAATCGACGCCGAGGGAATTCAGTATCCGACCGCGTGGTTTGCGCTTGGCACCGATGCCGCGGCGCGCGGCGACGACGACGCGAGCATTCGGTACTTCGAGCGGGTAATCGCGGCGACGCCCAACAACGTCGCCGCCTACGCCAAACTCGCATTGGGGCAGCACCGGAGGGGCGACTATGCCGACTCGCTCGCCTCGGCCCAGCGATGCATCGCGCTAAAGGCCGACCAAGGCACGTGCTACCTGGTCGCGGCCGATGACTTGATGCGAACGGGCCATCGCGATCAGGCCTTCGCGTACTTCGAGAAAGCCAGAGCCCTCATGAAGTAGGGACGCACCTGTACAAAGTAAAAACGGCGGTGGTCACCGCGCGCTGACAGCGCGCAGGAGGTGTGCACTTGACCTCCGACGGCTGCATGAACCAGCCCCCGACGGCGCTGTCTCTCGGATCGAGCGAGACCCGCAGGAATCGCTGCAAATAGGCTAGCAGCCCCCACTCGTGGCTGGCGGTGGCGCAGGTGCCGAGCACCGCACCTCGCGGGACGAGCGGTGACAGCGCGTCCATGCCCGCGACGGTTTCCGGATCGCGACGCTCGAGCGCGCCGTGGATCGCCAGCACAAGGGCCGCCGCGAGGAGGAGTCCGCATGCGAGCGCTGCCGGCACCTTCCGGCGAAGCGCGCTCGCCGGCGATGCCGCGAAACTCTCGACGGGTGGCAGGGCGAACGCGGCCGCAGCTAGCGCGAAGAACACGACCGACGGGACGAGGTAGTGACCGTTGATCTTTGGCGAGACCATGAGGGGCACAGACGCCGCCAGGCTGATGGCGAGGAAGAACCAGGTGGCGCGCGCCACGGCCGGCCGACCGATCGCGCGGCGTCGCACCAGCCAGAGCGCCGCCACCACAATGGCGAGCCGGAGCAGAATGCCACCGAGCAGGTGCCGCCACACCGCGACCACTTGGACGAGGATCGGCGGTCGGTGACCGAACGTCGGCCCGAGCTGTTGGTGAAAGTACTCCTGGAGCGCGTGTCTCGGCGCCGGCAGCGTCGTCACCACCAGCGCCGCCGCGCCGACGACGAAGGCCACGGCCACAGCCGCCCAGCCGGCTCGCGGCCGATCGGCGGGCTGCAGGATGAGGCTAAGCGCGGGTACGGCCAGTGGGAAGAAACCGACGGGTCCCTTGGTGAGCACGGCGAACACGATGAGGAGTCCGCCGAGCGCTCCCCATTTGGCGGCGACAGCCGCGAACGAGCTCCGCAGCGCGCGCACAATCGAATAGGTCGCGGCCGCGGTGGCGGCCGCCTGTGTGTTCTCCAGCATGTTGTTGACGGCAGCCCACGTCACGACCGCCGGCAGCACCCAGAGACACACCGGCAGCCAGTCGTATCGTGCGGGGAAGAACTGCCTCCAGATCGCCACCATGAGGCAGGCCGTCAAGCCCAGCATGAGCAGCGAATACACGCGCTCAACGGCGAAGTGATCCCCACCGACCCAATATGCGACCGATTCGAGGGCGATCCCAAGCGGCGGTTGTTCGAAGTATTGCGCGTAGACCGTGGAACTGTAGGACGGGGCCCACACCGTTCCCTGGCCTAGCGCGAGATTGCGAGCCACCGACGCGTAGAACATCCCGTCGACGAACATGCCGCGCTGGGCCATGCGGGGCACCGTCAACGCGACCAGGAGCGCGAAGGCCAGCCATCGGAAGCCGCGCGGATTCAGCAGCCGCCCGTCGACTGGAGGCGTCGTCACCGCGTCATTATGGTCGATGCACGAGCCCGACTTCGCGCGGTCGAATCCGAAGCGCGCTTCTTCCACGCAATCCGCGAGCGCGGCATCCCGGCGCATAATGCGCCATGCCCGGAAGACGCTCGGTCGCCATCAGCCTCGCGGTCGCGCTCGTGTCAACCGTCCTGGTTGCGCAGGCGCCGAAACGGCCGCCGCTCGCCCCGGCGGACCTCGACGCGATCGCCACGCTCTTGAAGATTGAGGACACCCGTCAGTTCGACGAAGCGACGCTCGCGCGGCTGTTGCAGTCCGCGCATCCCGAGGTTCGGCGTCGGGCCGCGCAGACGATCGGACGCGTCATTGATCCACGCGGCAGCGCGCTCCTGATGACCGCCCGCGGCGACGCCAACGCGGACGTGGTCGCGACCGTCGCGTTTGCCTACGGTCAGTTGAAGGACGCGGATGCCGTCGGCTGGCTTGCCGACGAGATGTCCGGCGCCGCTGTGCCTGCGCCTGTGGCCCGCGAGGCCGCGCGGTCGTTGGGCAAGATTCGATCGCCAGACGCGCGTGCCGCGCTCGTTGGGTATCTGGGCCAGGCGCCCGTCGCAGCCGCGACGTCGAGCGTGGCTGGCGAGGCGCTTCTCTCGCTGGGCCGTTTCGCCGCGCCGCTCGATTTGGCGGCGGTCGTGCGCTGGACACATTCGACCGATGTCGAGGTCCGCTGGCGCGCCACCTGGGCGCTCTATCGGCCGCGCGACATGGCGGCCGTTCCCGAACTGCTTCGGTTGAGCCGCGATGCCTCGGGAGACGTGCGCTTCTGGGCGGCACGGGGTCTGGGTGTTCCTCCGGCGCCGACGCCCGGCCGTGGTGCGACCGCAGCGCCCGTGCCGCCGGTGCCACCTGTGGCCTCTCCGTTCTCCGACGCGGATCGCGCGCGAGCCTCCTCGCGGCTGCGCGAGGCACTGGCGGATTCCGACCGACGTGTCCGCACCGAGGCGCTGCGCGCCCTTGCCACGTACGATGACGACGCATCGTTTGGAGCGGTGCTGTCGGCGGTTGATTCGCCTGACACGTGGATGTCCGTGTCCGCGGCTGAGGCGCTCCGACGGTTTACCACGCGCGCCACCGAGATCGTGCCGCGGCTCGTGAAGGCGTCAGCGCCCGGTCGCCCGACTTCGGTGCGAATCACGACGCTGACGTCGCTTGCCGCCCTCGCTCCGAACGCGGCGCTCGATCTGGCCGTGGCGCTCCTTCATGATCCGAGCCTCGTCGCTCGGACGTCGGCCGTTCAGACGCTCCGGCGACTCGGCGCCGATGGCCAGGCGCGCCTCGACGCCGCCGTCGCGGCCGACCCGACGCTCGCCGCGCTCGTGCGGCCGGCCGGACCACGGACGACTCCGCCTCCGGCGCCGGCTCGCGCCGACGCGGACTATCGTCGTCTCGTCGAGGAGTGGATCGTGCCCGCCTACAACGGCGCCCCGGGCCCGCACGTCGTGCTCGACACGCCGCGCGGGTCGGTCGAGATCGAGTTGTACCCGGGGGACGCGCCGTTCGGCGTCGAGTACCTGCTCGATGTCATCAAGACCGGCGACATCGTCGGCAGCGAGTTCGGGCGCGTCGTCCCGAATTTCGTCGCGCAGGAGCAAGGCATTCGTGCTGACGCGCCGCGTCGCGACGAAGTAAATCGACGCGGCCTTACGCGTGGCAATCTGAGTTGGGCCTCGGCGGGCCTCGATACGGGTCGCCCGGGCTACACGCTGGGCAGCACACCCCAACCGCACAACGAGGGCGATTTCACGGCGCTCGGCCGGGTCGTGCGCGGGATGGACGCCGTCGATCGGATCGAGCTGGGGGACAAGATCACCGGCGCGCGGAAGAAATAAAGGCTATGTCTCGAACAGCTTGATGGACGTCACCTGCTCGATGAGGTGCTGCACGGTGCGCAGGCTCTTCGTCTCGTCGACGAACGCGAAGCCGGTTGCATAGCGCGGTGTGCCGTCGGCGGCGACCGACGGACGACAGTGCAGGCTGCGCGCCGGCAGCATGGCCGACCAGTCGTCGACCGTCGTGAAGCGCACGGTCTGCACGATGCCGGGCTCCAGCGGATCCACGGTCTCGACACAAAAGCCCCCGAGGCCGACGTCGCGGACGTGGACGGGCAGCCGCGGGGATGTCAGGTAGCCAACGAGACGTTGATGCGCGGGGAAGCGAGGATGCCGACGTCGTTCGGACGCGTCGGGTCGAGCCTCGTCTACTTGGTCAGACGACATGGGGAGCCTCTCCTGAGTGGCGCCATTGTAGTACGGGGACGGGTCTCGTCTATGGAAAACTCGCGCCCGAAAACCCAGTGGCGCCAGTTTCTTACAGACGAGACCCGTCCCAGTAGGCCCACTTGACATGTACTAAAATACTAGTACACTGAGTCTCGTGCCTGGCGTGATCACGATTGACGCGAGCCTGCCGCTGCCAATCTACGCGCAGCTCGACCGGGCGATTCGTGCGGCCGTCGCCACCGGGAAACTGGCGCCGGGCGTGCAGCTACCGACCGTTCGCCAGCTCGCCGTGGAGTTGAGCGTCAACGCCAACACGGTCGCCCGGGTGTATCTCGACCTCGAGCGCGCAGGCATCGTCGAGACCCGTCGGGGCGTGGGGACGTTCGTCGCCTTGGAGCAGCCAGCGCTTGGGGCCAAGCGCGGCCGCGAAGGGGAGTTGCGTGGGCTCGCCAAACGGGTCCTCGACGAGGCGGCCGCGCGAGGCTTCTCGGTCGACGATCTGGTGAATCAGATGAAGACGCTCGCCGGTGAAGAGGGGAGACGATCGTGATGCCCAGTATCTCGGCACGTGGTCAAGGAAGCATCTCGGGAGGAGACATGCGAATCAACATCGTGGCAGTCGTGGCGTTCGTCGCCCCGGCGGTCCTGGGCGGACTCGGCATGCTGGCCACCGGCAATCCCGTCTGGATCATCCTGGGAGTGTTCGCGGGATTAGTGCTCATGCAGTCGCCGAGAGTCTCTCAGCAGTGGGAGCGCGCCATCATCCTGCGGCTGGGCAAGTACGTGGGCATGCGAGGACCAGGTCTGTTCTGGATCGTGCCGTTCATCGACAAGGTGTCCGTGTTCATCGATCAGCGCGTGATGACGACGGGTTTTGCGGCCGAGCAGACGCTGACGGCTGACACGGTGCCGGTGAACGTCGACGCCGTGCTCTTCTGGATGGTCCACGACCCGGAGAAGGCCGCACTCGAGGTCCAAAGCTACAACAGCACGGTGAGCTGGGCGGCGCAGACCGCGCTCCGCGACATCATCGGCCGGACCTCGCTGGGGGATCTGCTCCAAGGGCGTGAGCGGATCGAGCACGAGCTGCAGAGCCTCATCGACGCGCGGTCGAACCCTTGGGGCGTGACCGTGCAGTCGGTGGAGATGCGGGACATCGTGATTCCAGCGTCCCTCCAGGATGCGATGTCGCGCGAAGCCCAGGCGACGCGCGAAAAGCGGGCGCGCGTCATCCTCGGCGAGGCGGAGGCCGAGATCGCGCACAGCTTCCAGGAGGCCGCCCGTTCGTATCGGGACGACCCGACTGCGCTCCATCTTCGCGCCATGAACATGCTCTACGAGGGTCTCAAGGAAAAGGGCGCGCTGATGTTGATTCCGAGTTCGGCTGTCGAGTCGATGGGCATGGGCGGACTCATGGGCGCCGCCGCGCTGGCCCAGCAGCAACTCACGACCTCGACGCTGCCGCCCGTCGCCGGCCAGGACGGGAAGACCGGATCGAAGTAGGGCCGAACGAGAATGACGGTGTCATTGTGGGCGCCGAGGCGCCCAGGCGCCGAGACGCGAGGACAGCCAGCGGGAGGGTGCAATGGCGCAGTTCAAAGGCGACATCGACAGCAGCCGGATTCCCGTGGAGGGAGCGGCCGGATTGGGTCTCGTCGCGGTGGCGGGCGTCGTCGTGTATGCCCTCGCGCCGCTTCGGTCGGCTTGGCTGATGACCGTTCTTGGCGGGGCAGTCGTAGGGTTGGCGCTGCTCGCGGCGCGGCACAACGAGACCCGCCCAGCGGCGATCGGCGGGATGGTGCTCGCCGCGATCGCGTTGCTCGCCGTCGTGCTCGGTTAGATCGCGCGACGCGCTGAACTTCGGCGGGCGCTGATAAGATTCAGCGCGTGAAAATCGAACCGTTCCTGCTCGAACGGTGGATGACGCGTCACGAGACGCATGTCCGCTACGACATCGCCGAGAGCGGCATCCTGCCGCTGTCGACTGACGACCTCCTCGCGTTCGAGCCGCCCGCCGATCGTGACGCGACGCGCGCGGCGCTCCTCTCCCTGCCGCTCGGCTACAGCGAGGCGCGCGGCACGGATCGTCTCCGCTCGATGATCGCCGCGACCTACACGCGTGGCGACGCCGATCACATCCTCGTCACGACGGGCGCGATCGAGGCGAATTTCCTGCTCTTCAATCAACTGCTCGACAAGGGCGACCACGTCATCGCGCCGTATCCGGCCTACCAGCAGCTCTACACCGTGCCGAAGGCCATCGGCTGCGACGTGTCGCTCTGGCACGTCGGTCCGGACACCGGCTACCGCTACGACGTCACCGCCCTCGAGCGCCTGGTCACGCCCCGTACGCGCGTCATCGTCGTCAACACGCCCCACAATCCAACGGGCGCGATGCTGTCGCCGGCAGACGCCGCGCGTGTATACGCGATCGCCGAGTCCGTGGGCGCGACCATCATCGGCGACGAGGCGTATCGATGGCTCGACGTGCCGGACGGCGACCCCTTCGCGCCGCCGATGTTCGACGTGGGTCCACGGGGCGTCAGCGTCGGGACGCTGTCAAAGCCACTCGGTCTGCCGGGTCTCCGGATCGGATGGATCGCCGGGCCGCCTGATCTGGTTCGCGGCTGTTGGGGTCTTCGCGACTACATCTCCCTCAGCCCCGGCAAGCTCAACGATGCGCTCGCGTGCCTCGGCTTGAAGCATCGCGAGGCCATCGTCGCGCGAAATCGGCGGATTATCGAGGCGAACCTGGCGATGGCGGTGCAGTGGATTGCGGATCGCGCGGCCTTTCTCTCCTGGACGCCGCCACGCGGCGGCCTGCTCGCGTTGCTCAAGTACGATCTGCCACTTCCGTCGCTCGAACTCGCGGATCGCCTGGCGACCGAATGGAGCGTGATGCTCGCCCCGGGCTCGGCGTTCGGGTACGAGCAGCACCTGCGGCTCGGCGTCGGCCAACGCCCGGACGTCTTTGCGAAGGGACTCGAGGAAACAGGCAAGTGCTTCGAAGAGATTCGCCTTCTGAAGTTGTAAGCTGTCGCGCACAGGCCCTCATCGAAGGAGCACGTCCATGAAGTCCGCCGTTCCAGTCCTGCTGCGAGGGGCGATCGGAGTTGCCCTGGCAGTCGCGTTGTTGCCAGCGAGTCGTCCGAGCGCGCTCTGAGCCGACCAGGCTCCGCAGGACGGCCCGTCCGCGACGTCCACGGCGAAGCTTTCGCCCGACGGCAAGAAGGTGTTGACGCTCGCGGATTACGGTCCGTGGAAGCGCATCACGTCGACGGCGTTGAGCGATGACGGCAAGTGGATGACCTACACGCTGTCTCCGAACGACGGTGACGAGACCCTGGTGGTCAAACAGCTCGACGGCGACACGTCGTACACAGTGCCGATCGGCCTGCCGGCCGCCGGTGGGCGGGGCGGCGGTCGAGGTGGCGCTGGCGCCGGCGGCGGCGCGAGCGTCCAGTTTTCTGACGACGGCCGCTGGATCGCGTATTACGTCAATCCGCCATCGCCGCCTGCCGGCCGCGGTCGCGGGACCGCGCCCGGCGCGGGTGGCGGGGCCGGCCAAGCCGGCGGACAAGGTGGCGGCCGCGGCGGTCGTAC
>Ga0182024_10022683_pt1 | contig 11302 bp, 8 predicted proteins | sample P32metaG_FD_120480 | JGI IMG/M metagenome (GOLD analysis project Ga0182024, IMG submission 120480) | Permafrost microbial communities from Stordalen Mire, Sweden - P3-2 metaG (Illumina Assembly) | ecosystem: Environmental > Terrestrial > Soil > Wetlands > Permafrost | place: Sweden: Stordalen... | reverse complement strand
TACGCGCCAAACAGCCCTTATGCGGCTTCGAAAGCGGGTTCGGATCACCTGGTGCGGGCGTATTACCACACCTGGGGCTTTCCGGTTCTCACCACCAACTGCTCCAATAACTATGGGCCGTTTCAGTTTCCGGAGAAGCTGATTCCGCTCATGATTCTCAACGCACTTGAATTGAAGCCGCTGCCTGTTTACGGCGACGGCATGAACGTCCGTGACTGGCTTTTTGTGGAAGAGCACTGCTCGGCAATTCGCACCGTGCTCGCAAACGGCCGGGTTGGAGAAACCTATAACATCGGCGGAAATAGCGAGCGCGCGAACATCGATGTTGTTAAGACGATCTGTGACCTGGTGGATGAGATGAGACCACGCGCCGCGGGCGGCTCGCGCCGGGATCTGATTACCTATGTCAAAGACCGGCCCGGCCATGACCGGCGCTATGCCATCGATGCTTCAAAACTCGCGCGCGAGTTGGGATGGAAGCCGGCGACGGAGTTTGAGAGCGGGCTGCGCAAGACCGTCCGCTGGTATCTCGACCATTCTGCCTGGATTGAAAGTGTGCGAACAGGCGCATATCTTGAATGGATTAACAAGAATTATACGGAGCGAGTCGCGCTATGAAAGGAATCATCCTCGCGGGAGGTTCGGGAACGCGTCTCTATCCTGTAACTCACGTTGTCTCCAAGCAGTTATTGCCGGTCTATAACAAGCCAATGATCTATTACCCGCTAAGCACGCTGATGCTGGCCGGTTTGCGCGACATCCTGATTATTTCAACGCCGCAGGACACGGCTCGCTTTGCCGAGTTGCTGGGCGACGGTAAGCGCTGGGGCATCAACATAAGTTATGCCGTGCAGCCCAGCCCCGACGGGCTGGCGCAGGCGTTTATCATCGGCAAGGAATTCATTGCCGGCGACGCCAGCGCTCTTGTGCTGGGAGATAACATCTTTTACGGGCAGGGTTTTTCGCGCCAGCTTCAATCGGCCGCGACACTTAAGCAGGGCGCCACGGTGTTTGCTTATCCGGTTGAAGATCCTGAACGCTATGGCGTAGTGGAGTTCGACAAACAAGGCCGCGCTGTCAGTCTGGAAGAGAAGCCCAAGGCTCCCAAGTCGCGCTATGCAGTCACGGGGCTTTATTTTTACGATAGCGAAGTGGTCAACATTGCCTCGTCTCTTAAGCCATCGGCACGCGGGGAACTTGAGATCACCGACCTGAACAGAAAGTATCTCGAAGCGGGGAAGCTCAATGTGGAGATCATGAGCCGCGGCATGGCCTGGCTCGATACGGGGACGCACGATTCACTGCTTGAAGCAGGGCTGTTCGTCCACACTATCGAGCGCCGCCAGGGTCTGAGCATCGCCTGCCCCGAGGAGATTGCCTACCGGCAGGGCTTCATCACAGCGGAGCAACTTGAAGCATTAGCTCGGCCGGTTATCAAGAGCGGTTACGGGCAATATCTGATTGCCCTGTTGCGCGAGCCACACTTTTCGGCGAAGGCCACCGAGTTATGAAGATCACCGAGACATCGCTGCCCGGAGTTATGGTGCTTACGGCGACGATTTACAAGGATTCGCGCGGCGCTTTCTGCGAGACATTCAATCAGCGCAGGATGGAGGAGGCAGGCCTGCCCTCTGTATGGGTGCAGGATAACTTCTCCCTTTCAAGAAAGAACGTGCTTCGCGGTATTCACTACCAGATAACTCAGGCGCAGGGAAAGCTGGTGCGAGTTACACACGGCGCGGTTCTCGATGTTGCCATCGATTTGCGCCGCCGTTCGTCGGCGTTTGGCAAACATGTTGCCATCGAATTGAACGGTGAATCGGGCGAGATGTTATGGATTCCGCCGGGATTCGGGCACGCGTTTCTTGCGCTTACGGACCAGGTGGGCTTCGCCTATAAAGTTACGGACTATTATTCTCCCGCAGGCGAGCGAACCATTGTATGGAACGATCCGGATATCGCGATTGCATGGCCGATCAATGCGGCCGATGCGATTGTCTCGGAAAAGGACCGAGCCGGCTTTACGTTGCGGAATGCGGAGTCGTTTGCCTGAAGATTCAGGCTTGTTCGCTGCGGGGCAAGTGCAGCGCAGTCGCAATCAGCGCGGCAAGCAGAAACGCCGCCGATGTAATGCACAGCGCATAACCTAGTCCGGCTGTCTCAGAGAAGCGCCCAATCAGCCACGGCGCGGCGGCACTGGTCACACGGCCGATGTTATAGACAAATCCCATGGCGGTGCCCCGCAGCGCGGTGGGAAACAGTTCACTGGCGATGACACTGAAGCCGCTGAAGTAGCCAGTGCCAAAGAAGCCGACCAGCGGACCAAGGATGAGTAGAGCCACTGGACTGCGTACAAAGACAAACAGCGGCACTAGCGCGGCAGCCACGAGCAGATAGCCGATGTAGGTCGACTTGCGGCTGAAGCGGTCGGCAACGCCATCGCGTTTGCGCACGGTGACGTCGCCGTCCTCAACGACCCTAATGCCGGCGGAACACATTTGCCAGACATCACCATCGTGTTGCCAGTGTTCCTGCCTGGCGGCGAACGTCCGGCTTTATTCGCGGCGAATCGCGCCCATCACGTCGATGTGGGGGAAGACTTGCCGGCTCGATGGGGCCGGCGGAAGAGATTCTTCAGGAAGGCATCCGCATTCCTGTTGTGCGCATTGTGCGCGGCGGGCAAGTGGATCGCGAGATGCTGAATCTGATTCTTTTGAATGAGTGCACATCGCAGGAACGGGAACGGGAAGGGGATCTCGATGCGCAGATCGGCGCATGCCGCGTGGGCGAGCGGCGGATTCTCGAAGTGGCGGAGAAGTACGGCGAACGCAGGCTGCATGCGCTGATCGACGAGCTGCTCGATTACTTCGAGCGGCTCGTGCGGGCAGAACTGCGAAAAATGCCGGCTGGAGAGTTCAGCGCCGAAAACTGGCTCGACGACGATGACGTGACGGATGTACCGCGAAAGATTGCGGTGCGCTTGGAACTCAATCCGGGGGTATCAAGTATTCATGTTGACTTCGCCAGCTCCTCGCCACAGGTTGCGGGCAGCGTGAACGCGGTTCGCGCCATCACGCTCTCTGCCTGCTTTTATGTCATGCGTTGCCTGCTCCAGGAAGATGCGCCGGCCACTGCCGGCGTTTTGCGACCTCTCAGCCTGAATGCGCCCGCGGGAAGTATCGTCGAAGCACGTCCGCCCGCGGCGGTGGCCGGCAACGTGGAGACCTCGCCGTGCATCGTGGGCGTGCTGTTGCGCGCTGTTGGCCAAGGCCATTCCAGACGCATTCCAGTGACTAGCGCAGGCACCGTGAGCAACCTGACCCTCGGGCGTTGACCCGCGCACCGGGGGAGGCTTCACCTCCGACGAAACCGCGGCCGGCGGTATGGGTGCGCGCCCCGGCATAGATGGCATAGCAGGCTTGCAGACGCACATGAGCAACTCGCTCAACACGCCCATTGAGGCGCTGGAGTAAGCTTACCCGTTCCGCGTGCAGTGTTATGCGTGTCGCGGTGGATCGGGCGGCAGCGGTGAGTTTCGCGGCGGCGATGGACTGGTTCCAGAAGTTGAGATGCTGGTCCCAGCGCAGTTCACGCTGCTGGCCGAGCGCAGGAACTTTCGACCCTGGGGTCTCAAAGGAGGCGGAGACGGCGCGGCCGGGAGTGCATGGATCGTGAATGCCGCCGGGGACGAGGGGAACGCCTCCCGGGCAAATGCAGCAGACAACTCGGCCAGGGGGATGCCGTGCGGATCGAGACGCCGGGCGGCGGCTGGGGTAAGGTTTGAGAACAGGGAATTGGCGGCCGACTCGAGATATGTGTAAGGGCTCTTCCAGGGGAATGCCGCGGAAGAATTAAGCCCCAAATTCAGATCTCAACGAAAATGAGTGCTGCCGCTCAAGAGAGGCACTTGTTTAAAAAGCCCTGACTTCTTCAGTTGAGGCGGGGCGATCCATCTGCGCCAGCATGGCAGCATGAGAAAACGTGCCATCCGGTTCAGTCGCGCTGGGAAGCGGCATGGCTTCTCCCTGCTCGAATGCCCAAGTGGTGAGAAGGGCTTCCATGATCGACGTGTCCCAGCGGCGCAATAGGCTGTCGACAATCAGCTTGAGATCGGAGAGAAACGTGGCATTCGCCATATATTCCTCGTCGAGCTGGTGTTTGGCCGGAAGGACCACTGAATGATAGAACGAGTCCAAATGGTTCTTGGGAACGCGGTCCAAGATCGATTCTTCGTGTGCGAAGGCGATGGTGGCCGCACCGGTGATTCCGGCACGGCAGGGGACATTGGAGATGGCGTGTTCCGGCAGCTTGGGACGCGGACCCACCAGGCTCATGTGGCCAGCGAGCACATTGAACAGTTGGGGAATCTCATCGAGTTTCCAGCGGCGCAGGAATGGCCCGACCGGAGTAAAGAGTTGATTACCCGACGTGGTGACGGGTTGATGCACCCTGTGCGCCTTGTGCAACATGGTGCGAAACTTCAGGATCGTAAATTCGCGGCCGTGACGGCCCATTCGCTTTTGCAGGAACAGGACCGGGCCAGCGGACGTGAGCCGCACGGCGAGGCCAATGAGCAGGAAGGCCGGAATCAGGACAGGGAGCATGGACAGAACGCATGCGCAGTCGAAGAGACGTTTGGCGCCCGATCGCGACCAGGGGCTCAGGCGCTTACCGAAGGACAGACGGGAGGGATCCGCGATTAGCCGAAACTTTTGAACCGGTTGAAACCGCGGAAAGGTGTCGCTGACTTCTGAAGAGTTGCGCAGCGGGAATCGGCTCATCCTTGTCGACTCAGAGGTCTCGGGAACATACGACTCGGTGCTCACTTAGGACCCTCCACAGGACAACGCTTCGATCAAGTTCATACTGAAACGGTGCTTTGGCACTCGGCTGCGGTACTTGAATTGCTTGGCGAAGGTCTCTGCAAGGACCGTTTCACAGAGACAGGCCATTGCCCGTTGTCAAGATGACGAGAAGGAACGAGCCAGCAGGGTACATGTCCTTGTATTGAAATAGATTCGTTGACAATGCATCTTAGAGAAAGTGTAGCAGCATGGCATGTTAGAGAAAGTGTAGCAGATTGCTCACCTTTGAAGGAAAAAAACTCGCTAATCACCTCTGCTTCCGGCTTTCCTGCCTGTGATAAAGGAGAGAGGTTTGATGCTATAAGAATCAATAACGGATATCCACCCCGGTCCGTTTAGGTTGATTCACGCCAGACGGTTAGAGCGAGGGGAGTGGCTATAAACGTTTTCATTTCAAGCTGCCATTCTGTCTATTTGAGGATTCGAGCAATGGACAAGGCAGGTTCGTGGTTCTTGCCCGGCCTAATTCGGGTCAAGTGCCAAAGAGTGAAGCTTACTATAGTAACCAAAATGTATAGTATTTAGTCAATATCTACGTGAGCATCAACCTGAATTCCATTTGCCTCATCCGACATTGACCTGTCGACCAACACTGGAACGCCAGTGTCCCTTCCCCTGAGTTGAGGAATGCCCAACAGTGGCCTCAGCGGCGATGCACGAAGGTGGAAAAGGCGATCTGCAAGTTCAACTCAAATCGCACGTGGGGGATACCGGGGACCCCATGATAAACTCGCGATATATGACCTTCTATCGGCGCGGAATGGGTATTGGTGGGAGCAATACCCGTTTTGCCTTTGATCGGCCTGCCTGGCGGATTTGCAGCATCGGGCAGCTTGGACTGCTGGTTCTGTTCGTGTCGCTTGCAACCGCGGTATACGCGCAAAATGCCAACCCGGGGGCGACGCAGAATCCTAATGAGCTGGATTGCTCAGACCCCCTGATGGCAAGTTCTTCGCAATGTTCCGGGCAGAATCAGCAAGACCTCAATTCGAACTTGTCCCTACAGGTTCGGCCCGTGGCCGTCCCGGCCACCTCAGCCACGCCGCCAAATGGCAATTATTCAGATATTGAGCAGCTATCGCGGCAGGCCAATGGCCGAAATCAGACACAGCAGGCGGTGCTTCCACCTGAGCCGCCGACCGAGTTCCAGAGATTTGTTACTTCAACCACCGGACAAAGTCTGCCTATCTACGGAGCGAACCTGTTTCGCGGCGTCCCTTCCACTTTTGCGCCCGTTGATTTGTCTCCGGTGCCGTCGGATTACGTCATCGGTCCGGGCGATGAACTGCGCATCCGCGTCTGGGGGCAGGTGAGCTTTCCGGCTAACGTGCGCGTGGACCGCTCCGGCGATATATTTCTTCCCCAGGTTGGTCCGGTGCATGTCGCGGGCCTGCCATTTTCCGAGCTCGATGGGCATTTGAGAAGCGCGATCGGCCGTGTTTACCACAACTTCGACCTTACCGCGGACGTGGGTCAGATTCGTGCCATCCAGGTGTATATATCTGGAGAGGCGCGGCGTCCCGGCGTCTATACCGTCAGCTCGCTGAGTACGCTGGTCGACGCGCTCTTCGCCAGCGGTGGACCTTCGGTTCAAGGCTCGATGCGTCACCTCCAGTTGCGTCGCGGCAATGAACTGATTACGGACTTCGACCTTTATAACCTTCTCATCGGCGGCGATAAGTCAAAGGACGTAAAGCTCCAGTCTGGTGATGTCGTCTTCATTCCCCCTGTGGGCCGCCAGGCGGCAGTCGTCGGCAGCGTCCGGAGCCCGGCCATCTACGAGCTGGTTGCAGGGGAATCGCTTGCTGCCCTTCTCGCCAATGCCGGAGGGGTTTCCACGGTTGCCGCGGGTGCGCGGGTCTCGATCGAGCGCATTGACGATCACCGCGACCGGCACGCAATGGAAGTGGCCGACGATGCCGGTGGCCTGGCGACTCCGATGGCTGATGGTGACCTGGTGCGCGTCTATTCCATCTTGCCGATGTATCAGAAGACAGTCATGCTGAGAGGAAATACCGCGAATCCAGGCCGTTTTGCCTGGCGCGCCGGTATGCATGTCAGCGACCTGATTCCGGACAAGGATTCCCTGATCACGCGCAATTACTGGTGGAAGCGGGCGCGGCTTGGATTGCCCGCTCCGGAAGAGTTGGACGCTCCCACTCAGCCCGGTCCGCAGGGTAGCCTGAACCAAGACCAAAGCCAAAACCAATATCAAATCAAGAACGAAAACCAGAACCAGAACCCATACCAGACCCAGAACCAGAACCTCAGCGCACAACAGCGCACGGGTGGATCTACTCTGGCCGCTGCCGAGGCCGCTGCCACAGCTACTCGAGTCTCATCTTCCGGACAACGCACTGTGATCCGTGAATTGGCTCCGGAGATCGATTGGGACTATGCCGTCATCGAGCGTTTGGAAAAGGACACGCTGAAGTCCGTTGTGATCCCGTTCGATCTGGGCAAGCTGGTACTCGATCATGACGCATCTCAGGATCTTGAATTGCAAGCCGGGGATGTGGTCTCGATCTTCTCGCAGGCCGATTTCAGGGTTCCGATCGCACACCAGACCAAGCAGGTCAAGCTGGACGGCGAGTTTGCCCACGCCGGCGTCTACACGGCCGAGGCGGGCGAGACGCTGCGCCACCTGGTGGAGCGCGCCGGCGGGCTCACGCCGAATGCCTACCTCTACGGGTCGGAGTTCACGCGCGAGACAACGCGTGCGGTGCAGCAGGCTAGAATCGACGAGTACGTTCAGAGCCTGGGTATGCAAATCCAGAGAGGCAACCTGGCCCTGGCGGCATCCTCGGTAAGCTCGCCCCAAGATTTGGCCAGCGGCGCCGCGGCACAGACAAGCGAACAAGGTCTTCTTACAAGCCTGCATCAGATTCGCGCCACAGGGCGTATTGTGCTGAGGTTCGCGTCGGACAGCGAAGGGTTAACCACCGTCCCCGATCTTACGTTGGAGGATGGGGACGTTTTCATGGTCCCGCCGGTTCCCGCCAGCGTCAATGTGGTCGGGGCAGTGTACGATCAGAATTCTTTCCTTTACATACGCGGGGCCAGGGCGGGCACCTACCTGCGGTACGCCGGCGGGGCAGACAGGGACGGCGATCGCAAGCATGAATTCATCATTCGCGCCAACGGAGATGTGGTCAGCTACGAGAGCGACAAAGGAACGTGGGGCAGCGACTTCAACAATCTGCGCATGAATCCGGGGGACACCCTGGTAGTTCCCGAGAAGACATTCAAACCGTCGGCATTGCGCGGCATAATCGACTGGTCGCAGATGTTCTCGCAGTTCGCGCTGGGTGCAGCGGCGTTGAGCGTGCTTCCATAGCTGATTTTGTGGCACCGTCCCTTTAGGGTGTGACAAGGTTTAGGTGCGCCAGCACGATCTGGCAGGATTCGATGACGACCGAAACGCTGATTCCGGAACCAAACAGGCAAGAGGATTCGCCGTCTCGCCTTCCCGTCGCTGGGGACTCAAGCCAGCAGCGTGACGAGATCTCCTTGCTCGACCTGCTCATCGTAGTGGCCGAGCGGAAGCGGATGATTTTCTGGACGACTGCAGTCTCCACGATTCTTGCAATAATCGCGTCATTGCTTTTGTCCTCGCGTTACACCGCAACCGTAACATTGTTGCCCCCCCAGCAAGATGGTTCCATGGGTGCCATGTTGGCATCGCAACTCGGCTCGCTTGGTGGAGTGGCCGCTCTGGCCGGCAGCAGTCTCGGACTCAAAAATGCCAACGAAATGTATATCTCCATGCTGCAGAGTCGCACGGTCGAAGAGGCGATGGTGGAGCATTTCGGTCTGATGCAGGAATATCACACCAGGTATCTTGTAGACGCTCGCAAGAAATTTGAGGCCCATACAACCTTGGACGGAAGCGGCAAGGATGGCATGATTCATATTTCGGTGGAGGATCATGATCCCCACCGGGCAGCGGAGCTTGCCAACGGCTATGTCGACCAGTTCCGCGCGTTGTCGCAGCATTTGGCCATCACCGAAGCGGCGCAGCGAAGGCTTTTTTTCGAGCAGGAACTTGAGAAGGCGAAAAACAACCTCGCCGACGCTGAAGAAGCAATGAAGAGGACGGAACTTACTACAGGAGTGATCCAATTAGATAGTCAGGCGAAGGCGCTGATCGAGTCCGCTGCCTCGCTCCGCGCGCAGATTACGGCGCGGGAAGTGCAGATACAGGGGATGCAAACCTATGCCACGGGGGAAAACGCTCAGTTAGTTCAGGCCGAGCGTGAGTTAAGTAGCCTCCGTGCGCAGTTGACCAGGTTAGGTGGATCGGAAGATAGCGGCGGCGAATTCCTCCTGCCCAAAGGCAAGGTTCCGGAGGCCGGCCTCGAATATGTCCGAAAGTTGCGCGATGTCAAATACGCCGAGACTATCTTTGAGATTTTGGCGCGGCAGTTCGAAATAGCAAAACTCGATGAAGCCAAACAGGGTGCGGTGATTCAAGTCGTGGATGCCGCTGTGCCTCCGGAGAAGCGCTCTTTCCCGAAGCGCAGCCTCATGGTCATTGGAGCTGCGGTCGCCGGATTCATTATTGGTGTTCTCATAGCTCTCCTGGGGGGTAGCGTTCGCCGCATGAAGGTTGACCCTGAGACCGGCGCCAAACTGTCGGCACTAAAAAGCGCGCTTACCTTCAAACAAGCGGCCGCGACGCATGTAGACGCTTCGGGGGACTCGTCCTGGACCCCGTGATTCGAGCGCTGGCGTCGTATCTGCGAAACCACATCAGTAGCTTGCGGAGAAGCTCCCTTGCGCGCAATGCGGGCTGGATGCTGATTGGCCAGGGACTCAGCCTGATTCTGCAAGCCGGCTATTTCATTCTTCTGGCTCGCCTTTTGGGTGTGAGAGAGTACGGTGTTTTTGCGGGTGCTTTTGCTTTTGTCGGAATTGCGATGCCTTACAGCACCCTCGGGTCCGGGCTTCTGTTCATGCGATATGTCCGTGCCGAACCGGATAGCTTCGCGGCATACTGGGGAAACATTATTCTTTCCACATTGGCGGCGGGGACGGCTTTGACTGTCTTGCTATTTCTTGCTGCGCCGCATTTGCTGAATCCTGCGAGTGCCTCGATCGTCTTTCTGGTGGCGATCGGCAATTGCATCTTCAGCCAGATGGTGGCGGCTATGGGTTTTGTTTTCCAGACATTTGAATTGCTGCGCATGACCGCCGTGCTCAATTTGCTGACCAATGGCCTGCGGCTTGTTGCGGTGGTAATCATGGCAAGGCTCCTGCCGCAAGCCAGCGCACGGCAATGGGCGGTGGCGTCGGTTTACATTTCGCTTGTGGCAGCGATAACCGGCTTTCTGATCGTCACGACACGCTATGGACGCCCCAAGTTCGTACCGCGGATGATGCTATTGAGAGCATGGGAGGGATTGGGCTTTTCGCTTGGCTGGTCGGCCCAATCTGTTTATAACGACGTGGACAAAACATTGTTGAGTCACTACGGCAAGAATGTCGAAAACGGTATTTATACATTGGCGTATCGGGTGGTGGACATCGCCACCATTCCAATCGCAGCTGTCGATGCAGCGGCCCTTCCGCGCTATTTTCTTGAAACGGCCAAGGATATTCGCAAAGTGCCCCGGTTGGCGATCAGCTTGGCGCTCCGGGCATCGCTGATCGGGCTCGTGATGTCCGCTTGCCTCTTCCTCGCGGCTCCATTGATCCCGCACCTGGTCGGGCGCGGATTCACGGAAAGCGTTCGGGCTCTGCGCTGGTTATGCCTCTTGCCGGCCATGCGCGGGATGCATCAGCTTACCGGGAGCGCGCTGACCGGCATGGGATTTCAGCGATTTCGCACCATCGGCCAATTGTCAGCTGCGGCCATGAACCTTGGGCTGAATCTCTGGCTGATTCCTCAGCACGGCTGGCTTGGCGCCGCTTGGGCGAGCCTTGCCACGGATGGATCGTTGGTCGTGGTGAATTGGCTGATCGTTCAAAGACTATCGAAATAGCATTTGAGGAACAAAATGATGGTCGATCTTGCAGTTGCGTATCGCATTTATCCGGGAGTATCGAAGACGCCGGCGTTCTTTTCGACAGACAAGTTCAAGCTCTCAAAGATGTGCCTCGAATCTTTCAAATCGGCACTAGGTGACTTGCGTGTGAAAGTTTGGGCACTTTTTGACGGTTGCCCTCCCGAATACGAGGCGCTATTTCGAGACACTTTCCGCAACGAAGAGCTTGAAATTCTATCACTGGATAAGATTGGCAATCTCGCTACATTTTCCCTTCAGATCGACCTGTTGACAGGTCAGAGTGAGGCGGCTTATGTTTACTTCGCGGAGGATGATTATTTTTATTTTCCGGGCGCCCTGGAGAAGATGGTCGAATTTATGCGCGAAAATCGAGACGTCGATTTCGTGACGCCGTACGACCACCCTGACAGTTACACCACTTCGTCACGC
>Ga0182024_10022682_pt1 | contig 11302 bp, 7 predicted proteins | sample P32metaG_FD_120480 | JGI IMG/M metagenome (GOLD analysis project Ga0182024, IMG submission 120480) | Permafrost microbial communities from Stordalen Mire, Sweden - P3-2 metaG (Illumina Assembly) | ecosystem: Environmental > Terrestrial > Soil > Wetlands > Permafrost | place: Sweden: Stordalen... | reverse complement strand
GCGGCGTCAGACGGGCATTCTTGTGCACGTTCATCCGGTTCTCCCTTGGAATCCTGAAGTCTCAGCAACCTCAGTCTCCTCGGTCAGAACCGGATGGACAACCTATTGAAAGCTCACATCTAGCGGAACTTCACGATCGGGGCCCCGACACCGTTCGACAAGCCATCGCGCGACGCATAGTTACGCTGGTTGCAGCGGGTGAGCGCGATCCTGATCGATTGTGTGACAAGGCACTGGTCGCAGTTGGCTTTCTGCCGCAATGACGCTTTGGCGATCGTCGCCGCAAGAAACCTCTCAAACTCGTCTTTTGGCTCCGCCCGCGGATCCGCTGGCGTAGGCTTGTGGATTGGTTCGGCGACGATCCGGCTAGACTAGCGATTGGGCTTCCGGGAGTGACGGCGCCACTCACTGCGCCTTGATGCCGGTGGCGCGGATGACCTGCGCCCATTTGGTTGTGTATTCGACGATGAATTTGCTGAATTCGGCGCGGGACATTGGAGCTGGCACACTGCCAAGCTCGGCAAATCGCACCTGTATCTCAGGGTCGGCAAGACCAGCGTTGATGGCGTCATTGAGCTTGTCGAGGATTTCGGGCGGAGTGCCCTTTGGCGCGCCGACACCGTTGAATGCGCTTGCTTCGTAGCCCGGTACAAATTCGCCAATGGTTGGGATCTTCGGCAGAGAGGATGATGGCGTCGAGCCGGTCACCGCGAGGGGACGCAGCTTGCCTGCATTGATCTGTTCGCTCACCGTAGGTATCGGGCTGAAAGATGCCTGCACTTGACCGCCGAGCAGATCGGGCAGGTAACTGGCGGAATACGGAACGTGAACAAAATCTACTCTAGTCATGGATTTGAAAAGCTCGGCAGCGACATGCGGCAGTGTGCCAATACCGGCTGAAGCGACGTTGATCTTGCCTGGATTGGCTTTGGCATAGCCGACGAATTCGAGAACGGTCCTGACTGGTAGTGAGGGGTTGACCACCAGGACCGCCGGCGTTTGTGAGATACAAGCAACCGGATCGAGGTCGCGGATGAAATCGAAACTGAGGTTTTGATAGAGCGTCGCGTTCCAGGCATTTGCCGAAGTCACTTCGAGCAACGTGTAGCCGTCGGGAGCCGCCCGTACGACCATCCCGGTCGCGAGATTGCCTCCTGCGCCTGGCTGATCCTCGACGACTACTTGCTGTCCGAGTCGGTTCGACAGCCATTGCGCCATCACGCGAGCGATGATGTCGCCCAAGCTGCCGGGAAAGAACTCGACAGTAAGACGTATAGGCCGCGTTGGATAATCGAGCGCCCATGCCATGCGCGGCGCGGCCGCCAATGCAACGGCGCCAGCAGGCAGACGCAGAAATGTTCGGCGACCAGATTTCATGATTTTATCGAGAGCTTGAGCGTGCGCTCCGCGGGTGCGGCGTGAAAAGATGTCGATTTATTTTAGCGGTGCGTCTCCGCTGGGGCGCGTGGATCGATCGCCAGAGCCTGGCGGCGCCGATGATGGGACGCATTTTTGCTCTACGCCATGCTTCTCTCGGTCGCACAGAGGCGGAAACGTCGGCCGGCTTCCAAGCTGGCTTGGCCGCCAATCTAATCCGGCGGATGGCCTGTGGAAGAACTCTGCGGGCACCTCGGCCCCAGAGTCCGCGGGTAGTTGGACACAGGACCCTTGAGGAAGTGATCGCATTCGAACTGATTGATTGGCTGACTGGCAATCTCGAGATCGCACGGCGTCATAAGGTTCTCGCTGTCGCTTAAGATGCCCTTGTGATACCGATGATTCAAACCCGTGGTGTGTCCATACTCGTGGGCCCATATCATCGGGCCATTACCCATCGATAATGAAAATTCCGAACGAGCAACAATCATCGTTCTAGGGCGGAGTTTCGGTCGCCATGCGCAACCCGCGTAGCCGCCGTTGTTGTGTTCCTGAGCGCAGTAGGTGATGCTCTGGACCACCTTGACGTCGGCGGGCACCTCTTGCACCTGCTCCAGGTCGATGTCGTCGGTTATGTCGGCCGGCCCAGACGTCCAAGTTACGAGACCCTTTAACTTGAACTCTACTTTGCAATTGTTGTGCGGCGTTATAGTTGTGTGGCCTTGGAGGATATCTGACGCACCCTTCAATATTTTCTCGATCTCATCCTGAGTCACTTTCGGGTTCGCTGCCGGGTGGATGCTAACTGTCAACGAGTGTGTTACCATCCCGTCCTGTGCGCTGGCCACCCCAGCCCATGACACCAACCAAAGCAATAGCAGAGCATTGCATCTCCACATTTGGCGATTGTCCGCGCCTTGTTGGTTCTATTTCTTCTTTTCCAGTACTCTTATTTTTTCCAGCATGTCCTTTATTATGTCGTGAGGAAACGCCTCGACCATGGCCTGTACGGTGATCGTACCGGAAGCAGCATCTATAATAGCACCGATCTGCTCTTTGAGCGCCTTCCGCTGCTCCGCGGTTGTCGCGGTCATGCTCGTATATTTAACCAATTCGCCTTTACCGCCCATTGTTGCACCTATTGCTGGAGTGGAGACCACCAGCTCCGTCACAAGGGAGAATGAAATTCAACTTCTTCGGTTCGAAGACGCTGTTATCACTGAAATTGGTCGCTCGGGCTGCACGACCATGCGCTCCAGCACCTGCTGGAAATCTTGCAGCAGGCGCTCGATGGCCTCGGCGCGGAAGAGATGCGGCTTGTACTCGCATGTGCCCACCAAGCCCTTAGCACTCTCTCGTAATGTGAACGTAACATCGAATGTTGTCACTGTCACTAGGGGTAGCGCCATGCCTGGAACGACCTCCTCCAACCCCAGCCCATGGTCCGAACCTGACACGGCTCGCAAGGAGGAATTCTGCAGCGACATCTTGACTTGCGCTACCGCGGCAGGGTCGATGGCCCGATCGCGCTCGAGGACCTCAACGACCGCGTCAAAGGGAATATCCTGATTGGCCAAGGCTCCGAGAGTGGTCGCCCGAACCCGCCGCAGCACTTCCCGGGCACTGGGATCGCCAGCCAGATTGGTGCGGAGAACCACCGTATTGGCGATGGGACCGATCAGCCCCTCGGTTTCCGGACGATTGCGGTTGGCAACGTCCGTGGCCACACGTATGTCGTCCATACCTGTGTAGCAGTGCAACAGCGTCTTCAAGGCAGCCATGAGTGTCATGAACAATGTAACACCTTCTCGTTGGCTGAAGTTCTTGGCAGCCTCCGAAAGCTTGGCTGGCAGCACCACCTGCCTCTGTGCCGTGGTGAAATCATCGATTTTTCGCTTCCGACGGCCTCGGTTGAATGTCATCACCGGCAACGGATCGCGCAGCTGTTCTTCCCAATAGGTGAGCTGGGCAACGATGTTCGGATATGACCGCCAGCGCCGCTCCCTGTCGGCGAAGTCGGCATACTGAATCGGCAACGGGGCCAGCGGCGATGCCCTTCCGGCACTGAAGGCTTCGTAGAGCGCGACGAGTTCATTGACGAGAACGCCGAGCGACCAGCCGTCCTCGATGATGCCGGCCATGGCAATCAGCAAGAGATGTGAGTGCTCGGTCAGGCGCACCAAGCGTGTGCGAATGAGGGGGCTGCGCTCAAGCACGAACGAATGAGATAGCTCTTCTCGGACGAGTTCGTGTACGGCAGCCTCAATCTTCAAAGGCGGCAGCGCCCGCAGATCATCGAATCTCAACGGGATGATCAACTCCGGCGCGACGACTTGCACGCACCGACCATCGACAGCAGTGAAGGTCGTGCGCAGAATTTCATGGCGGCGGACGATATCGTTGATGCTCCGCTCCAGGACCACCACATCGCACGACGACGTCACGCGGAGCACATTAAGGACATTGAAAAAAGGCAGCTCCGGCAGCAAATTCTGCAGCTCCCAGATCCTTTCTTGTGTGAAGGAGGCCGCGGCTATTCCGTTTTGGCGAGGCACGCGTTCAGTTGCTAAAGGAGACCGGGGCGGCGCAGCCGCGTGGATCAATATTTCGATGCGCTCGGCCAGCTCCGCGATGGTGGGGGCTTCGAAAATAGAAGAGAGCTCGACCTCAAAATGCATGATTTCAGACAGACGGATGAGAACGCGTGTCGCCATAAGTGAGTCACCGCCCAGCGCAAAGAAATCATCGTGGATTCCGATCTTTTCGAGATGAAGAATCTCTGCCCAAACTTCTGCTAATGCTTTCTCAAGCGCAGTCCTTGGCGCGACGTAGGCCGGCGAACCTTCAGTGCCACTTCCAAGTCCAAGCGTTGCGGCCAACCCGACACGCTGTACCTTGCCTGTCGGACCTTTCGGAATCTCATTGACGAAGAGAACTTCGCGCGGGATCTTGAACTCGGCAAGGCGCGCCTTGGCGAACTGCCGGATGTCTTTCGGACTCGCCGTGGCAAGCGGCCGCAAGACGATGGCGGCGGCAACGTCCTCACCCAACGTCGGGTGGGGTACGGCGAAAGTGACAGCTTCTGCCACCGCCGGATGTTCGAGCAGAACCTCGTCGACTTGCCGCGGCGCAATTTTCTCGCCGCCGCGATTGATCATCTCCCGGCTGCGGCCAGTTAAGAATAGGTAGCCCTCCTCATCAAAAGAACCGACATCGCCCGTCTTGAACCAGCCATCAGCGAACGCGTCCCGTGTTGCCTCAGGATTGCAGTCATAGCCTGAGATGAGACCTGGGCCGCGGACGACGATGTGTCCGGTCTGACCGGACGGTAGAACATCCCCGCCATCGTCCCTGATCGTGACATCCAATCCTACTGGAGTGCCGACAGAGCCCGGCTTCTGCTGGCTCGGTGGCAACGGGTTGCAGGCGATCGGCGCACCGGCGAGTTCCGCCATACTGTAAAACTCGATTACGGGAGTCTCGAAAGTCTGCTCTAGCTCCTTGAACAAACGTGGGGGAAGAGGTGCTGCGGACGACCGAACGAAGCGTAGCTGGCAGTCAGGCTTTCGCTCGCGAATCTGCGTGGCCTGGGCGAGGATTGCTTGATGCATGGTGGGCACGGCTGAGTACCACGTCGGTCGGAAGTCGGTCAGCCATTTGCAAAATTGTTTGGCGTCAAGCCCTGGCGTGCATACAACGCTAGCTCCCGCCGCTAACGAGGCTATGACCGTGGCATCAAGACCGTGGCCATGAAATAACGGTAGAACATTCAAGCAACGATCATTCTCTGTAAGATTCAATGCTGCGACGTTGCCGAATGCTCCCGCACAAATATTGGCATGCGTCTGCGGAACGACTTTGGGCCGCGAAGTGGTGCCTGAGGTGGTCAGCAGGATGGCCACGTGGTCTGGTCTGACCGATTCGTCAACTGCCGCATCCTCATGATCACTCCATAACGTGAACAAGCCAGCTTCTGCATCGAGCGCGGGCGACAGATCGATGATGCGCACACCGCGCGATAGAGCGACACGGCGAGCCGGCGAATCGATGTCCGCCTGTGTGATCAAGGCATTGAGTCGCAGATCAGCAAAATATTTTTCCGCGTCGTCCGACTGGTACGCCGGGTTCATCGGAGCGCAAGTCGCGCTTGCCGCCACTGCAAGAATCGCCACCGGCAGTTCCGGACCGTTGGCCAGGACAATCGCCACCCTGTCGCGACGGCCTATTCCCAACGCGCGCAAACTTCGCGCGGTTTTTTGGACATGCTGATAAAGGAGGCTGTAGGTCAGCGGAACGCGTCCGGGAGCTAAGATCGCTGGCTCGTCAGGAATACGCTCGGCTTGATGCTCGAGAAGATCGGGAATACGCGAAAATGGAATCGAAAGACGTCGACCTGTGAAAGCTCCATTTCGCATCATCGTCCCTCAGCCACCTTGTCGACACCAGAGCTTGCGAGTTTGGATCGACCGATTTTAGCAAAACACAAGCGCGCCGTCCCACCAGGACAAGTGTTATTCGGCGTCCACCTGCGTGAGCCAGAAGTCCATGTTCATGTCGTTGTACATATTTTTGGCGGCGGCGAGATGCTGGCGTGCGTGCTCTGGATTGCCCGAGCGGCGATGAAGGCGGCTCAAGCCGAGATGACAATGAGCGGCGAGCGGCCGCATACCGTGCGGCTCGCCGAGTGCCAGCGCTGCCCGGTAGTGAGCGGCGGCGTCTTCGGGGTCGAAATGATCGGGTTGGACCGCGAGATCGCCAAGGAGACATTGCGCATGAGCGGCGCACCCCGGCTGGTGCTGAGAGGATTCAATCGAACGATCTGCCAAACGCCGCGCCTCGTCGAGGTGACCGAGCAGCAGGCAGGCGCGAGCTATCGCATAATAGCCCCAGTCACGATGAATGAAGATTCCCTTGGCCGCCTGACGCCTAAGGTGTTCCTCACCCTCTCGCGCGCGAACCAATGCTTGACTGGTCTCGCCAATTTGCGCCAGCGCCCACGCCAAGGAGGTGACTGCCCATGGAAGAAGGGTAGTCACATCTTGGGTCCCCGGCATATTGATCCACTTTTCAAGTAAGTCGCGCGCCGTAGCCCAGTCACCTTTCACAAGGTAGAGCCTGCTCGCGCTCAAATGCGCCCAGCCGATGGTGTGGACATGCCTCGCCGTCGCCGCGAGTTTGATCATTTCTGCGGCATGTTCGGCCGCCTCAGGGAATCTGCCAAGCGCGGCCAGGCTCATGACCAGCCAGCCTCGGGCAAAGACAGATGGCAGCACGGCTATCCCGAAATGTTCGTAGACCCATTCGCTGGGTAGGGTGGCGAGCGTCCTGGCTGCGATCTCGGCAGCTCGCTCGTACTCGCCCCGCAAATAGTACGGCTCCGCGAGGGTACTCCCTGTGATGATGCTAAGCCGCGGGTCTTCAATGCGCCGCGCGATTTCCACGGAGCGGGCGCCGATCGCGGCGGCCTCGTCCACCTGACCCAGGTTTGACAGGACAAGCGTCAGGAAACTAAAGGCTCGGCAACGTCGGACATCATCATTCAACCGCTCAGCAAGCACCTCGGCCTCCCGAAGATGCTCGAGCATCAGGTCGGCCTCCCCAAGCTGCCGTAACACCGTTCGCAATTCGAGGCGGACCTCGAAGGCCTCTTCCATCGTCTCCGGACTCTCCGGTAGGGATTTGAGAATGTCGAGTGCCTGCTCGAACGAGGTCCGCGCTTCCTGGAGCGCTCCTCGCGCCGCCGCCTTCGCGCCGGCCTGCCACGAGTAGTGCACTGCCTTCTCCCTAAGCTCGCCTCGCACGGAGTGATAGGCGAGGCGTTCGACCTGCTCTGCCAATCGATCAGCATAAAGTCGTTCAATTGCGCCTACAACACCTGCGTGTATTTCTCGTCGAGTATTGCGCAGCACACCGCTGTAAGCCACGTCGCAAATAAGCGAGTGCTTGAAGGTGTATTGCAAATCGGGAAATAGCTGCGTCGTATAGATGAATTCGGCGGCCTGTAACTTATCGAGTAAATGCCGCAGCGCCTCCTGACTCAGCCCGGAAATTTCATGCAGCAGGTTGGAGGGGACATCTTGGCCGATGACCGCGGCTTCCTGCAGCAGTTGTTTTTCCGCCACGGGTAGCCTGTCGATGCGAGCAGCCAGCAAGGCCTGCACCGAAGGCGGCACATCGATGCTCGAAATCGGCATGGCAAGATGAAAATCGCCGCGTTCGCCCTCGATCACTCCGGCATCGACCAGAGTTCGCACGATCTCTTCGACAAAGAACGGGTTGCCGTTGGCGCGCTCCGCCAAAAAACTCTTTAGGCCAAGCAGACTGGAATCGCATCCCAGCAATACATCGAGGAATTCCGTGAGGTCCTGGCTCATGAGCGGGTAGACGCGCAGCTGACGATAGTTCGGGCGATTTCTCCAATGATCGCCGTGCTCCGGGCGATAGGTGACAATGATCAGCAATCGCGCATTGCGGGCGCTGACAACCAACTCATCCAATAATCCAAGAGTAAGCGTGTCGTACCAATGGAGATCCTCGAAAACTGCAAGGAGCGGCTGACTGCGGCTCTCGCTCAGCAACAACTGGATTACCGCTTGATAGGTTTTCCGTCTGTGCTCGGGGGGATCGAGCGAACGAAATGGATGATCACTGTCGAGCGAATCGAGAAGGTCCAAGATTGGCGGGACCGCGTCTTGCAGTGACGGGTCGAGCGCCAGCATTTTGCCCGACGCTTTCTCTCGGATTGCCTGCGTGGTGTCGTGAGGATTGATCATGAAATATTGTTTGAGCAGTTCAATGACAGGCAGGTAGGAAATGGCGCGGCAGTACGAAGGTGGGGCGGATTGAAGGATCAGCCAATCCTTCGTGGAAGGTGAATGAAGAAACTCGTGAAGCAGGCGTGACTTGCCGACGCCCGGTTCCGCGACGATGGCAGCTACTTGGGTCTGTCCGGTCTCGGCTAGCTGCTGTGCGGAGCGAAGTTGTTCTGACTCGACCTCGCGATCTACGAAGCTCGTCAGGCCGCGTCTGGCTGCGGCCTGCAGGCGCGTTCGTGCAGCACCCGCGCCGACCACCTCATAGGCAGTTACCGGCTCGGGGAGGCCCTTCACCGGCAATGGAGCTAGGAGCTTCACGTCGATATACCCCTCGGCCAACTGCGCGGTCTTGGCTGTTGCGCGCACCGAACCAGGAGTCGCCATCTGCTCCATGCGCGACGCCAGGTTAACGGTCTGACCGACCGCGGTGTACTCCAAGCGCAAATCATTGCCGATGATGCGGACGAGGATTTCTCCCGAATTGAGGCCAACGCGGATCGTGAGCGGAATGCCGTGACGCTGCTGAACTTGCTCTGCGTATTTTTTGACGTTCTCTTGCATCCTCAGCGCTGCATAGCAAGCGTGCACCGCGTGATCCTCGCTGGCGAGCGGCGCTCCGAACAGCGCCATGATTCCGTCGCCTAAGACCTGATTGACGGTGCCCTCATAGCGATGGACCGCCTCCATCATGGCTTCGATCACTGGGCCGATAAGCGTCTGTGTCTGCTCGGGGTCGCGATCAGCGATCAATTCCATCGAGCCTTTGACATCGGCGAACAGTACCGTGACCTGCTTCCGCTCCCCCTGGATGGCCGACCTTGAAGCGAGAATTTTTTCGGCGAGGTGCTGAGGCGTGTAATCCCTGAGCAAGGCAAAATGCGAAGGCTCATCCGCAACGGACGGCAAAGGTTGGCCGCATTGGACACAGAACTTGGCCGTCGATAACGCGGGGCTTCCGCAGTGGGCGCAAATCCTTGCCAACGGAGCAGCACATTGCTCGCAAAACTTAGCCTCGACGCTGTTCTCATGCAGACAGTTCGGGCATTTCATGGGAGGCTAAGGTGCTGAATGCGCCAAAAAAACACTGTAGCGCCGCACGTTATCGGCAACAAGCTGTTCGTTGACGCTCATTCTTGAGCTTCTTCCTTTGTGGGCACCGCGACAGACGGCCCCACGAGCAAGGGGGCGTCCGGGAACCGACGTGCTCCCAGACACGCGTCGCCTTCCGCGCAGCCGCCTGCTGGCCTGGGGCCGCCGGGATATCTAACTGGAACTGGGAAGCGAGTCGGGCAGGACGACGGCCTGCCGGGCGTGGCGTGATCTCGGAGCTAGCGTTCTGGCGTCTTGGGCAAGCAGCGGGTCCCGGTCACTCGCTCGCTCGCTGATTTTGCGCAATGCGAAATGTCGCTAATGGCCCATCGCGTCATTTCGCGGCAACGCAGCAATCGGTCGCTTTGAGGGGGCATAGCGACCGTCGTTCATCCCGGCGGTGTGTTCGGCGGGGAGTAGCCGACATCGAACATCGCCCTACGGGCTTTTCAAAGCGACGTTCTATCGCCCGGTGGTAGTAGGGACCGGCCGCCAACGAGGTGCCCATATGCTGCGATGGTTGTCTTATCGTGGTCGGCCAGTGAGTGCCGCTCTAGTAACGCGGCTTGTGTCCAGGTTCCCGCAAGATCAAGCAGGCAGCGCCTCTCAGCTTCGGTTTCGGCGCTGGAAGCGGAAATGATCGCCTCTTTGGCGTACAGCCAGAACTCGTCTGTTCTCGACATTGGCACCCTCACAGTGCCCCGACAAATCCCAGCTTTAAAATGCCTCCCTTTGGGCTCTATGTCGAGAGGCGGGTACGGAATCGTGCTACAATTTTCTGTGTAATTACACTGCGGTTATCTGCCGCGGCACGTTTAGCAGTTTGGCGATGTTCACCGCGATAAGGAATGCTTCGTCGCTCGTGAGCAGCATGGGAGTCGTACGCCGAGCGCTGTGGATTACGTCACAGAACCGTCACGCCAGCGCGGAATCATTTTTTGCCGGGATTGTAGTTCGACGGGGGCCTAGCATGCGCAAGGTGTATGAGAACTCGTTTGCCTCAAAAGCAGTTGTCGCAAAGCTCATCAAACTTGGATACCTGAACGACAGGCCGATATTGACCACCAAGACGGTTCGAGTTGCATTAGAGAGATTACAGACGGACCTCTGCCGCAATTCGACAATCCAAGCTCGCGTTCAAAGACAAGATGATGATCTTCGCGAATTGAGTGAGTCATAAGGGCGGCCGCGCTATTTCGGCCGACGCGTAGGCCGCGACCGATCGAGCCGCTTACGCAACGGAGCCGTGGCGCGCCGCGCGCAAAAACGGATTACCCGAACTGAGAAAAGAGACCCCGACCTTTGTCTTGGGCGGGTCGGGGCCCCCCTGCCGCTTCGCGCTAGTCCACCTGGCATCGCCGTGCGGTGAGAGACGGCGGAGTCGGCGGCCTTTACGCTGGCCATCTAATGATAGCTGGACCCACCCCTAACACAAACAACCTGCTCGCTAGTTTAGAAGCCCTCTCTTGTGAAGGTAACCCGCCAGAAGTTTTCGCCTCAATCGTCCCTGCTGGAGGTTTGATCTTGGCGGCCGTAATCGCCCAGCCAAAAATCGTATATTAGGGATGGTCTATTGGGTGGGCGGTTGCGCTAAGGCTGAGGCTGAGGAAACCATGGACAGGGGAACGCAGGAAGAAAGGAAATATTCAGATCGGATCCTAGAACGCAAGCGTAGCAAGAGTAGGGGAAAAATTATCGGGACCGTTATAGCTGGGATTGCGATCTGTCTGCTTACATTTGTATTCAGTCCAATTGATATAGGGATGATCCTGGCTATGCTGAGTGCTGGAATTGCCATCCTCAGCGTCGGTGTGGTGATTGCTGCTCTAAGGATCTTTCCGAGACTCAGCCAAGCTTCTATTACACTAGGGCTTATTTTGATTGCTGCATCGCTCGTCCTCGGTAGCCTGGCCTCAATCTACTTCACATTCGGTAACTCTCGCCTTCCCACTCCATAGGTTCCTGGCTCCTACGGTCAGACCCCTAACCCTCCATTTTTTCAGGTTCATCGATTTTTTTGC
>Ga0182024_10022681_pt1 | contig 11302 bp, 7 predicted proteins | sample P32metaG_FD_120480 | JGI IMG/M metagenome (GOLD analysis project Ga0182024, IMG submission 120480) | Permafrost microbial communities from Stordalen Mire, Sweden - P3-2 metaG (Illumina Assembly) | ecosystem: Environmental > Terrestrial > Soil > Wetlands > Permafrost | place: Sweden: Stordalen... | reverse complement strand
CTCGAAGCGTTCAAGCCGGGCACCGCGCCGCCCGACAATTACTCGGTCGTCGGCGCCGAAACCGCGAACGGCGGCCCGCTGCCGGCGGTGTCGCCCGACGCCGATCGCGCCGTGCGCAGCACCGGCACCGGCGGACTGTATTAGAGTCTGTTTCTCACAAATCGAAGTCGCTAGGCGACGACTGGAAGTCCGCCTTGTCTCGCAAAGCGAAAATTCCATAGCGGCCGCTACAAAGTTTTCAAGCCGGACGTTGGCGGCTGCGCTTACGCGGCGCGGCGTTCGGCTTCCTTGTGATTCTCCAGCACCACCGTTGCCGCCGCGGTGTTGGAGATCGGGATGTGATAGTTGCGGTGCACTTGCGTCACGCGCCCGGTCAGCGCCCCGCGCATCGCCATCCAGTTGAGGAATTCCACGCCCTGGGCGGCCGGCCTCTTCGACCCAATCGTGGATCGAGTAGCGCGCCAGCGTCTCGGGCTCATCGACCAGCTTGTCCATGCACAGCTGGTCAAATTCCTTGTTGATGAAGCCGGCCCGCTTGCCGTCGAGCTGGTGCGACAGGCCGCCGGTGCCGACGATCATGACCCGCAAGTCCTCCTTGTAGGATTCTAGCGCGCGCCCGATCGAACGGCCGAGATCGAAGCATCGTTTGAGCGACGGCAACGGATGCTGCACGGTATTGATCGACACGGGCACGATCTTGATCGGCCACTTCTGGCCGGGCCACATCAACGTCATCGGAATGGTCACCGCGTGATCGACCAGCATGTCCTGGCACATGGTGATGTCGAATTCGTCGGCGACCAGCGCGTTGATCAGATGCCACGACAATGCCGGATCGCCGGCGATCGAGCGCGACACCGGAATGCCCCAGCCTTCGTCCTCGTTGCGGTATTCGGCCGCCGCTCCCACCGCGAAGGTCGGCAGCTTGTCGAGAAAGAAATTCAATCCGTGGTCGTTGTAGAACACGACCGCGACGTCGGGCTTCTCGCGGGCGAGCCAGTAGTGGACGAAATCAAACCCTTTGAAGAACGGTTTCCAGTACGGATCGTTCTGCTTCTTCTCGGCGATCGCCTTGCCGATCGAAGGCACGTGCGTGGTGGCGACGCCACCGATGATTCTGGCCATGGTCACCTCCCTGCCGCGACGAGCTTCGCCTTGAACTCGTCGACCGTCGTGCCGGTCTGCTGCGCGCCGATGTCCTGGACGTTGAGACCGAAAATGCCCGCGAGCTTCGCCAGGTAATAGACGTTGCCGCCGGCCTCGATCATGGCCAGCACGTCCCGGCTTCGCACCGCCGCGCGCTGCGCCTCGCCGAGGCCGAATTTTTGGCAATAGGCGGCCTCGTCCTTGAGAAACGCCGCCCGGTTCGCCGCGCTGTTGAACGAGAAGCACATCCGGTTCAGCGCCAGACCCTTCTGCGCCTGGTTGCCGTCGAATATGATCGTGCCGGGTATGTCCTGTTCCATTAGACACTCCTTGAAACCGATCGCCGAATTATCGCAAGCTTATCGTCTGCACCGATTTCCGAATTGATCTGGGTCAAAACGCTGTCGTCAGGCCTCGCGATTGAGGGTGAAATCGGCGGGCGGTTCCGGGCCCCACAGGAAGAATGAATCTTCAGGCGCGTGATGCCCGGCCTCCCAGCGCTGCGCCGCCGGGATGTAGTCGATGTCGCAGGAATATTCGGCGTAGCTACCCCACGGATCCTGCACGTAGTGGAAATAGTTCGAGCCCAACACGTGACGGCCGAGGCCCCAGCCCGCGGTATGGCCTTTGCCGGCCATGTGCATGGCGCCAAGCCCGATATCGTCGATGCCGCTCATATCCCAGCTGCAATGGTGCAGGCCCGGCGCCGGCGACTCCGCAAAAGCCAGAATGTGATGATCGCTGCCGTGAATCGCGTGCATGAAGGCGACGCGGTCGGAGCGGTCCGACAAACGCAAGCCGACGATGTTCGAATAGAACGCCACCGCCCGGTCGATGTCGGTGGTGAAGACGAGGATGTGCGACAGCCGCCGCGGCCGCACCATTGGCGCTTTGGCGCGGACCGGCGCGCCGGCGACGCCTTCCGGCGATGACGACCAGGTCCCAGCCGTCTTGTGAGCCGGCGACGTTTTGGCGGCGACCGCGATCTCGACGAGCAGGCCTGCCGGATCGCGCAACCAAAAACCGTTGCTGGCAAAACCCTGCGGCGGATCGAGCGGCTCGCAGCCATTGGCTTCCGCGCGCTCCTGCAGGTAAGGCAAGTCGCCGGCAAAACAGCCGAATGAGAGGTTATGCAACTTCTTGCGTTTGCCCTCGACTACGGTTCCCCAGCATTGGTCCTGGCCGAATGTTTTGAGCTTGAGCGCGCTGCCGCTCACCGCAACCTCGAGACCGAAATCGGAATAGAACCGCTGCGCCGGCTTTAGATCCGGCACGGCGAGCACAAAATGATCCAGCGAATGAACGCCGAGGCCGGGCTGGTCGGTCGCGGGAACATATCCACGAATGGCTGTCATCTGATCTCTCCAGTTTGGGATCACACCGTCGCCGGTGCAAAACCAGCGCGGACCGTGAGTGCTTCCTTGGCGGCGTCCTTGAACGGCTGATCGGGTGGCAGGATGACCGAGGCCGAGCGCACGCGCTGGTGAGTAACATTGACGCCGGGCGGGGTGACGCCTTTCTCGGCCAATTCCCTGGCGGCGCGCATCAGCCGATGGCGCGCCATGATGATGCCGTTGTCGGTCGAAACCAGATTTTCCTTGGTGCGATCGACGATCGGTCCCATGCTCTCTTGCAGCGATCCATCCTGGATGGCGATGCCTTCGATGCCGCTAAAACTGTCGCCGCGCTTTTGCGCGCCGCGATCCATCAGGTAGTCGTTGTCCTTGTTGGCCAACGGCCGATAGGTTCCCGGCTCCAATTTGCAGTGCACGCCTTTGCCGTCTTGCATGGCGCGGCGTTCGGCGTCGGTGATTTTGCGCGTCGGATGATAATCGTAGCTCCAGGCCCAGCAGTTCTCGTCGTCGATAGGAATCCAGAAGTGGCCGTGAATGGTGTGACCGCCGCGCGGCGCGATCATGGTGAAGGACGGCAGCACATATTGAGTGATGCGCCAGTAATAGTTGCCGTCCTCGGCATTGCGGCGAGCGCCGATATAGAGACCGCCTGAGCTTTCGACGACTTCGAACACCGGCCGCGCGTCGTTTAGATTGTATTGGTTGCCCTTGGCGCCCTTGAACAGCGGGTCGGAATTGATGTTGCCGCGGTGCAGGAAGGAGACGTGACTGGAATCGATGCCGCCCTCCATGGCCTGGAGCCAATTGCACTCCTGCAGCCGCTTCGAGACGAAGCGCTGCTCGCTCGGCACCAGCGCAAACTCCCATTCCGGCAACGGCGGCCGCGCTTCCGGCGGTCCCATATGGGTCCACAGGATGCCGCCGCGGGCGACCAGCGGATACGACGTAACCTTGATCTTCCTGGCGAAGCCACTCGCCTCCGGCTCGGAAGGCACTTCGACGCATTGGCCGGCCACATCGAACTTCCAGCCGTGATAGGGGCAGCGCAACCCGCATTCCTCGTTGCGGCCGAACCATAGCGACGCGCCGCGGTGGGGACAGAACTCGTCGATCAGGCCGTAGCGTCCTTGGCTGTCGCGAAACGCAATGAGACGCTCCGAAAGCACCTTCACCCGCACCGGCGGGCAGTCGTTTCCGGGCAGCTCTTCGGCCAGCAGGACCGGTATCCAATAACAGCGAAACAGGCGCCCCATGGCGGTATGCGGGCCGGTCCGCGTCGCCAGATCGTTCTGTTCTTTCCTGAGCATCTTGGCCCCCGCCCATTTGGTTGCAAATGTAACCAAACGTTCGCTTAAAGCGCGGCTCGGGTTTTGATCTGGATCAAAATTGGCGGGATTGCATGGCTGTCCCGTCGCTGGCGGATGCGCTACCTCCCCGACCATGTGCTGGCGCGCGTTACTGCACGCGGCCTTCCGTGCGGACGAGCGATGGATCGAGCGTGGCGTCGACATTGGTCGCGGCCCGACTGCCAGTCATATGTCGCGGCCGGAGTCGAAATGCTCCCCCCCGTCGATCTGCAAACGGGGCGCGAGTTGGGGGTTGCGTTCGCATTGGGAATGACGTGAATGTCGCCGACGTCGTCGGCGCTTGGACCCGCGGCTGACGAAGCCCACCTGAATCTGGATTTGCGGCAGTGGCTGGGAATTACAAGCGATGACCACAGCTGAAACCGCGGCACGGCGCCCAGACGTGCCGGCGCTGACCGGGTTGCGTTTCCTGGCCGCCTTCTCCGTACTCCTGGCGCACGGCCTGTCGGCGACGCTGACAAACGACGAGCCGCCTAACGGCGCCGTGCTCTGGCTCATGGAGGCGTCCGGTTTCGGCATGACGCTATTCTTCGTGCTCAGCGGCTTTGTGATCCATTACAACTACGCCGGCCTGGTGACCGACGGCCGGTTGCGAGGTGTCGCCGCCTTCTTCTGGGCGCGCTTTGCTCGCCTCTATCCGCTCTTTCTGCTGATGATGTTTGTCTATGTGCTGGTGAGCCAGAGGCACGTCGCGTACTGGACCGGACGTCCCGAAGAGATCAACGCGATTTTTCAGGCGCTGCCGTATTTCCTGTTGTCGATACAAAGCTGGATTTACAAGGTGATCGACGGCGGCGCGCTGATCGACGCCATTCGCGGCGGCTCGCCGCCGACGTGGTCGATCTCAACCGAATGGTTTTTCTACTTGGCCTATCCGCTCATCGCCTGGCTCATTCTGCGCGCCCGCGCGCCCGCAATGATTCTGCTCGTCGTCGGTATATGGTGCGTGTTGTGGACCGCGTTTTCGACGGGTCTCTACGATCGCAGCCCGCAGATTGACGCCTGGGCGGTGGGCCATTTCGGCCCCATTGCCGGGGTGCAAAACCATGAGGATTCGTTCGTGCGATGGCTGTTGTACGTATCGCCCTATCTGCGCATCGGCGAGTTCGTGCTTGGTGCCATGACCGCTCAGCTCTACATCGTGCTGCAAAGGCGCGACGTTACGCGTGGGGAAAATACGCTCGGCGGCGCCATGTTTTGGGCAGCGGTACTGAGCGTCCTCCTGGTCACTTATCTGGAATACAGTCCCGACGTTCCGACGACGATCTTCCGCAAAATGAGCACGAACTTCGCTTTGGCACCGTCGGTGGCGCTGCTCGTGTTCTGCGCCGCCCGCTATCGAGGCGCGGCGTCGCGGCTCTTGACGTCGCGTCCTGCCATTGCGCTCGGCGAGGCGAGCTACTCGATATACCTGGTGCACTCAATCGTGCTGATCAGCGCCGTGAAGCTGACCGGAAGCGCGGTGCACGGCACCGCCTACAATGTGTTGAAGCTTATCGTCCTGATGGCCATCGTTGTAGCGATTTCGCTGTTGCTCTACGCCTATTATGAGGCGCCGGCGCGCCAATGGCTCCGCCGGCGCGGGAGCAAGCGACCCGCGCCTGCCGCATTTGCCGACGCCGCGCAGTCGTCGGCGTCCTGATGGGCGTGGCGCGGTGCTTCCGGCTGCCGGCATCGCGGTCCACATTTCAGGATCATGCTCTAATGGGGACAATCAGGACGGCGGAAGGAAGCCATGACGGACGGTAAGGATCTTAATTCACCTCAAATTCCATATTGGCTGGTCTGTCTTGGATTGGTTGTTATCGGCATCGGCGCGACGATCTGGGGCGGTTCCTGGGAACCAGTTCGCGACATCGCCAAGGAATTGGGACCCGGAATCTTCACTGCGGGAATTCTTGGGTCGCTTGTAGCGTTGTTCTTTCAGCGTGAATTTGTACGTGACCGCAGTCATGGCCCATCGCCGAACCCGCCGCAGCTTGCGGCCAGCGCTGCGCTGCCATCGCACGACCGCGCGGCGCAGGTTGCAGCGATGATCGGCCGTGAATTCCCGGCTTTTACCTCCAGCGACATGGACACGCCGTTCGCGCGTTTAGGAATTGATAGCATCAGCATGTTGACGATTCGCGCGCAAGCGGAGACGCTCGCGGGCAAAGGCCTCGACCAAGATCAATGGGATGAGATCGACACGCCCGCCGATCTGGCGCGGGCGCTCGGCCCGATTTCGCCGCAGCTTCGATCCGTAGATGTGCCGCCAACTCCCAGCGAGCGGCGGACTTATCTTTTGAATATGCCGCAGATGGCGGTCGGCGGGCTGTCCGAGTCATGGCTGTTCAAGGAGCTTGGCGATATTCACTGGAACGTGCTCGCCAGGGCGCTCGGACAGCCGACGCGCCTCATAAGCGACAGCGCCGGCGATCGCATTTATGCGACTTTCACCCGCATCCAAATGCGATCGTCCTGTGCGTTTGGCGCATATGAGGAGAATGAGCGCATTGACATCGACTCCGGCATGTCCCGTTACGGCGCGGGACTTTACTTCAGCGAGGCCATGGTGAACGGCGCCGCGGGGTCGATCCAGGCGCGCCTGATGTCGAGCTTTTCGAAATTCGGCGCGACTGGATCGAACACGTCGCTGTTCAAAGGGCTGCCTGAGCTGCCTCCCGACTGCATCATTCCGGCGCTTGCTGAAGTGCCTGAATTTGGGCGTGACTACCAGGGGCGCCGGGCGGAAGCACTCGCACCACCGATTTTCGAATGCGAATATGAGATCATGCCAGGCCACGACATCAACGGCGTCGGCCTGCTTTATTTTGCCGCTTATCCAATGATCGACGACATCTGCGCGGCGCGACACGCTGGACGCATGTATGCGACAGGCTTCAGTACGCGCTCCCGTGATATTTTCTACTTCGGCAACAGCGATGCCGACGACAAGCTGATCTATCGTCTTCACCGCCGGGCCAGTGACGACGACACCGTCGAGATAGAAAGTTCGATCAGCCGTAAGAGCGACGGCAATTTGATGGCGAGAATTTTTACCCAAAAAGTCCGCCCCGTTCGCGAGGCGGCGTGACCGCTAGGGCCAACGAATTCCAAGCCGAACCGATCGGTGCCTGGAAATCGCGGCCAAAGTCGGAGATATTGCCGCCTCCCAATTCCCGCGAGCGAACCCAAACCCCGCAAATATGAGTTACGACACACTCTATTTCGCTCTATTCCTGGCGGTGACATGGGCGGCATTCGAAATATTGCCGTGGCGCGGCCCGGTCCTTCTGGTTGCCAGCATCGTGTTCTATGCGGTCGCCGGCCTGCGCGACAGCTTGGTCGCCGCCACCGTCATCCTTGCCAATTTCGGTTTCCAGTTCCCGATCATGCGCGATCGGCGTTGGCTTTATCCGGCGCTGGTTTTCAATATCGGCTGTCTTGCCTATTTCAAATATCGCGTGTTTCTCGCGACCGCAGCCGGCTTCGATGTGTTCAGCCAGCACATCATCATCCCGCTCGGAATTTCCTTCTATATTTTCCAGCTTACGGCTTTTCAAATCGATCTATCGCGCGGCCGCGCCAAGCCGTTCTATTCGCTGCCGCGCTTTGCGTTGTTCAAGCTGTTCTTCGGCCAGCTCGTAGCGGGACCGATCATGCGCTGGCGGCAGTTCGGCCCGCAGATCAATCGTCTGTTTGATGGCACGCTGCCGCGCCGCCGGTTGCTCGGGATTGCGCTTGGTCTTTGCCTCGTTGGATTGATCAAGAAGGTCGTCTTTGCCGACGCGCTCGCGCCTTTTGTCGAAGCGATCTTTCATAACGGGCCGGCCAGCGTCGCCGCGGCGTGGCTCGGCATCTTCCTGTTCAGCTCGCAAGTGTATTTCGATTTTTCCGGTTACTCCGACATCGCGCTGGGGCTCGGCTATCTGTTTGGGCTGCGGCTTGCCGTGAACTTCCGCCAGCCGTTCACGGCGCTGACGCCGCAGGACTTTTGGCGCCGCTGGCACATCACGCTCAGCTTTTGGATCCGCGATTACATCTTTACTCCGCTTGCCCTCCTCAAATTTACTCCGCTTGCCCTCCTCAAAGCGACGCGCGCGTGGCTGGCCGTTTCGCTCATCATCGCCATGGCGTTGGCCGGACTCTGGCACGGTGCAAACTGGACGTTCATCGTCTGGGGCGTGGGCTGGGCGCTGGCCATGCTGATTTGGCATTTGGCCAACCGCTACCTGATCCGCCTCGGCGCGGCGCAGTGGGTTTTGACGTTTGGCATTTGGCTTGTCCTGCTCGTGTTCTTTCGCTCGATCGACGTCGAGGCGGCGCTGAAATATATTGGTGTGATGTTCGGCGGCGGTAGCGCGGGCACGGCGCCGCTGCCAAACGACGGAGCTGGCGGCGCTCTGATCGCGCTCGGTTGCGCCGGGTTGCTCGCGCTGCATTGGCTGGAGGGGTATCTTCACACCCGGCGGACGGTGCTGCTGATGCGGCGCCTCGACGGTCCGCTGCTGCGGGCGTTCTTCGCCGGTCTCGCGTTCTGGCTGCTGCTGCTGCCGAAAGTGCAAGACAATCCATTCATCTATTTCCGGTTCTGATCATGCTACCTATGTTGCGCAAAATTAGTTGCACTATTGCCCTGGTCCTGGCCGGACTGGTCTTGGCGGCACTCGTGACTGAGCTGTTCTTTCGGTTCATCGTCGCGACGCCGCTGCGCTGGGTGATGGCGGAGCCACAAGTCGCGCTTTTCGGACCGGATTTCGCCACCGGATACCGCCACCGGGTCAACGTCAGCGGCATGTGGCTGACAGAGCATCGCAACTTCATTCGGACCTCCAATCTTGGGCTTCGCGATCGCGACAGGCCGCTGGCCCACGGCACCGGACCGCGGGCGGTCATCGTCGGCAATTCCATTATCGAAGCAGTGCAAGTCGGGGAGTCGCAGACCAGTTCGGCGGTGGCCGAGCGGATATTGTCGCGCCAAAGTCCGGATGCCGAAGTGGTCAATCTCGGGCTTTCCGGAGCCAAGCCCGCCGTCCTGGTGGCGCGCCTGCAGACCCAGGGGCTGGCGCTTTCACCCGACCTCGCCGTCGTTGTCGTTGACGTCGGTGACTTAATCAATCCAGCCACGACCGATGACCGAGAATTCACCGGCTATCGTCCGGACGCAGCGGGCGAGTTCCATCTGTCATATGGTTTCAGGAACACGTCCGGCTACCGCTTTCGCACTTCGCGGGCGGGTCGCGCGTTCTATTGGCTACTGGACCACAGCGAAGTCGCGCGCATCATCAATGACCGCAAGAACGTCGGTATATTTGCCGAGCTCCCGCTGTCGGCCGCAGCGCAGGCGAACGAGCAAACCACGATGTATCCGGCTGATACCCTCGACCCGTATGTTGCTCTGTGGATCAAAGGCGAGCCGGCCGGGGCGCGCGCCGTTTTCGATGCCTTCATTCGCGACCTCGCCGCCATTCATCGCGATAACAAGCTCCCCATCATTGTCGCGACGCGCAACATCAAGGCAGGCCGCCCCGGCTTCGCCGACAGGCGTGCCGCCCTCATCGGTGTGATCCGTGCTCAGATAGAGGGTGCCGGCCTGCGTTTCATCGATCTCGATGCGCGGGAAGTGGCCGCGGTCGGCGCCGACCGCGACGCCGGCCTTTACGGCTTCGGCGCCAATTTGGGGATTGGCCACCTCAACGCAGCGGGCAACCGCGTCTACGGTGAAATCTTCGCCGGTGCGATCGCTCAAGCGCTGCCGCGCTGATTCAACGCTGCGCGCGGCCTTCCTTGCGGATGTTCGACGGATCGAGCATGGCGTCGATATAGGTCGCCGCGCGCATCGCATAGCTGCGCGTCAGGTGGGCTGAGTCGAGATAGAGCGGCCGGCCGTCGGCATCGAACACCGGGCAATGCGCTTGCGGACACAGATAGGGAATTGGATCGATCAGGATCGCGCCGCTCTGCTCGGCGATTGCAGCAAGGATCTTGTTGATTGCCGCATAGCGTTGCGCGAAGCGGTCCAAGTCGAAGCTGATGCTGGCAACGGGTATTGCCGTGATCTCGTGGAGCCGGGATCCCGTAAACATGTTCGTCGGATCCAATTCGTCGCCATTGGGAATGTTGAGGATGAGGTAGACGCGCTTCTTGTCGGCAATCGACCGCAAGAACCGCACGAAGCGCTGCTGATTGTCGGGATTGCGGAGCCTGTCCGGGTATTTGTGATTGATCCAGCTTTCCGCGAATGCCACGGTCACCGTCGAATCCGCGTTGATCAGTGCCTCAAGCTGCACAAACGCGCTCGGGCAGCGATCGACGCCGGAAATGATGTCGGCAAAAAGATTGCACCCTTGCTGATTGCCGACCATGATGGCGCCGTTGACCTCGGCGGCGCGGTCCTTGATCACGCGGTCGATCCGCGGCGCGTATTGCTCCATGTTGGAATCGCCGACAAACAGCGTGTAGGTGTCGAGCTTGCTGCTTTCGCGGAAATAGCGCAGTTCGCCGAACGAATGGCTTTCGGCCGCCACCGGCGGATATTGCCAGTCGGACGTCGCGGCCAAAATCCGTATGATGTTCTCAGTGCGCAATCGCGAATCGATGGCGCCGGTGAAGATCAAGAGGCCCAGCGCGCCTGCGGCCGCCATGGCTACAGCCAGACTTTGCGGGATGCGCAGCGCCGATGAATGCCGGATCGGATATTCGACGAAACGATAGGTCAGGAACGCCAGCGCCACCGAAGCCGCGATTGCGCCGCCGCGGTCGGTCGGCGTCAGCAGGCCGCCTTTGACGATCTTGGCGAACACCAGGATCGGCCAGTGCCACAGATACAGCGGATAGCTGATCAAGCCGACGCCGACCATGAGCCGGTTGCCGAGCACATATCGGCTGATCCAGTTGGTGAAGCCGGCCGAGATGACCAGGAACGCGCCCACCGTCGGAAAGAGCGCCCAATAGCCGGGAAAGGCGAATTCCCCATTGAGCGCAAAGACGCTGACGCCGATCAGCAGCAAGCCGCCGGCGGCGCGTTGCGTTGGAAAATGCGCGAGCCACTCGCCCCTTTGTCTGACAAGATAAGCAAGGATGCCGCCGAGCATCAGCTCCCAGAATCGCGCCAGCGGCGAATAGAAGGCGGCGACCGGATGGTGCGCGACACTGATGACATTGTACGCAAACGAAATAGCGGCGATGGACAGCGTGGCAATGAGAAGCCCGCGTTTACGTTGCCAAACCAAGCCGAGAATAAGCGGCCAGAGAATATAGAATTGCTCCTCGATGGCGAGCGACCATAGATGCAACAGCGGCTTGGTATCGCTCGATACGTCGAAATAACCGGCTTCGCTCCACAACACCAAATTCGTGGCAAAACCTGCGCCGGCGGCCAAATGCTTGCCGAGGCGCTCGAACTCGTCCGGCAACAGCACATACCAGCCGACGACAAGCGTGGCGGCGATG
>Ga0182024_10022680_pt1 | contig 11304 bp, 8 predicted proteins | sample P32metaG_FD_120480 | JGI IMG/M metagenome (GOLD analysis project Ga0182024, IMG submission 120480) | Permafrost microbial communities from Stordalen Mire, Sweden - P3-2 metaG (Illumina Assembly) | ecosystem: Environmental > Terrestrial > Soil > Wetlands > Permafrost | place: Sweden: Stordalen... | reverse complement strand
TCCAAGCATCCTCCAACTGAAACAGTCACGAATTTGCCTTGTTTATGTCAAATTTGACGGCCGACAAACCGGCCGCGTGCTCGACTTGACTTGCGGTGAGGAATATTCTCGCTCCCACAACATGTAATGGGGGATCGACCGTGGCCAACTTCTCTTCCGGCACTCCCGGCATCCATACGTACACGATCGGAACCACCGGGACCTACGACATCACCGACGACGGCGCGCAGGGCGGCGCGGCTTTAATTGCCGACAAATCTGGCGGCGCCGGCGCTGCGGTCGGCGGGGATATCGTTCTGCAAGCCGGAACGAAGCTTGAGATCGTCGTCGGCGGCGAGGGCGTAAATGGGGAGGGCGGCGGCGGCGGCGGCGGCGGCAGTTTCGTGATCGAGACCCACAACGGCACCGGCGCGGTCGACATCATCCTGGCCGTGGCCGGCGGCGGCGGCGGCGGCGGCGAGAACCTCGGCGGCGGCAGCGGCCGCACCGGCCCAACGGGCGGGCATGGCGGCGGCGCGCCCGGCGGCGCCGGCGGGACCAAAGGCGCGGGGGGTCAAGGCGGCTTTTCCGGCGGCGGCGGCGGCGGTTTTACCGGCGGCAGTGGTGCCAGCATGGCCAACAGCGATCAGGCCGGCCCCGGCACCGTTGCCGGGAATACATTTAACGGCGGCGCCGGCGGCAGCTGCGGCGGCGGCGGCGGCGTGGGGGGCGGCGGCGGCGGCAGCATCCTCGGCGGCGGCGGCGGCGGCGGCTACGGCGGCGGCGGCGGCGGCGGCAGCGGCGGCGGCGGCGGCGGCGGCGGATCCTATTTGGACACAGCCCTTGTAACTGGCTCTGAGACCGCCGGCGTGCACAGCGGCAACGGTTTGGTGACGCTCGAACCCGTCTGCTACGTGGCCGGCACACGCGTGCTGACCGAAAGGGGTGAGGTAGCGGTCGAGAACTTGGCGGTTGGCGATAGGGTCGTGACGGCATCCGGCACGCATCGGCCGGTGCGTTGGCTCGGGCATCGGCGGGTGGATTGCTCGCGTCATCCGGAGCCGTCGGCGGTTTGGCCGATTCGCATTCAAGCCGGCGCGTTTGCGCAAGGTTTGCCGGCGCGAGATCTGTGGGTGAGTCCCGGGCATTCGATTCTTGTTGATGGCGTGCTGATCCAGGCGGAAAAGCTCGTGAACGGCGCCACCATCGTCCAAGTGCCGTCGGAGAGCGTCGAGTACTGGCATGTGGAACTCGAGAGCCACGACATCCTCCTCGCGGAAGGCCTTGCGGCGGAGAGTTACCTCGACACCGGCAACCGCGCGGGCTTCTTCAACAATGGTGGTTCATATCTTGAAGCCCACCCGGACTTCAAGCCCAAGCACTGGGCCGAGACCTGCGTGCCGCTAGTGCTCGATGGCCCCAAGATTCACCAGGCGAAGGCGCAGTTGCTCACGCGCGCGCAGGCGCTCGGCTATGTGATCACGGAGGATTCGGACGCACACATCATCGCCAACGGCCGGCGCATCGAAGCGCTGCGTCTGGGTGAGCGGCGCTTGGCGTTCGTGCTGCCCGAGGCGATGACGACGATCGAATTGAGCTCCCGCAGTTTTGTTCCCGCACACACCGATGCCAAGAGCGATGATCACCGAGCTCTGGGCCTGTGTGTCAAGCGGCTGCAGATCGATGCGAGCGATGTCGCTCTGGATGACGAAGCCGCGTTCTCCAGCGGGTGGCACGCGCTTGAGCGCTGCAGCGACGGCCGTCAGCATCGTTGGACGCACGCGCGCACTCCTCTGCCGGCGGGTACGCGGCTCATCATCATCGATGTGGCGTCCCCCAGCCTGTGCTGGGCGAAGCCAGCGAGCGAAGCCTTAACTTTGTACGCTTGACGATCCGCTATCGTTTCCGTCAGGACGCGGCCGGTGCACCGCGAAGAAGCGAGGCGATGCAGGCCCTTTGCACGCCCGGTCACTCTCGTCCAGTCTTCCGGGACTGGGCTCGCGGAACTGATTCGGTAGGTGCCTGCCGGGTAAGTCACCGCGGGGATTCCCAGGATTTTCAGCTTCAGCGTTGACTATCACCAGCAGTTCTCGGGCAAGAAGCTCAACATCTGATTGGGTTGTTCGATACCTGCCGTTCACCACCGACGCGTTTGGGGGTCAAAAGAAAGCGTCGGCGGGTAAATTTTCATTCGGGATAATCGGGCGGCACTGATCGCGCAGATTCGGGGGTTCAGGCAAGCCGAATGCGAACCCGTCCACGTCGGGCAATGCATAAAGCCCGTCGCTCCGTCGAATCTGAAGCTTCAATGTCCTTCGGCGCGGGGACTGCTGCTCACGCCGCGCGCTTAATCGGCACGACGTTGGCACCTGCGCGCAATCCGTCAAGGTAGTCGCTCCAGTCCTGCATCATCTTGCGACGCTCATCGAGCCGCTGTGCGCGGTTGTAGGCATCCCGAACTTTGTTGCGCTCGGCGTGCGCGAGCTGGAGTTCAATCAGATCGGGATGCCATCCTTTTTCGTTCAATAGAGTGCTCGCCATGGTCCGGAATCCGTGTCCGGTCATCTCTTCATTCGAGTATCCGAGTCGGCGCAAAGCGGTGTTGAGGGTGTTGTTACTGATCGGGCGGTCACGACTCAGCAACGAAGGAAAAACGTAACGACCGTTACCGGTAAGAAGCTGCACGCCACGCAGGATGTCGACGGCTTGGGTAGAGAGCGGAACGATATGAAGCTCGCCCTTCTTCATGCGCTCGCCGGGTATGCGCCACTCGGCTGCGTCGAGATTAAGCTCTGCGTGTTCCATTTTGCGCAGCTCGCCAGGTCGCACGAAAACGTATGGAGCGAGCTTGAGGGCTGCGAGAGCATGAAATCCATTATGTACTGACGGGATCGAATTGACCGCATAAGCTACTAATCTTCAAAGTGTTTTCAATCTGCTCCAAAGCCAGCTACCCGCAAATCTACCCCTGTTGAGCTTTTGTAGGCCGGCCGTGAGATGCTGGCCGTGATTTGGTCCTCGTAGCTCCGTCAGCGTGACGTTACCCCAGGGTCGAGTTCCCATTCCTAAACCCGGCTCTGCCCCGGAGTGCCGATGAACTCCTGCGCCACGGTTGCCGCGAAGGTCTGGCGGGTTCACGCCGGAAACGGCGTTAGTGTTGACGCCAAATGAATACTTGCGAAGGTCAGTAACGAGGAGAAAGGATCGGTTTTTTCCACCAACAGACGGAGCCAAAACGGGACCAATCTCAAAACCTGGACTTTACGAAGTTATCCGCGGTACTGAAACTGGCGGCAGTTCGGCGGTATGCCGCGGAAGATGTGGACACTGGGCATCCGGCCATCTCGGCAATCGCCGTGGCATCGTAATAGTCACTCTTCTGGGACATTACATAAGTCGGTACATGCTGCGCCAGAATCAAGCGCACTTCGTGCGCGTAAACGGCGTCAATGCACCTAAGGTGCTACGCACCGCAGCAGTCTTCATCGCCAGCACGCACGGAACATGTGTCGCCATGAAGCGGCGGAGCAGCTCAAGCTTGAGCCTAGCACGCTGTCGCGCAGTGTACCGCCCGAGCCCATTTTGACTCTTGGCGATGGGAGTATGATGAAAGCTGATTGCCGTCCTCGGCGCCGAACACGCCGATGCAGCACCCTGCAGTCGGGCGTTGGTTATGGTGGTGAGTTCGCCAAACACAATATCACGGCGGTCATTCAAGACACACAACTTGTGTTAAAACCAAACCGCGCGACCCCGAATCCAACGGCATCGTGGAGCCCTTCAAGAGCACCATGCATGACGAGAGCAATAACGACTACGGGACCAATCACCCGCGAGCCGAATCCGTTATCGCCAAGCTCTTGCAGAATTGCAACGGGGAGCGACTACACGCGATTTTAGGTTGCATGACGCCGGCGATCTGGCATCGTGGACAACCAGATGAAGTTCGAGACGAGCGTACGAAGCGATTTGCTGCACCCCGTGCGCATCGTAAAACCATAAATCAGCAGCGATTGACCGGACTAGCTTAAACAGAACCGCGAGAACACTCCCATGATCAAGAGGGAAGATATTTTGGACTGTTACCGATTTCTATTGGATCGGTTGCCCGAGAACGAACGCGTAGTAGATGAAAAATCTCAAACAAAAAATTTGGAGAATGTCGTAGCAGCCATAGTTGCTGGTCCCGAGTTCCTGGAGGGTCACAAGGTAGCAATCGCCCGGTACTTGCGGGCGAAAAGCCAAAGCAAATAACGGAATGCACCGGCAGAAGCACATCCGAACGGTCGGGCGGATTTGATAAGACTCATTACACAAAAGAAGCTAAGTAATGAGCATCGAAGATTTTAATGAAATACTGACTGGCCTTACGCGTGTCCTTTTTGGACGTATGCCAACGTCCGAGGACTATTCTTTGGCTGAGACACTTTCTTGGAATGTGCACGACCTGCGCATTAGATTCCTTATGAGTGAAGAGGCGCATGCCCGATGGCCTGAGCTCCGGACCAAGATAAACGATTACTTCGAGAATACTCTTTCTCAAGAACTGAAGAGATCCACGGAACTACGAAGGCTTGGTCTACCACGGCCACTCTTCGACTTGGCTCCCGACCCCCCACCGCAACACCCTGCACTCGAAATATCGAACGGTTCAAAGGTTGAGATGAGCTTGGCGGTGATCTCCACTAAGAATTATGTCCCGTATGCTCATGTAACTATGAGTTCCTTTCGGGCATTTCATAGTGATATTCCAATTTTTCTGTTATTAGTAGACGGAACGTCCGAGGACAGATCGCTCGTTTCGAACTGCACCACGGTTTTGCTGTCTGATCTCGAGCTTCCCAATCGCGGTTGGTACACGGCCAAATACGATGCATCCCAGCTTGCTAACGCTGTAAAACCCGCTTTCCTCCTATACCTCCGGCAGTTTGCGCGTCGCGCATTATACTTCGATGCAGACATCGCAGTCTTTTCGCCATGCCATGAACTGCTGAAAAACACTAGGGACTCTGATCTAGTGTTGACGCCCCATACGACCGCAACATTCCCGCGCCCCGAACAGCTATGGGCCCATCCAAACAACGCAGATATATTCCACTCCGGTCTCTTCAATGCCGGAGTATTCGGCATCGATTTGGATCGTTGCTCGGACTTTCTGGAGTTTTGGATCAATTCCAACTTCTCCGTTGGCGCATTCTATGGGCCAGCGGGCGGGCAAACGGATCAGCAATATTTGAATTGGGCGATTGTTTTACAAAGTAACGTCCACATTTTGCGCGACCCGGCCTATAACGTGGCGTACTGGAATTTGCATGATCGAGATCTCCGCACCGTCAAAGAGCCCACTCCGGTCGTACAAGTCAATGGGCGCCCACTAGTGATTTTTCATTTTAGTGGTTTTGACATTTACAATCCACTACAACTATCCAAACACGATAATCGTTATTCAGTCTACAACCTTCATTTTATAGCGGAGCTTTTAATTTGGTACAGCCAGAAAGTTCTGTCGGGTCCCCATTCCGGCCTGTTGGCCGCTCCATACCCCTTTGATGTATTACCCAACGGCTTCCGCTTGACCGAATTTGTTCGCGGGATTTTAAAGCAATATGAGAATTATTTCCCGAAGTATGATCCGCAGAACGGTGCGGACGCAGATCGGCTTTGTCGATTCTTGATGACGCCGCTGCCCGCAACTGTCGCGGCGGTCATATATGATCTGCGCACAGATTTGCAAACAGCATTTCCCGGTGCGCACACAAATACCAGTTTGCGAGAGTTCTGGCGTTGGTTTTGCCAGCACGCTGGCCGTGAGTACGGCATAGAGTTTCTAATAGATAAGCACCGGAATATTCTTGTCAGTGACTCGCTGGTAGGGTTTTCAGAACAGCTTGAGCAACTTTTCCAGCGGTCAAGTAGGTGCTTTTTATTTCTTGGTAATCAACGCGTTGAAGCCAGCGCCTTCTTGCGAGCGTGTGGCAGAAACGACCTGTCGGACAGCCTGCTTGCGGGCGACAATGAATGGTTCTTCTATACACCGCTTTCAGCTGTAATTAGTACCTATCTGTTTCGCCCTGACCTGCAACTGATGTTCCCGAAAATATTTGGGGAGTCCCATGGGGCTTTTTCAGACTGGCTACATGCGAACGCCGGCCGCGAACACGGCATATCAGAAGAGTCTATAGAAGTTTTTGACGGGAGCAGTTCAGAAGAAACGTTGTCCCGGATCTTTAACTATTTAAGTCGGCGTAACGACATAGCCGAGCTGATAAGCAAAAACTTGTTAGCCGATGATAACAAGGACCTTGTTCAGGTATTACTCCGTGACAGCGCGGAAGGAATGGAATACGCCACGGCCGACGTGGAGATCTTCATCTTTCTGCATCGGCGGGAGCGCGAGTTGCTAGTCCCTGTATTTTTAGAGCTCCCGAAGGTTCGCCGGGAAGGTCGCAGCGCTCGTGTGCCGTATCAGAAGAGTTCGTTTTTACCCGAAGCCGCGCGCGGCAAGCCGTGGGCCAATGCAGGCTGCAGGTTGCACGAAAGCTATTTCGAGTTGTTTGAGGGCCTTGTGGAAGACGAGGTAAAAGGCATTTTTTCTGTGGGCGGGTCCGCACCTGCTCACATATTTGACGTCATTAGGAGGATTGACGTCAGGACCTCAGCCAGTCAGGCGTTCACAATCGCCTCTGCCGCAGCACGGCGACGCATGCGTCAGTACGATCGTGCCGCGTTCGGTTCCTGCGAGGCCGTGAAGACTTCTAGGGCCCATGGGCACGTTCCGATCGTCAACGTATTTGGATTCTTCTACGCAGACACGGGTGTGGGGGAATCCGCGCGCGGGTTGGCGCGGGCGATTGGTTATCTTCGTGACGTTCAGAGATTGGTTTTACCGACGGGAAGTTTGCAAGAGGGCGTACCTCTGAATTCCCTCTTCCATAGGTTCAATTTCGAATCGGATACAAATGTCATTGTCTCATATCCGCATCAGCACGAGGACTACTTTGGAACGCTACCGAGGGAGTATTTCTGGGGGCGCAAGAATATCGTGCATTTGGCATGGGAGCAAAAAGATTGGAATCCCCATTGGAAGGCCGTCTATGATCGGTACGATGAGATTTGGGCGATATCGAAGTTTGCCGCGTTGCCGTTTCAAGAAATGTTTGGTGACCGAGTGCGTGTAGTACCAAATGTTCTGAACTTTGAGGAGTATCCAAGATTTGACAACGAAGTTGGCGCGCAGCAGAGGCATTCCAAGTTCCGGTTCTTATATGTTTTCGATGCCAATAGCTCTATCGAACGAAAGAATCCGGAGGGGTGCCTTGATGCATTTATTAAGGCCTTTGAACAGCGGCCGGAAGGAAAGCACGTTCAACTTTACCTTAAAGTCGGCAATCTGAGTCGCCCTGAACACGCGGTTCGTGTTGAGCGCTTAAGGCGTAAGGCCACCCTGTCGGGACTCGACGTCTTCTTCGATGGGCGAAAGTTAACTCGAGGGGCACTAATGAAGCTGATAGCCTCGGCGGATTGCTATGTGTCCTTACATCGCGCAGAAGGATTCGGATACACAATTGCTGAGGCGATGTATTATTCCGTGCCCGTGATTGCGTCTGATTATTCTGGCAATTTGGAATATATGACTGCTCGAGATAGCTTTCTTGTCCCGTGTGTGGAGACGTTTGTGAAGGAAGCAGATGGTCCGTTTCAACGTGGATCCATCTGGGGAGAGCCAAATCTCGACGCGGCCATTGCTTATATGCGGGACGTCGTATCGAACCGGGCAAAGGCAAGAGAAATCGGAAAGCGCGGGCACGCGGCAGTTAGCAAGAAACTCAACGCACGCGCAATTGGTGAACTGCTTCGCCCGGCATTGGTGCACGCATCTAACAACTGCCCGGCTGTGGGAAAGAATTGAATTTTCAGGAATCCTAGATATGCATAACTGGTGCTGTCCCGAGGAGCGCGTGCCGACGAAACACCTGCTGCGCTCGACCAAAGCGTGCACGTGTAACCCCCTGACGATTAGGACCAAGTGGGAGTAGAGTTTTCCGGTAGGAGAACTCGAATGAAGAAGTCTCGGTTCAGTGAAGAGAAGATCATTGCGATTCTCAAGGAAGCCGACGCCGGCGTGAAGGCGACGGAGTTGTGCCGTAAGTACGGTATCAGTGCTGCGGCCCTTTACAACTGGAAAGGCAGGTATGGGGGCTGGATGCCTCGCAGCTGCGACGTCTGAAGGAGCATGAGGGTGAGAATGCGCGGCTAATGAAGAAGAAGAAGAATTGAAGATCGCAGGATACATCGACCACTGTGATCCAACCGGATTCGATGGTTGGATCATCGACCATGACAATCCTCAGATGAAGTTCAGGCTTGCTGTCTATTGCGGAGCGATCTTACTGGGCACCTGTGTCGCCGATCAGTTTCGTCAGGACTTGGCCGATGGGGGTCTCGCCGACGGGCACTGTGGGTTCAAATTCGACCTGCCAAACACGCTGTCTACGGCGCAGTTACACGAATTAAATGTCAGCGTTATTGACACCAGATATGCCTTCCCGTTCCGGGTGGGTTCACCGATCATCGCCCAGACGCCCGGAATGTTCTACGAGCGGGTGGCGAAGAATTTGTACCAGTCCGGACGGCGGTGGCAGAAGTTCGAGACCTGCATTTTGCATATAGGCACCGAGAAGACTGGCTCGACCTCGTTGCAGACCTGCTTCGGGCTCAATCGTGCCGCCTTTGCAGACAAGGGTTATTTCGTTCCGCTAAGCTTGGCGTCCTCGTCGAACTTCGAAGTTTTGAACCACATTTACCTTGCCGTCATTTCGAGGAGTGATGAGGAGTTTTCCGATGACCTGCGCCTCGCACTGAATATACTCGACCGCGATGCCCTGAATCGGACCCGGCGCGACGTCTTTATTAAATTTAGCGAAGAAATCGCGACGACGAGTTGTGGGTGCCATACGGTGATTCTGTCAAACGAGCACTGTCACAGCCGACTTCTGACGTTGGAAGAGGTGCAGAAGCTAAAGGATTTCCTCGACCACTTCTGTGAGTCGTACAAGATCGTTGTATATCTGCGCCCGCAGCACGAATTGGCAATGAGTCAATACGGCATGTTAGTTGCCAACGGCATTTGGGACATCGACATTTTCCAGCCGTTTCCAGAACCTTCGGGTTACAACAAGCTATACACCCCGCGTGCCTATTTCGACTACCGCGCGCTACTGGAGCGCTGGTCAGAGGTGTTTGGCGAGGACTCATTAGATCCCCGCATTTATCCTGATGGCTATTTTCCACAGCGCGGTGACGTGGTCGCTGATTTCGTTGCTGCTCTCTCTCTTGGTGGAGGGGAGTTGGTATCGCCGCCACGAAGCAACACCGCGACATCGGCACGCGCCCAAGCGTTCCTGACGAATTTCTATCGCTACTTCGGCAACACGGGACAGTTCGGTGCGATAGCGCTGCACGAGAGGGTACGCGACGCTGCGCTTGCCTGTTTACCAGGGCCTGGGTTGACGCCGGACAGGTCCCAGGTCGTGGCATTTCTCCAGGAATTTGCCGAAGGGAACGAGGCAATCCGTTTGCGCTGGTTCCCGCAGCGCCAGCGCCTATTCGAACTTAATCTTGAGACGTACCCAACAGTCGCGTCGCCCATTATGCTGAGCCCGAAGGAGACTGAGGATATCTACAAAATGCTAATGAAGGATCAAGAATTGTGTTGTTATCTCACACCGGAGGCTTGGAGCAGGATTCAGAAAGGGCTGCCACCGCGTACGGAGTGAATTCGTTGAACGCTAAAGGCGTAAAACCACTGTGTCAGGACTCCACGTTTTCTTCGATGCGCGAAAGTTACAGTAGCTCGAGAGGCAATAATGAAGCTGATAGCCTCGGCGGATTGCTATGTGTCGTTACATCGCGCAGAAGGTTTCGGATACACAATTGCTGAGGCGATGTATTATTCCATGCGCGTGATTGCGTCTGATTATTCTGGCAATTTGGAATATATGACTGCTCGAGATAGCTTTCTCGTCCCGTGTGTGGAGACGTTTGTGAAGGAAGCAGATGGTCCGTTTCAACGTGGATCCATCTGGGGCGAGCCAAATCTTGATGTGGCCATCGGTTATATGCGGGACGTTGTATCGAACCGGGCAAAGGCAAAAGAAATCGGAAAGCGCGGGCACGCGGCAGTTAGCAAGAAGCTCAACACACGTGCAATTTGGTGAAATGTTCCGCCTGTCGTTGCTACGCGTGTATCCCCTTATTTATTCAGACCCCTTAGACCCGGCGTCTATGGAAGCAGCCTTGTGCAGACGGCCCGCTGCGCGCAGAGTTGCACCGTCTGCGGGCCTAATCAATTACGCGACAGGGCTACAGGTTACGGTGGTGCTTCTGAATGAGTTTTTTCGCAGTTGGCTGAATGCTGAGTGGCATTTTCGGCTTGCTTGTTACCAGCCGCTGCTAAACGACGATGGTCCATAAAATAAATGTTTACCGTTTAGGGTGATCGGGAACATGCCGTTTCTGGAACGTGCAGAAAGTTGCAGGAGAAGTTATGTCTGAGGAACTCAAGACTGTGCTACTAGGGGGGACGGCGACTCAGATTAGCGGCGAGCCAGACGATCCGTATTTTCAGAATTTACAGGATGGCGCAGACAGTCTCCGCAATCTGGCGGCTTTGGTCGATCAACATGTGCCTAGGGATGCGGTAGTTTTGGATGTTGGGGCCAATATCGGTTTGTCCGCGATCTTGCTCTCGCGGCGAGTCGCAACTGTCATTGCCTATGAGCCTTCTCCTGTCAATCTAAGGTATTTGCATCAGAATCTTGTTCGCAACCGCATTACGAATGTAACGGTGATTGCAGCAGCCGTATCGGCTGAGCCAGGAGAGCTTCGCTTTCATGAGGGTCAGTTCAGAGCGGGGTCGCACATTGTGACAACCGGTCATATTGCCCTAGAACGGATGTCGACCATCAGCGTCCCCGCGATCCCGCTAGATAGCCAGATTCTTCCGACAATCGCATTCATAAAGCTCGACGTCGAGGGCCACGAGCCGGATGTCCTGGCAGGCGCTCGGGCTCTACTTGCGCGTGATCGACCGTTGATTTATTGCGAAGTAAATATTTGGTGCCTATGCGCCTTTGCGGGGCATAGTCCTGGAGCATTCGTACGCACATTGTGGAGCGCATTTGAGACGTGGGAGGTAGGTAAGGACAGGGGTGGCTCCGCTTGTTTGGACAGATTTCTCTTCGGGATAAGTGGATCTGCCTGAGCGGTTGATGATGATCGTGTCTTTCTCTTCGCTCTTCGTCAATCGTCTTCGCGCAGCGCAGC
>Ga0182024_10022679_pt1 | contig 11304 bp, 8 predicted proteins | sample P32metaG_FD_120480 | JGI IMG/M metagenome (GOLD analysis project Ga0182024, IMG submission 120480) | Permafrost microbial communities from Stordalen Mire, Sweden - P3-2 metaG (Illumina Assembly) | ecosystem: Environmental > Terrestrial > Soil > Wetlands > Permafrost | place: Sweden: Stordalen... | reverse complement strand
TCGAACGTATCGCGATGAAGCGCCATCAGGAAGGATTGGCCGTCGCTGAACGGGACGCAGGGTCCATGATCGCTCAGAATAGCAGTCAGCCGGGCGAGTTCGTCCGGGTCATCTTCGACGATCGCGATCTTTCTCATTAGACCCTCATGATCCGGAACCCCCGGTTAGCCGCGTGAAAAGGCCCTCGGGCGATCGCGGGGGCGAGGTTACTCGCCACGGCCGTGGAGGAATCAACGCGCGGTCCGAATTCTTCACGCCGTCTCTCAACGGTGACAAGCCATCATCTTTAATCGGACAGCAACAACGACGCCAGAAAGATTGCCTCCAATCCGATGTATGTCGCCGGCTCGGGGCCAGACCTTGCTCTTCCCCGCGTCGCTCCCATATCGCAGTGCGACATGCTGCATCGCAATATGGAGCGACCTTTCCGTGATTGACCGCCTAACCCATTGGATTAAGGTGCTTTTCGCCCCAACTTTTCTCATGCTGAAGGACGTGCCGCCGCGCGAGATGATGCGCCTGCTCACACCCTTCTGAGGCGCGGCTTAAGCCAGGGCGCGGGCGAGAGCGGTCGCTAGGGCCCCCCGATTGACGACTTCGACGCCCTCCAGTCCGAGCCATCGGGCCATTTGCCGCAGGGACCCGGCCAGAGCCCCCGAGGCCAGGACGGGATCGGCATAGGCTTCTATGTGCGCCGCCTGGACACGCAGGACCCCGACGGCTCGGTCAGCCTTGAGATCGACGCGGGCGACCAGCCCATCGCCCAGCAGGAACGGCAAGACGTAGTATCCGTGCTCCCGCCGATGTGCGGGAGTGTAGATCTCCAGGCGGATCCGGGCGCCGAACAGACGCTCGGTCCGGTCCCGGCTCCAGATCAGATTGTCGAACGGCGAAAGCAGCGCCGCGGCGGACACACGCCTGGGTCGGCTCGTCTTGGAGGCGAGATAGGCGGTCTGGCGCCAGCCCTCGACCGCCACCGGCCTCAGCTCTCCACTCTCGACGAGTTCCGCCAGCCGCTCCTTGAGACCGTGCACGGGCATCCGAAAATAGTCGCGCAGGTCGCCTGCCGTGGCGACGCCCAGGGCCCGGGCTGCGATGGCCAGCAGGCCGCGATGGGCGTCGGGCTCGCTGGGGGTGGGCGTGTCACGCACGGCGCGCGGCAGCACGCGGTCGGTCAGATCATAGACCCGCTCGAAGCCGCGCCGCGTGCGCGTGGTGATCAGTCCGGCCCAGAACAGCCACTCGAGCGCGCGCTTGCCGTCACTCCAGTTCCACCAGCCGGCGACGCGCGGCCCGTCCGCGAAATCGCCGCCGGTCAGGGGTCCTTCGCGCTCGATCCGTCGCAACACCGCCTCGATGAAGTCCGCGCGTTGGCGGCCGAACACCGCGAGACCGCTCCAGAGGTCTCCAGCCCGGGCGCGGGCCATCCGCCAACGCAACAGCGGCTGTAGGGCGACCGGCATGAGAGAGGCCTCGTGCCCCCAGTATTCGAACAGTTGCGGCCTCGGTCCCCATGCCGCCGCCTCCAGCAGTTCGCGGCGGTAGTCGCCGAGGCGCGAGAAGGCCGGCAGGTAGTGGCTGCGCACAAGAACGTTGACGGAGTCGATCTGCACGACGCCGAGCCTATCGACCATCCGTAGCAGCCGACGGGCGCCCGGCTCGCCAGGACGCGGCGGACCGGCCAGCCCCTGCGCGGCGATGGCGATCCGGCGGGCCGCGCGCGCCGACAGCCTCTCTTCAGGCAAGCTGCATACCGGCGCTCTGGCCGGCGCTCTGGTCGGGATGGGTGGCGAACCAGTCCATCTGGCTCAGCATCGCGCGCCAGGCCGCGTCGATGGCCGGGGTCCATTCCGCCCCAACGATCTCGCGCAGGGTGTCCGCCACGGTGACGAAGAACACGCCGAACACTTCCGGCGGCACGCCGTAACCCTCGTGGGTCACCACCTCGCACTGGATCATCTGGGCGGCGTAGGCGCGGCGATCGATGAAATCGAGAATCATCTCGAAGACCCGCGCCAGCATCTCGCCGCGCACCGCGCCGTTGGTGTCGCGGACGAACAGCGCCTCCATGTCGGGATGGGCCGCGAAGAGCTTCGCATAGACCCGGGGCGTTAGGTCCGCCTCCAGCTCGGCGGCGATCTCGAGGGTGCGCTCGATCAGGCTCGCGTCCATATCTGTCCCTTCCCCGACAATGCGCGGCAAGCGCGGCCTTGAGGCGACGCCGATACGATCACAGGTGATCAAGCACCGGCTTGGGTTGGTACGGCGCTTCAAGCGCTTTCACTTCATCGTCGGTGAGCGTGATCTTCAAGGCGGCCAGGGCGTCGTCCAGGTGGTGCGCCTTGGAGGTCCCGATGATCGGCGATGTGACGGCCGGGTTCTTCAGCACCCAGGCGAGGGCGATCTGCATGTTCGGAACCCCTCTCGCCCGGGCGGCGGCCTCGAGCGCCTCGACGACCTTGTAGTCGGGCTCCCGGTAGTAGAGGCGCGGCGCGAATTCGTCGGTGCGCGCCCGCTCGGTGTTGCCTTCGCCCGGGCTGCCGCGTCCGCCCGCCAGGAAGCCCCTGGCCAGGGGCGACCAGGGGATGACGCCGACGCCCTGGTCGGCGCACAGCGACAGCATCTCGCGCTCCTCCTCGCGATAGACGAGGTTGTACTGCGGCTGCATGGAGACGAACGGGGTCCAGCCGTGCGCCCGCGAGACGCTCAGCATCTTCATGAACTGCCACGCATACATCGAGGAGGCGCCGATGTAGCGGGCCTTGCCGGCGCGTACGACGTCGTTCAGCGCTTCGAGCGTCTCCTCCACCGGGGTGTCGTAGTCGAAGCGGTGGATTTGGTAGAGGTCCACGTAGTCGACGCCCAGACGCGTCAGGCTACGGTCGATCCCGTCCATGATGTGCTTGCGCGAGAGGCCGCGGTTGTTCGGATCCGCGCCCATGGGCCCGTTGACCTTGGTGGCGATCACCACCTCATGGCGCTTGGCGAACTCCTTCAGCGCCTTTCCCGTCACCCGCTCGCTCTCGCCTTGGGAGTAGACGTCGGCGGTGTCGAAGAAGTTGATCCCCGCCTCGATCGCCCGCTTGAAGAAGGGCAGGCTGGCCTCCTCGTCGAGCACCCAGGGCCGCCACTTGGAGCTGCCATAGGTCATGCACCCCAGGCACAGCCGCGACACCTTGAGGCCGGTGCGGCCCAGTCGAACATAGTCCACGGCGCATTCCTCCTATTTGGCCAGGCGCCCGTCGGTAAGCGCCGACTCTTCGAACGGGAACAGGATGTCGGGACCCGGCAGCGGGTAGTCGGCTCTTATCTCGGCGGGCGCCAGGATCTGGATCAGGTGACGAATGACGTTCAACCGCGCTTTCTTCTTGTGATCGGCGCGCACGCAGACCCATGGCGCGATGGGCGTGTGGGTCCGCAGCAGCATCTCATTGCGGGCCGCCGAATAGTCCTTCCACTTCTGCTGGGCCGCCTTGTCCAGGTCACTGGTCTTCAGCTTTTTCAGGGGATCCTTGCGGCGCGCTTCCAGCCTCCTGGCCTGCTCCTGCTTGGAGATGTCCAGCCAGAGCTTGACGATCGGCAGATCCGCCTCCTGCAGCATGCGTTCGAAGGCGGGAACGTCGCGCAGAAAATTCTCGTGCTCGCGCGGCGTGCAGAACCCCATCACCGGCTCCACGCCGGCCCGATTGTACCAGGAGCGGTTGAAGATCACGAACTCGCGGGCGGCGGGCAGTCGCCTCACGTAGCGCTGGAAGTACCATTCGGAGCGTTCGCGGTCCGACGGCTTGGGCAGGGAGACGGCGCGCGTATTGCGCGGCGCCAGGTGCTGGGTGACGCGGGCGATGGTTCCGTCCTTGCCCGCGCCATCGCGCCCCTCGAAGATCACCAGCGCCTTGGCGCCGGTCTCGATGGCCGACGCCTGGTAGCGCACCAGGCCGATCTGGAGTTCACGCAGTTGCGCTGGATAGCCTGCCACTTTCGCCATGCCTGCAAGATAACCGCTGGCTGACGGCGCGCCAGCCAATTGCGCCGCGTTGACACCCCCCGCCGGCGCCGCCTTATGGTTTTGGGGACCCCGCGAAAGAGTCCGAGGAAACGCGATGGCAGGCTGGAACTATGCGGACCTCTGGGAGTCCATCGCCGAGGCGGTCCCCGAGCGCCCGGCTCAGGTCCATGGCCCACGAACGCTCGGCTGGCGAGACTTCGACCGGCGGGCCGACGCCCTGGCGCGGCACCTCCTCGACGCCGGCCTGCAGCGTCAGTCCAAGGTCGCGGCCTATCTCTACAACGGCCCGGAATACCTCGAGACCTACTACGCCGCCTTCAAGGCCGGCCTGGCGCCGGTCAACACCAACTACCGGTACGTGGCCGGCGAGCTCGTCTATCTCTTCGACAACGCCGACGCGGAGGCGGTGGTCTTCCATGCCTCCTTCGCCCCGACCGTCGAGCGGATCCGCGGCCAGCTGCCTAAAGTCAGGACCTGGATCGCCCTTGGCGAGGCCGGCCACCCGGTCCCACCGTTCGCCGCCGACTACGACGTCCTGATCGCGCGCGAGGGGCCCCGGACCCAGGCGCTGTGGGGCCGCTCGGGGGACGATGTGCTGATCCTCTACACCGGCGGCACGACCGGCATGCCCAAAGGGGTGATGTGGCGTCAGGACGACCTGTTCAACGTCCTGGGTGGCGGCGGAAATCTGCTGATGGATATCCCTCCCCTGTCGACGATCGGCGAAGCCGGCGAGCGCGCCCGCGCCGCCGATCCCGGCGCGATGATCGCCGCGGCGCCGCTCATGCACGGCACGGCTCAATTCACCGCGATGATGACCCTGACCACCGGCGGGACCGTCGCCTGCCTGCCCTCCAAGCACTTCGACGCCAACGAGTTCTGGAACGAGGCCGAGCGGCTGAAGGCCAGCGGCGCGGCGATCGTGGGCATGGCGTTCGCCGCGCCGCTGCTCGAGGCGCTGGAGCGCAATCCGGGGCGATGGGACCTGTCGGCGCTTCGCCGGCTCGGCTCCTCGGGCACCGTGTGGAGCATGGAGAACAAGCAGGGGCTGCTGAGGCATCTCCCTGACTGTGTGATCTTCGATAGCTTCGGATCCTCGGAGGCGGTGGGGATGGGCGCGTCGACGTCTTCGACCGGCGCCATGGCCGAGACCGCGAAGTTCATGGTCGGCGTCAACAGCGCGGTGTTCACCGAGGACGGCCGCCGGGTCGAGCCGGGATCCGGCGAGCGGGGGCTGGTCGCGGTCTCGGGTTTCCTTCCGGTGGGCTATTACAAGGACCCTGAGAAGACCGCCCGGACGTTCAGGGAATTCGAGGGCCGCCGCTGGTCCGTGCCCGGCGATTTCGCCACCGTCGAGGCGGACGGCAGCCTGAAACTGCTGGGTCGCGGATCCCAGGTGGTCAACACCGGCGGCGAGAAGGTGTTTCCGGAGGAGGTCGAGGAGGCCCTCAAGCGCTATCCGGGCGTTCGCGACGTGGCCGTGGTGGGCGTGCCGGATGCGCGGTTCGGCGAACGCATCTGCGCCGTCGTCGACTTCGCCGGCCCCGCGGCGCCGAGCCTGGCCGATCTCTCGGCCCACGTCCGCGAACACCTCGCCGGCTACAAGGCGCCGCGCGAACTGGTGCTGGCCCCGATCACCCGGGCCCCCAACGGCAAGCTCGACTACAAATCCGTGCGGGCCCTCGCCCTGGAGCGACTGGGTCTCTCCCAGTGAATTCCGTGGATGACTGAAATTTAACGGGTCACGGCCCGGCAATACGCGCACATCGCCGCACCATCCCTCTTCTACAGCGGAAGCCTCTCGCCATGCTCTCGACCCTGCGCCATGCGGCGATCGCCGCGATCCTGGCTTCCACCGCCCTGACATCTCCGGCGCCGGCGGCCGAACCGTCGGTGAGCGCGCCGACGTCTGCTCGGTTCGGCGCCTGGGGCTTCGATCTCTCCGGGCGGGATCTGGCCGTGGCGCCGGGCGCGGACTTCTACCGGTACGCCAACGGCGCCTATGTTAAGGCCCTCGTCATACCCCCGGATCGGTCCCGGTACGGCTCTTTCGACGCCCTGTCGGAACTGTCGACCGAACGGGTGCGGTCGGTGCTGGAGAGCGCCGCCGCCAATCGGTCGGCGACCGGCGAGGAGGCGATGATAGGAGCCTTCTATCGCGCCTTCATGGACGAGGCGCGGGTCGAGGCGTTGGACGCCAAGCCCCTGGCGACCGATCTCGCGGCGATTGAGGCGGTGAAGGATCGCACCGCCCTGGCGAGCCTGATGGGCGAGGCCAACAGCGCCTACTTCGGCGCCGTGTTCGGCGTGGGAATCGGCAACGACTTCAAGGCCCCTGATCGCTACGCCATCTATCTGGCGCAGGGTGGCCTGGGCCTGCCCGATCGGGACTACTACCTCAAGCCAAGCTTTGCGCCCCAGAAGGCGAAGTACCAAGCCTACGTCGCCCAGAGCCTCGAGGCCATTGGCTGGCCCGACCCGCAAGGCGCCGCCAAGGCGATCGTCGATTTCGAGACGGCGATCGCCGAGGCGAGCTGGTCCAGGGTCGAGCAGCGCGATCCGGTCAAGAGCTACAATCCCATGACTGTGACCGAGCTGCAGGCGCTCGCCCCTGGCTTCCCGTGGGCGGCCTATCTCGCCGCCGCCGACCTGGGCTCACCGGCCAAGATCGTGGTCGCCGAGAAGAGCGCCTTTCCCAAGATCGCCGCGCTCTACGCCGCCACGCCACTCGGCACGCTCAAGGCGTGGGAGGCCTTCAACGTGGTCGACAACGCCTCGCCCTATCTGGCGAAACGGTTCGACGACGCCAGCTTCGATTTCCACAGCAAGACGCTGTCGGGCCAGCCCGAACAGAAGCCGCGCTGGAAGCGCGCGGCTGCCGCGCTGGACGGCGATGTCGGTGAGGCCGTGGGCAGGATCTACGTGGCCCGCTATTTTCCGCCGGAATCCAAGGCCAAGATGGAGGCGCTGATCGGCGACCTGCGCACCGCTCTGGCGGCCAGGATCGAGCGCGTGGACTGGATGAGCCCGGCGACCAGGGCTGCGGCGCTCCAGAAGCTTTCGATGTTGACGGTGAAGGTCGGCTACCCGTCGAAGTGGCGCGACTACAGCGCCCTGACCGTCTCGCAGGATGACCTCTACGGCGACGTCGAGCGCGCCAACGCCTTCGACTGGGCGCGGCAGGTGAAGCGGCTCGACGGCCCGGTGGATCGCAGCGAGTGGGGCATGACGCCCCAGACCGTGAACGCCTACTACAATCCCCTCAACAACGAGATCGTCTTTCCCGCCGCCATCCTCCAGCCGCCGTTCTTCGATCCGGCGGCCGACCCGGCCGTGAACTACGGGGCCATCGGCGCGGTGATCGGCCACGAGATGACTCATGGCTTCGACGACCAGGGCCGGCAGTTCGACGGCAAAGGAGCCCTGGCCGACTGGTGGGCGCCCGAGGACGCCGCAAAATTCCAGGCCAGGACCAAGCGGCTCGGCGCGCAATATTCAGCCTTCGAGCCGGTTCCCGGCGCCCACCTGAACGGCGACCTGACCATGGGCGAGAACATCGCCGACCTCGGCGGGCTCCTCGTCGCCCTCGACGCCTACCATGTGTCGTTGAAGGGGCGGCCGGGGCCGGTGCTCGATGGCCTTACGGGAGATCAGCGATTCTTCCTGGGCGCCGCCCAGGTGTCGCGCGCCGCCGCCCGCGAAGACGACCAGCGTCGGCGATTGGTGTCTGACCCCCACTCGCCGCCGCACTATCGGACCAATGGCCCGGACCGCAACATCGACGCCTGGTACGAGGCTTTCGGCGTGAAGCCGGGAGACGCGATGTATCTCCCGCCCGATCAGCGCGTGCACATCTGGTAGAACGTGAAAAGCCCGCCGCGGCATTCCGCGACGGGCCTCCGCCAGCGCGTGATCGCCGGCTTGATCGGTGCGTTTCCTCTCCCCGAGGCCGGAAGTTTCGAGCCTTGTGAACACGGCCCGTAAAACCCCTTCCGTGCACAGGGGGTCACGTCTGCCCCAGTGTCAAGGCGCGGAGCCCCAGACAGGGTGAAAAATCTTTGAAGGGGCCGTATGCCGGTTAAATCGACCCCGGCGCGGGCTCTCCTTTCAGGGCCGAGGCCAGCCGATCGGCTTCCGGACAGGTCGGGTGGAAGACGTAGGCGGGCTGCTCGACACTTACTGGTCCCACACCGGCGGCGCCCAAGGCCGCCGCGGCGGCGAACAGCCGGGATCGTTCGACGAGAGCGCCGTGGGCGCGGCCGGACGCGCCCCTTTCGACGAACGGCGCCACGGCCGCCCGGGCCGCCGCCTCCTGCTCGGCGGGCCAAGTGAGGCCGGCGACCCGCTTGGCCCGCGCCCGGGCCTCGAAGATGGTCAGCAGCCTGCGGCAGCTCGCCTGACTGGCGTCGGTCCAGGGCGCGGTGAGCGCCGCGGCGAGATGAGCCTGGCTCTTCAGGATCAGGCCGTCGGAAAGGACTTTCAGGCCGTTGGCGGCCAGGGTGGCCCCGGTCGTGGTGATATCGACCACCAGTTCGGCGGCGCCGGCGGCGGGCGCGCCCTCGGTGGCGCCGCCGGACTCGGCGAGACGATAGTCGGCGATGCCGTGGCGGGCGAAAAACGCCCGTGTCTGGGCCAGGTATTTGGTCGCCACCCTCAGGCGCCGACCCGTGCGCGCCAGGTAGAGGTGGGCTACGTCGTCGACGTCCGCCATCGTCTCGACGTCGACCCAGCTCTTGGGCGCCGCCACCACCAGGTCGGCGCGGCCAAAGCCGAGCGGGCTCATCAGCATCACCCGCGCCTCCACGCCGTTCGCGGTTTCGCGCAGGAGATCCTCGCCCGTCACCCCCAGGTGAACCTCTCCGGAGTGGAGATAGGCGGCGATGTCGGACGCCGACGCCAGCCGGACCTGGACATCGTCGAAGCCGTCCAGCGAGGCGGAATAGCCGCGCGGGCCGCCCGCGGCGCGCAGAGCCAGTCCGCAGTCCGCCATCCAGCCCTCCACCTGCTCCTTCAGGCGTCCTTTGGAAGGGATGGCGATGATCAGCGGGCCGGTGGTCATCGCGTAGCGCCCGCCCACGCCCGGCCCGGGCGCACCATGCAGCCCACGGCGCCTGTCGCAAGTGTCGCGCCCAGCTTGCCGGGCAGGCCATCGTAGCGACCCCCCGCCGCCACCGCCTGGTCCTCGCCCAGGGCGGCGCTGCGGATCTCGAAGAGCACGCCGTCATAATAGCCGAAGGCCCGGCCGAACGCCGCCGAGAAGCGGATGCGATTGCTCGGAACGCCGGCGGCCGCCAGGGCGGAGAGCCGGCGCTCCCACGCTTCGCGCGCCGCGTCCAGCGGCGCGGTGGCCCCGCCGACCAGTTGCGTCACGCCGGCCAGCGCCTCCCGGGGATCGCCGGCGAGGGCGAGGAATCGGCGCGCCAGATCCGCCTGGGCGGAGGTTAGCCGTGGGGCCGCGGCAAGGGCGGCGCGCTCGGCCAGGCGATGGACGATCTCGGCGGGCGAGCGGCCCCCTACCGGCTCGATCCCGGCCATCGCCCAGATCTCCTCGAGCACGCCGGTGGCGGCATCCTCGGAGAGGCCCGAGAGCAGGGCGGCGAGCCGACCGCCCGAGGCGTCGCCGGCCGGCGCCCCGGACGCCTCCCGCTCGAGTTCGAGACGCAGGCGCCTTGGGGTGGAGAAGGCCCGCTTGAGCCGTGCGGCGAGGGGCGGCGCCAGGTCGAGGGCGTCGACGAAGGCCCCGAACAGCCCGATGTCACCCATCAGCAGCGTCAGGTCGTCGCGGCCGCCGGCCGAGGAAGCCCGCCAGGCCAGGGCCGCCATTTCGGCGTCGGCCGCCGCGGGATCGCCGGGCTCGAAGGCCTCCACGCCCATCTGAGGAAATTCCTCGGCTCGCGTTGCGCCGCGCGGCGCAACGCGAAAGGCGTGTCCACTGTAGAAGTAGCGTCCGCTCGCCCGGCCGCTGGCGAGATGGGCGCGCACGGCCGGAACGGTGAAGTCAGGCCGCAGGCAAGTTTCGGGTCCGTCTCCCTGCACCACGAACAGCCGCTCGCGCAGCGTTTCGCCGGCCAGGTCCAGCAGCAGTCCCAGCGGCTGCAGCAGGGGCGCATCGAGCGTCTCGGCCGGAGAGTCGCGGAACGGCGCCTGGATCGCCGCCAGGATGGCGTCCGGAATCGGCGCCTCCAGCCTCACCCCGCGGCCTCGACGATGCGTCGCACCTGCGCCACCAGTTCGGCGCGCGGGGCGGTGATCTGGCCGGGCCGCGCGTCGCGCCAGACGCGGTTGTCCGCGACCGACTCGGCGAGCAGCCGTCCCATGTCGAGGTCCTTGATCGTCACGGTTCCGGCCGCGATCTCGTCGCCGCCCACGATCACCGCCGCTGGCGACAGCCGCCGGTCGGCGTATTTCATCTGGGCCCGCATGCCAGAGCCGCCGAGATAGACCTCCGAAGGGATGCCGGCGGCGCGAAGCTCGCTCGCCAGGCCGAAGTACTCGCTCATCAGCCCGGGCTCGAGGGCGATGACCACGACCGGGCCGCGGGCGCGTCCCGCAACCGCCCCGGCCGCCGCCGCCGCGGCCGCCAGGCGCGAGACTCCGAACGAGAACCCGGTGGCGGGGGTGCGCTGGCCGGTGAAGCGGGCCACCAGGTCGTCGTAGCGGCCGCCGCCGCCGATGGACCCGAAACGCAACGTCTCCCCCCGCTCCCCGAGGCCCTCGACCGAGAAATCGGCCTCGAAGACCGCCCCGGTGTAGTATTCGAGGCCGCGCACGATCGAGGGGTCGAACAGCGCCTGGTCTTCGCCGACGCCCAGGCGCGCCAGCGCCTCGCCGATCCGCGACAATTCCTCCAGCCCCTCGTCGCCCTCCGGCGAGCCGCCGATCACATTGGCGAGGCGGTCGAGGGTGGCGCCTCGCGAGCCTCGGGCGGCCTGCACGAACGCCAGCACCGCGTCGATCGCGGCGGGGGCGATGCCCGCGCCGGGCGTGAAGGCGCCGGATTCGTCCCTGCGGCCGGCTCCGAGAAGGGCGGCGACCCCTTCCGGCCCCAGGCGGTCCAGCTTGTCCACCGCCCGCAGCACCGCCAGCTTCTGGAGCGGGTCGGTCACCCCGGCGGCGGTCAGCAGGCCGTTGAGCAGCTTGCGGTTGTTGATCTTCAGCGCATAGGCGGAGCGGGGCAGGCCGGCGGCGGCGTAGCCTTCGACCGCCATGGCGATGATCTCGGCGTCGGCTTCGGGGCGATCGGAGCCGACGGTGTCGGCGTCGCACTGAAGGAATTCCCGGTAGCGTCCCGGACCCGG
>Ga0182024_10022678_pt1 | contig 11304 bp, 12 predicted proteins | sample P32metaG_FD_120480 | JGI IMG/M metagenome (GOLD analysis project Ga0182024, IMG submission 120480) | Permafrost microbial communities from Stordalen Mire, Sweden - P3-2 metaG (Illumina Assembly) | ecosystem: Environmental > Terrestrial > Soil > Wetlands > Permafrost | place: Sweden: Stordalen... | reverse complement strand
AGCGGCCGGCGCGGTGCTGATGGTGAACAACGCCGCCCTGGCGACGGTCTACGCCAATCGCTGCCCCTCGCTTCGCGCGATTCTCGGATCGTGCATGGAAGCCGTCGAGCAGGGAGTGCAAGCCGCGGCGGCAAACGTGCTGATCATCGAATATCCGTACAAAACTTTGCAGCAGATGCGGAATCTGCTCTTGCGCTTCACGCGCGGCAAGCGCGAACTGAGCGAAGATGTTCGACGGCAACTAGCGGAGCTGGCGTCATGCGCATAGGCAAAGTCGTAGGCCGCATTTGTTTGAACACGACGTATCCGACGCTCGTCGGCGGTCGGTTTTTGATCGTCGCGATTCAGGATCGGTTCAGCCTGGCTGGGCAACAACGAAAAAACGCCGAGCACCTGGTCTGCTACGACCATCTCGGCGCGGGAGACGGTGAATTGATCGCAGTGTCTGAAAGTCGCGAAGCGTGCATGCCCTTCTACCCGGAGAAGATCGTGCCACTGGACGCATATTGCTCTGCGATTCTCGATCACGTTGTGATCGACAGTCCCGAAGCAGTCGCAACGAGGTAATTATCATGGCCTACAACGGCAACGGATCGAACGGCTCGACCAATGGTGTCCGAGTCAGCGAATTCAAAATCAAAGAGCAGATGTGCGACGTCGGCCGTCGCATCTGGCTTAAAGGGTTCTGCGCCGGCAACGAGGGCAACCACTCGTATCGCATCGGCGAGAACCGCATCCTCTGCACCCCCACCGGCATCAGCAAGGGAAACCTGAAACCGGACGACATCTGCACGGTGGACATGGAAGGCAAGCAAGTTGCCGGCAAGCGCAAGCGCACCAGCGAGATTCTGCTTCACCTGGCGATCTACAAAGCCCGCCCCGATGTGAAGGCGGTCGTGCACTCGCACCCGCCGCATGCGACGGCGTTCGCGATCGCGAATGTCGAGCTTCCTTCGTGCATTCACCCCGAAGCCGAGGTGTTTCTTGGCGTCGTGCGGACGGCAAAGTACGTCACGCCCGGCGACACGCGACTGGGCGAATCAATTCTGCCCTACGTCAAGGATTCGAACACGATTCTGCTGCAAAACCACGGCTCAGTAACGTTCGACGTCGATCTGGAAGGCGCGTACTACAAGCTCGAAATCGTCGACGCTTACGCGCGAATCCTGCTGCTGGCCAAGCAGATCGGACAGATTCGCCCGCTGGATGCGGCGGAGATGAAGGAGCTGCTCGAGCTGAAGATGAAGTTCGGAATCGATGAGCCGCGAATGAAAAACGGCGGCAAGGATATTTCCTGCTCCAGCGATTTCATCACCCGCGTTGGAGCCGACGTCGGCCGTAAGGGTCGCGTTGCCACCGATGGTGGCACCGCGCCCGCGCCATCGTCTGGTTCGGAGCTGCGGCCGACAACGATGGTGCAGGCGTCACCGATGGAGCGGGCGATTCACGCAATGGCGCCCGCCGGGTATAGCGAGGCCGACATCGAAGTGCTCGTGCAGACGATTACGGATCAGATTATGGCGACCGCGGGATGAATCTTCCCTCTCCCGGTACTCCGGGGGAGGGAGAAGAATTCAAAGGAACTCGAAATGAAAGTCAGCATCATCGGCGGCGGCGGACGAGTCGGATCGAACACGGCGTTCGCGCTGCAATGCGCGGGGATCGTCTCGGAAATCCACGTTCTCGACGCCAACGAACAGATGGCTGCGGGTGAGGCGCTCGACCTGATGCACGGCTCGAGCGTCGCCGGCGATCAGAAGATTTACGCCGGGGGCTACGAGAAGTGTGCCGACGCCGACATGATCATCATCACCGCCGGCCTGCGGCGCAAGCCCGATGAAAGCCGGCTCGATCTGATCAATCGCAATGTCTCACTCTTCAAACAGATTCTCGATTCGCTGAAAGGCGCGACGCTGAAGAAAGATGCGATCATCATGGTCGTGTCGAATCCGGTCGACATCCTGACTCGACTGGCGATCGATCATCTGAAATACGACCCGACGAAAGTCATCGGCTTGGGCACGCAACTCGACACCGCCCGATTCCGATCGCTGATCGCGCTCGAAACCGGCTTGCCGCCGACGCAGATCAAAGCCCTGATCCTGGGCGAGCACGGCGACAGCATGGTGCCAATCTGGTCGAGCGCCACCGCCGGCGGGATTCCGCTGGTGAAGCTTGAAGGATTCGGCGGCGCGGTTCAGCAACGCGTCTTCGACCGCACCAAGGGCGGCGGCGCCGAAGCCATCAAGCTCAAAGGCGGCGCGGGTTGGGCTGTCGCACTGTCGATCGCCGAAGTCGTCCATCCGATCGCACTGAATCAACCGAAGCTGCTGCCGGTATCGACGCAATTGACCGGTGAATACGGCGTCAAAGGAACGTGCATGAGTGTCGCGACGACCGTCGCTCGGAAAGGTGTAATCAGCCGTCTGGAAGTTGAATTGTGGCCGCGCGAAGTCGCGGGCCTCCAGAACTCAGCCAAGCAATTGGACGCGACGTGCGCGCAGATTAAATAGCGCTGCCGTGACATGGGCATCCTGCCCATGCAGAGCGACGTTCGGACTCGAAAGTCGCGGAATACTTCGGTGACCCAGTTCGCCGCTCGCGGCATCGGACGAGTTGCTATGTCGAAGGCTATTCAGAAGAGAAAAGGTCGCTGCGCTCCGAACGTGGCCGTTTGCGTCGGTGCGATGTCCATCGATGATAATCGCTCGGCATGGGCTGTCTTCGACCCTGAGGCTCAGACCCGAAGGGGAAGCCCATGTCACAGGGTAGGTTTCGATCGAAACACTCAGAATTGACGCTTAACTTTTATGTCGTGTTGCACAACATCCTCGCCGGTTCAGACACCGATTCGCAGCGGTCGCACGCTGGATGAGAAGGTCGCGCGAATTCGCGCGAATCCATCGGGTTCAAGAGATTTCATCCTCGCCGACGCCAAAGACGCCGACATGGCCGCGGGCCTGGCGGCAACGGGCAAAGATCCGATTACCGGCAAGCCGCGATCGCTCAACGAATATCGGGATCAGATGCGCGAGATCGTCAAGCAAGGGCTCGTTGACATCATGCTGATGTCTGCCAGCTCGAGCGAGGCGCTGGCGATTCATGAGAAGCTGTTTGAAAACTCACGCGTGACGCCGGCGGTTCGCGCCAACGATACGACCGACATTCACCTGATGGCCGGCAGCACGTTTGCCGCCGAGCCCTCGCGGCCATTTCGGTCGGCGACGATCGAGCACATCCAAAGCGGCAGGATCGACCCGACGCCGGAAGAGCGCCGGCTCGGCGCTGATCTGGGCTTGTATTCGATCACGCCGAACAATCGCATTGAGTTCGATTACCCAACGGTCGAGGCCTACAAGCAGTTTCGCATCGAAGCCGAGCGGAAGGGTTTCCGGCACTTTCTGGAAGTGTTCGACCCCAACGCCTGCGGCGAATCGTGCCCCGTTGACCTGGGTCGATACATCAACGATCTGATCGCGCGCACGCTGGCCGGCGTGCCGAGTTCCGGACGGCCGCTGTTTCTGAAGCTCGCGTATCACGGCGATCGGGCGATGGAAGAGCTGGTCGAATACGACCCGTCGCTCATCGCCGGAATCCTGGGCGGTTCCAGCGGCACGACGCACGATGCGTTCAAGCTGCTGCAGGATGCGCGTAAGCATGGCGCGCGAGCCGCCCTCTTTGGGCGCAAGATCAACAACAGCGAACATCAGTTGACGTTCGTCACGTACTTGCACGCAATCGCCAATGACAATGTCAGCGCCGAGGAAGCGTGTCGCGCCTATCACGGGGATTTGCAGAAGCTGAAGATCAAGCCGTATCGGGTGCTCAGTGACGACCTGCAATTGACGGCAACCGCCACAAGTTACGCGGGAACGGGGAGCGGTGTTTCGCTCGCGAAACCGGAGAAAGTTGAAAAAGCTGCGCCGAAAACCGCGGTCATCGCAGCACCCGCAAAAGTCACTGGTTCTTTCCCGACGGGTTCCAACGGGACGCCGGATTTTAAGAAGATGACCAGCGCGCAAAAAGTCGCGTACGCGCGACAGCGGATTAAAGCGGATTTGTCGCGGTCGAATGGACAGAGCTAGCGCACCGAAGAATCCGCGGCGGCGCGAGTACGCTCTACCGCGGCGTGTGGGGTGCTTGAGTCACCGAAGGTTGATCGCAATCCGAGACTCCCTCATATGGGGATGCAAATACCGAAATCCTCGCCCCGTCACCGCGCGGTCCCCACGCCGCTGCAGAGCGTACATGCGCCGCTGCGGATCTCCGTGCGCATACCGGGAGCGGGAGAAGATGGCGCGCCCGCGGTCGGTCGATCGACATCCATCTCTCATCACTCACTCGCGTTGAAAGCCCACGTCCCATGATCATTGCCGAGCGACAATCCCGTCTGCGCGACATCCTGAGCCAGCGCGGCATGTGCGATCTGGAAACGCTCGCCGGGGAGCTGGGCGTTTCTCAATCGACTGTGCGCCGCGATATCGAACTGCTCGAACAAACCGGCCAAGTCGAGCGCACGCACGGCGGCGTCATTTGGGTAGCCGATCGCGTGACGACCAGCCGACCTGAAGCATTTCATCAGCGGATGAGCTATCGCGTTGATCCGAAACGGCAGATCGCTCTCGCCGCGCAATCGCTTGTGAAGCCCGGGCAGACGATTCTCATCGACGGCGGCACGACCACTTACTACTTCGCCGAGCAACTGCTGGGCCGGCCGTTGCAGATCGTCACGAACTCGCTGCCGATCGCGAACCTGTTCCTGAATGACGAGCAGGTCGAGCTGATTCTCACCGGCGGATTGATGTATCCGCGATCCGGCGTGCTGCTTGGACCGCTGGTCGATTCGATGCTCGCGACGATTCACGTGCAGACGCTTTTCCTGAGCGTGGCCGCCGTGCACGACGGCGCGATGTACAACCAGAACATGCTGCTCGTGCAAGCCGAGCGCCGGATGATGGAGCAGGCGCAGGAGGTGGTGCTGCTGATCGACTCGGCCAAGTTCGGCCAACAGGCGCTGTCGAAGCTGGGGAATCTGTCGGAGATCGATATCGTCGTCGCGGACAGCGGCTTAAGCGACGAGCATCGCGATGCGATTCTTGCCGCGGGGTGTCAGCTTATCATCGCGCCCAGCGAGCCCCCGAGCGACCCATGATCTTTTCGCGTTGCCGGTCGTAGAATTAGCCCGTCGCAAGGCGGCGACGCATTCATGCGCTTTTCGTTCCTCCAAATTCTGTCTGACATCCCCCATGCGTTCCTTGACGTCGAGACCACCGGCGCATCGGTGGACTTTGGCCATCGTGTCATTGAGCTGGGGATAGTGCGCTACGAGCGCGGTCATAAAGTCGCTGAATATCAGCAACTGATCGACCCGCGAAGGCCGATTAGTGCCGGCATTACCGCCCTGACCGGCATCTCCCCCGACATGGTTCGCGGCATGCCAACGTTCGCCGAGCAACTGCCGGCCGCGCTAAAACTATTGGACGGCGCTGCTGTGCTCGGCCACAACGTGCGATTCGATCTTTCATTCCTTCGCAAGGAATTTCGCGGAGCCGGCAAGGAAATCATCGAGGCGCTCGGCGATGTGCCCGTGCTGGACACCGTGCGAATCGCCCGGCGCCGCTTCGGACGCGGCGGCAATGGTCTGCAAAACCTCGCTGCGAGAATGGGATTCTCACCCTCGACCGCTCACCGCGCCTTGGCTGATGCGCAAACAACCGCGTGGGTGTATGAGACCCTCATGCACCCCATCGGCGGCTGGAACGCCTCGCTGTTCGACGCCATCCGCGAACAAGGCGGCCCGATGTCGCTGCTGCCCGCCAACCCGCGCGAGAGCCTGCTGCCGCTGGAACTGGAAGAAGCACTTGAACAGCGCGTGCCGGTCCGCATGGAATATCTCGACGCGCGCCAGGCAAGAACCTTCCGCGTCGTACGCCCGCTGACGATTCGCGGGAGTGGTGACGAGCTATTGCTGATCGCCCATTGCCATCTGCGAAACGAGCAACGCACCTTCAAGATCGAACGCGTCGTCAAATTCTGGCGGCTCGACGCGCCGCCATCCGAATCCCGGCCACTCGAATCATCGCCATTCGTCGGAGTAGAATCGCCGCATGTCCAAATCGAAAGTGCCGTCCAGTCCGCGCCGCGTGAGCCAGCTCGGCTCCAAATCCCAACTGACCCCGGACCAGATCGAGAACCCGCAATCGATCCTGGAAGTCTTCGACAACCCGCGCCCGGGCCGGCCGTATCAGATTGAATTTATCTTCCCCGAGTTTACGAGCATGTGCCCCGTGACGGGCCAGCCCGACTTCGCCACGATCACGTTGCGCTACACCCCCGGCGACTTCTGCGTCGAGATGAAAAGCTTGAAGCTTTACTACCTTGCGTACCGGAACAAAGGGATCTTCTACGAGGGCGTCGTCAATACTATTTGCGACGACCTGGTCAGCGTGTTAAGCCCGCAGCGACTGACGGTAATCGGATCATTCAACGTCAGAGGTGGGACCGTCGGGGTGATTACGGTGGATTATGCAGCGAAAGCGACCGGGCGAGCCAAATGATCATGGGCGTGGGAAATCGAGGCGGATGACGACATCATTGGGTTCCACGAAGAATGTATAGCGCATGATTCAACGACGATTTCAGCAGTTTGAGGATGGCAGCAGCAAAGTGAATTAGCGAAGGAAGTGCGGTGGATCTGTTTTCTATTACGACAACGGGCAGTGGCAGCGTTTTGACGTTCTGCTCGTATTCAAGCTTCTTGTCGATGCTGACGAACACGTCAAAGCCGGCGTCGGCCGCGGCACGCAACAACGCGCCGTTCGAGAGCTTATCCCATCCTCGTTCACGCGTCGTCTGAATTTGGTGGCCCGGCAGATGTTTGCGGAATCGCCGACCGACATTTTGATCAAAAAGAATTTTCGATGACTTTCCAGATCATCGAGAAGTTCGTCTCCCACCAGACTCAAAACTGCCTGCGCTTGCTCGCGGGTAACGCCGTCAAAGCCATCTAGAAACTCTTCAAGCGTCTCGCCGGCTACGAGCGAATCGAAAAGGTTTTTGAGCGGGACACGCGTACCGTAGAAGCAAGGCGTGCCGCTGACCCGCTTAGGATTGATCCAGACAACGCCGTACAGCGGATGACCGGCCTGGATTTTGTCGCCTTCCAAAAGCGCGGCGTCGACCGGCTCAATGTGCCGAACGAGCGGCTGGCGGATTGAACTCAACATAGTTGACCTCGTGGCGGACTGACTTCCATAACCGACGCCTTCTCGTCATCAAAGTTTAGCATGCTCCCCCATACACGACACGATCAAGTCACCGCTCGGCGTCAGCAATCCCCGCATCCACAAGCCATTTCTTCGCGGCTTCCATATCCGAGCAGATCAGAAAAACTTCCTGCACCGCCCCAGTGCTCGCGAACAGGCACTTCAGCCCAGCGGGGGTCGGGTATTGAATCCGAAACGAAGCCGGCGTCTTCCCGCGACGAACGTTGATCCGGCCGGGGACGATCCGCGTCACAAACGGGCAATCGCGAACGATGCGGTTCAGGATGCTATCCAACCCGCCGATGCGACCGTGCTGACGTTTGACCCGGCCGAACTTCATCGCCGCGATTGTACGGACCCATGTGGGTGTTCGCCTTCCGAGCTCTTGGCAAAACAAAGCCGCTGGGAGTCGTTTTCTTGACTTCGGGCATCGCACGGCCCTCGATTTTCGGGGGACGCAAGTCTTCGGGGCATAGCCCCTTATTAAATTCAAATTGATGGCAGTTCCCGCTCGGTTACGGCGCTTATGGACGCGGCTGGACATCTCCCGGTGCATCCGCGTCGCAGCAGGAGGTTTTGTGCAAACGGGCCCTTGTCAAAATCTGATTGCCCACGTGCCGCTGATAGTCGCGCTACCGCGGTAAACAATGCCAGGCGGAGTTCATGATGTCGGATGAGGAGTTGTTCCGGCAGTTCCTGACCGGCGACTCCGCCGCCGCATTTCGTGAGATCCACAATCGATACGCGGAGCAGCTCGAACGCCTCTGTTTTCTGCGCCTGCATAACGCCGAAGACGCCAAAGATGCCGCCCAGGAGGCGTTTCTGGTGCTGCTCCGCCGGAAAGAGCAACTGCAACCGATAGACCTCGGACATTTCCTTCGCCGCGTCGCGCGATTTTCCGCCCAGGAGATCCTCCGAAAGCGACGGGCCGAGGATCGCTTTCTGCGGCATCTGGTTGCACGGGTCCGCGAGACGGATTCGCGGCCGCAAATCCAACTCGAAGTCAATAACGCGCAGGAGCGCAGCCAAGCCGTGTTACAAGCGCTGGAAACGATGCGGCCCTAGGATCAGCACCTTCTGCGGCAGCGCTTCCTGGCTGGGGTTGGCGTCAGGGAAATTGCCAAAACGCTAGCGATCTCCGAGAGCGCCACCCGGGCGCGGTTGCGGCGGGCAGTGAAACGCCTGTCGTCGCGCGTGCGCTACGATCCGGGCGACAACCCGGATTCGCGGAAACAAGATTAGATCCGTAACCATCGCTCGGCCATACGCTTGAGCGAGAAGCCCCGTCGTTCCCGGTGCGTGAAAATGATGAAACTTTTCCGTACACTTTTGCAGACTGTTGCCGTTATATTGGATGGGTTCCCGCTTATGCGGCCGCGGGCGATTCGGGATCGCATCGACGGTCACGGCGGGTATCGGGATAATTTTTTTGTTTTAGCGTGTTACATTCTCGAGCCTGCTGTCCTTATAGGGTTGAAGGTGACATGTGGAAGGATGCAGCCCGTCGGTAAACCGAACGGCTGCAAAACGGCAGGTGTGATATGCGACATCACATTCGCAACGGCTTTACGCTGGTGGAACTCCTCGTCGTCATCGGGATCATCGCATTGCTGGTCGGCATCCTGCTGCCGGCGCTGAGCAAGGCGCGCGAACAGGCGCGGCAGATCGTCTGCGCCAACAACGAACGGCAGATTCTGCTGGCGATGTTCATGTATGCGGATTCCAGCCATGGAATCCTGCCCTCTGGGGGCAAACCGCCAGGATTGCTATCCAATCCAGATCCAGAGAGCAACGCGGCGATCCAGCAGGGAGATAAGTTCGGCGATCTCGGACCGTACTACTGGGATTCGGGAACATTGTGGCCGTACATCGGATCGCGCGATCTTTCCGTCCGGCAGCGGCTGTTTAACTGTCCGTCTGACAGCGCCGATTCCCGGTTTTTGCTCGGTTATTCGGAGGGTCCATCCCCAACTTTCATACCGGGCCGAAACTTCAGCTACACGTTCAACGACCGATTGTGCTATGCGGCGGGGATTTCCGCCGGCAACACCTACGGCTGTCTCCTGTCGCGCGTTAAAGGCGCCGACCACAAGATCTTTATCGTTGAGGAAGCAGTTCCGAACTACGAATCGTGTGAGCTATTTAGTAGTATGGTCCTCGCGAGTTGGTGGTACCATCCGCTCACCACAACGCGGCATAGTGGTTTTGGCAACATGGGAATGGCCGACGGCCACGTTGAACGCCTGAGCCCCGACGATCTGCCACCGGCAACCCAGTCAATGACTGCCGGGCAAGCGCTACCACCGGCGGTCAAATGGCATTATTGGTGCGACTTGAGTCGCGTGCAATAGGGTGGGGCGATGGGATCGAAACTGTGCCAGTTCGCAGCGTGATGCGAGGTTGGGCAGATCCCACCGCAGATGGTGCCTGGGACGGCTGCACGGATCAACCTTCAAACGGTGATTGCGGTCGCGGCAAAGAGAATGGCCAGAGCGTGTTGCATAGATCCAAGATAAGCATGATTTTCTTTTTTTTGTTGTTTGTTGCCCGTAGCCGACTTCTCCAGGCTGCCGCAACGATGGCAGTGCCGACCGTCCTTATTGTGGGCGTCGCAAAAGCGGAACATTCAAAGGGGTCGGACCATTCAAAGGGGTCGGGAGTCGTTTTCTTGACTTTGGGCATCGCGCGGCGGCAGAATATTCACGCATGCCACGCAGAGTTCGCGTCAACAGCGGCGGATATGCCTATCATGCGTTGAACCGCGCGGTGGCGCGGGATGCGATCTTTCTCAAAGACGCCGACTACGCGGCATTCGAAAAAGCCCTGGCAGATGTTCACGAGCGTTTGCCGGTGCGGCTGTTGGGTTACTGCCTCATGCCGAACCACTGGCACCTGGTGCTCTGGCCGCGCGAAGACGGCGAACTCTCGGAGTTCCTGCGACTGCTGACGGTCACCCACACGCAGCGTTGGCATGCCCACTATCATTCGGCCGGAACCGGGCCGCTGTATCAGGGGCGCTTCAAAAGTTTCCCGATCCAGCGGGACGATCATCTGCTGACGGTTCTGCGGTATGTCGAACGCAATCCGTTGCGGGCTAATTTGGTGGAACGAGCCGAGCGGTGGGAGTGGTCGAGCCTGTCGAAACACGGCGGCGGCGCACCGCCCGCGTGGCTGACGCCGACCAGCAAATGGCCCGTCCCGCGACAAGCCGACTGGGTCCAGTGGGTGAACCATTCTCAAACGATTAAGGAAGTAGCCGCGCTCCAAACCTGCATCAAACGGGGCCGCCCCTACGGCAGCGACCCCTGGATCGCTCGCACCGCCAAAGCGCTGCAACTGCAGGCAACCCTCAGGCCGCCGGGCAGACCCAAGATCAGGAGAAACGACTCCCGACCCCTTTGAATTTTCCGGGCTGATGCTGTTTGTGCTGACCTCGTGTGACCGGGCCGTAGTCAAGAACCCGGTTCAGAAGCTGGTCCGAGGGGAAGTCATCGAGGTCACATCCAGCGCGCTTGCCGTTCATCCGATCGGCCGCTCCTCGAAAGATGCTCCGACTCGCCAGATTGTTACCATCGACGCGGGGACGCGCGTGACCGCGCCATACATTACGCTGGACGATAAGACGGGGCGGCTTGTGACGACGCCGATTCCCGCGCACCTCTCGGACTTGCGGCCCGGAGACCGCGTATCGATATCCACGCGCGATGGCGTTGCAGTGAGCATTAAAGTGGCGCCGGCTTTACCGGTGCAAGGGGAAGTGGTTCGATGGACTACTGGCTCACTCACGGTGAAGCAGTCGAGTCCGCGCATGGCAAAGACGGCCGATCAGACATTCCCTATCGAAGAAGGACGAACAACGGTCGCGGCGCAGAAACTTAATAGCTCGACGTTCGAGCCTCGCCATCTATCGGATCTTCAACCGGGTCAGTATGTATCTGTTGTGGCTGTAGGCGGCGTGGCGGAGTTAATCGGCTTGGTGCCACCTCCGCCAATTCATGGACATGTAACTCAGATTGACACCAATTCAATCGCCATCAGT
>Ga0182024_10022677_pt1 | contig 11304 bp, 12 predicted proteins | sample P32metaG_FD_120480 | JGI IMG/M metagenome (GOLD analysis project Ga0182024, IMG submission 120480) | Permafrost microbial communities from Stordalen Mire, Sweden - P3-2 metaG (Illumina Assembly) | ecosystem: Environmental > Terrestrial > Soil > Wetlands > Permafrost | place: Sweden: Stordalen... | reverse complement strand
TGGAACGCTATCCACGCGAATCCGACATCATGCCCCTCAAAGTGGAATTCATGCACCGACTCAACGCCGGCAAGTTCACGCCGGAGAGCAGCATGAACCTCAAAGAATTTGTCGAGAACATTTACCTGCCTTACACCGATGAGTTGCGTGCTTCTACGAAAAAAGGGTATCGGGAAATCTGGAACAATCACATGTCGGACCGCGTCGGACAGATTCGTTTGCGTGAGTTCAGGACGGTAGATGCCAGCAGGATGCTCAAGGCTATCGCCGACGAGCACGACCTGAGCAAGACAACGTTTCAGCACATCAAAAGTGTGCTCAGCGCTATCTTCTCTCATGCAAAGAACGAAGGCGCGTTTGATGGTGTGAACCCGGTCCAGGACGCCCGCATTCCCAGAAATGCGCGGGAAGCACGCGAAACGTTTGCATACAATTTGACCCAGATACGTTCGATTCTGAACGTTCTCCCGCTGTTGCCCAAAGCAGCGATTGCTACGGCGTCTTTCGCGGGACTCCGCGAAGGAGAACTGCGCGGGCTTGAATGGCGGGATTTCGCCGGCGACTCGCTCACTGTCAACAGGTCGGTCTGGAAAAGCGTTGTGAATCGACCGAAAACACGGGCCAGCGCCCAAGCGGTGCCCGTCATTCGGCAACTGGGAGAAATTCTGAATGCGTATCGTCTGTCCATGGGAAACCCACAAGCCGGTGTGATGTTTCACTCCGGCAGAGATCAACACATGGACTTTGACAAGCTGGGCCAAAACCTGATCCGTCCGGCCGTAGAAGCTTTGCGGCTGGAGTGGTATGGCTGGCATGGGTTCAGACGTGGCATTGCGTCGAATTTGTATGAGCTGGGCGCGAACGACAAAGTGGTCCAGCGCATCCTACGACACGCAAAACCACACGTGACCAAGGAACGGTATATCAAGGCGTTCGATCCGGCAGTTTTGGCTGCCATGAAGAGCCTGGAAGCGTCTTTGGACATGCTGAACAATTGTTCAGCAACTGTTCAGCAAGTGAACTAAGCAACCTGTGGTAAGCTGTTGAAAGTACGCCGCGGAGAGGTGGCAGAGCGGCTGAATGCGGCGGTTTGCTAAACCGTTTTAGGGACTAAACACCCTAACGGGGGTTCGAATCCCCCCCTCTCCGCCATATCCTTCCATACATTGACGTTGCAGAGAGTTCGAGTTTTATTCAAGCGAGTGATTGCGCGGCTCTTTATCACAGTTTTATCCCAACTGATTTTCCACTGCCGTCACTGAACGCTTGCTCCATCAAGTTGAGTGAAAAGCTGTTCAACCTGATTCATGGCGTTCTTCGTGACTTCGGGAACGTCTTTGATGTAATGGGCTAGGGTTGTGTTCACGCTGGAGTGGCGCAATAAGCCCTTCGCGGCCATTGGATCGCGAGAGACAGAGCTGGTAAGCGTTGCGATACCACGGCGAAAAGCATAGTAGCCATGCCACGTCAGACGCTTGGCGTTCTCAGCATAATTCTCGGGATTGAGGACGGCGGGCTTGATTACCTCTCTCGCCAGCATGTCCAGGTTGAGCGGCTCGCCCTTCAGCATACCTCGAAGGATCGGGCCGGTTTGTGGGTCGCCTTCCAACGTTCGCAACTCCGCCAGGAGTTCGCGCAAAGGCTCGATAACGGGTACGGGCTTCGCGGCACTCGCGGTTTTGGGGTCCGTTGTGTGCTTGCGCCACACGCTTTGCTTCACGGTCAGCGTTTTGCTGTTGTAGTCTTCCCACCTTGCGCCGCGCACCTCTCCAGGTCGCAGCCCAGCGAAGAATGCCAAGCCGATTGCGACTTGCGCCTGGATGCGCTGGTAAGGCTTCAATTCTTTGGCGCGTCCGAGCAGGTCAAGTATTTCTAGCGCTTCCTCTGGCGTAGTTGCGTGCGTCTCGCCGGGAGCAGATGCTTTTCGAGGGATGAGTGTGCCTTGTACGGGATTGATTCCGTCCAGCACCCCGAGGTTTTTGGCGTAGGTAAAAATTCCGCTGAGCAAGGACTTTGCGTGTTGGAGGGAGCGGCGTCCCCAACCTTTCGCGGCAAGCGCTGTGAGCATGTTGGCGGCGTCAACGGTTTTGAAATCGCGCAGGCGAATTTCACCCACACGCGGACAAAGCGCGTCTCGCCACAGTTTCGTATAGCCATTCACGGTTGAGGGTTTGAAACTCTCCCTTGCGTACGGCTCATAAAACTCCGTGACGAACAGTGCGAGGGTGAGAGTGCCGCGTGCATCTGTTCGGCCCTCGTTCAACGCACTGAGTTTTTCAGCGAGGAGTGGACGGACATCGGCTTTCGCACGATAGCGGTCATCAAATTCCGCGAGCTTAACGAAGCGCTGCACTCGCTTGATTTTGCCCTCCACTATCGCGTCCTCTCGCCAACGTCCGTACCAACTCTTTCCTATTCGTTTGATCGTGCCGTTTTGTGTTTTCACTCATCCTCCTTTGGTAAGTTGAGCTTCGTGCGCATGTACTCGGAGACCGGTAGGCCGCTTTCTTTGGCGCGCTTCTGTAGTTCCCGCCATTCTGCCTTTGTGAGCCGGATCGGAATTACTAGAGAGCGCACTTCGGATTTTGGCTTTGGAGGTCTTCCCATTTGCATACTTATCGTATACCATAAAGTCGAGGGTTTGTCAAGGCTGGAATCGTTGGACGACTAAAGTGATCCAGATTAAAATGGAGCATGCGTTTCTTGTGCCCTAACTGTGGTCAAGATCAAGAAATTCTTTTGGACCGTAAGCCGTGGTGCCTTGTCTGTCACATTGAGATGATCAGCGCGACCGATTATTCAAAAGTGTGGATGAGTCCTTATTTCGCGATCGCGCGACTGCAAAAGATCGCCGAAACCCACGGCACCAAGCGGGCGCTGACGGAGGGTAGGTTCAAGAAAGAGCGGGAAGCTGTAGCGACTGCATTCCTGGCATTCGCGCTTTCAAAACTAGGAGGCGAGAAATTTTATATCGAGATCGAGACTGCGGACAACACGCCCGACATCAAGCTGCACCATATCGACCAAAGTTCCGGCCACAACAATATCAAGACGCGTAGCGTTGAAGTGGTGGATTGGGAAGAGCATGTTCCGGACATTATGGAAGTAATTAGGAAAAAGTGCAGCCGCCCGTACCCTGATTATTATTTCCTGTTGGTGAGTGCTCGATATGCCGGTCGATTCATCAACTTCGCTAACATTTGCGATGAAATGAAAACGATCCAATCGCCATTCCTTGAAACTTGGGTAACAGGCTTCAGCGGAATCAACAAACTGGCCGTCGCTCGCGTTGCTCCCGGCCTTCTGGAATTCAGTCTGGATTACTGGGATGAGTTACAGAACGCCAAACAGCAGCCCGAAATCGTAAGGCGAGGGATTCGGGGAACCGGAACAGAGTTCTATCCGCTGGGGCCGTCATTTTTGCCACTACCCGGCGATTAGGAGAATCGATTTCTGATTATGGCTAGAAAACAATCGGAACCGCTTCCGCTTGAACCGCGCGAATTCCGCTCTCCAGAAGAAATTGATACGGCCATCACCAAGCTCAAACGCAGGATTAAAGAAATCGAGCAAATAGATATGAGGGCGGCAGTGCTCAATCATTCTGGAGCTGACACGGTTGCTGAAAGTAACGTTCGAGATACGATCAGGGACGTTTTTGGCGAAAACTCACCCGAATACCGGGAACATCGGTCCATTGAAATTTACGCTGGCGGGCTAATCATGGGCATGGGTGACGGTGCGTTCATTCAGGGCAAAGAGAAGGGTCGCGTACAGGTCATCGGCATCCTGAACGGGCTTATCGGACGCCTGGAGGAAAAGCGAGCAGACCTCAATGCAGGCGTAAGCCCTTCACCAATCACTTACTTTGATCGCCTCGATTTACATCCGCGAGTCCGCGATGTTGCACGCGACCTATTCATGGATGGCCATCCGTCGGAAGCAGTCTTTAATGCGTCGAAAGCCCTTGTGAATTACGTGAAAGAGCGTTCAGGCCGTCATGACCTGGACGGAGCACCTTTGGTCAGGACCGTATTTTCCAGGAATGCTCCTGTGCTGGCCTTTAACGATCTGGCTAACCAAACCGACCTAGATGAGCAAGAGGGCATGATGCATTTGTTCGAAGGCGCTGTGTTGGCGATACGCAATCCGGGCGGTCATTCGTTTCCTGAAGCCTCGGAACAGAGGGCAATTGAGTATATATCGCTGTTGAGCCTTCTCGCTCACAGAACGCAAGAAGCAAAACGCATAAAGGCTTAGACACTTAGTCCAAGAAGCGGCGTATGTCAGGATTTGGGCGATTTCTTTGCCGACTGCTTGGCTTTCTTACTGAGATAGTTCATCGCCGTTTTCCTAAGGTTTTTGGTCAGTTCTACTTCGAGTGTGCTTCGGCTTCCACTCGTGTCCACCCGCATTTTCAATTGCTGTTTACGGAGCGTTTCCATTGCCGTCTTGAATCTCTGCAAATGATCCTTGGGATCGTAGACTTGCTGTGATAGCGACGTTGAACAGGACAATAGCGGGAGCAGACGCAACGAGTTCTTGAAGTACTCGAAGTGTTCTTCCCAATACTCAACCTGCCTACGGTCCAGGCGTCCGATTGTTCCGTCCATTCGCAGGGTAACCACATCGCTATGTTTTCCAACCGTTGGATCGTACTCTTTTGCTTCCCATAGCATGTAGGCTGCGAGTGCTTCCGCTTCGTCCAATGTCATTAGCACGTTATTAAGATAAAGGTCCGACAGATACTGCATCAACTGAATTGGATTACCGGAAAAGTATGGTCGCCTGATTGAGTTCACTGCCAAGCCATACGTCCGAAACAGCAACGGAGAGTCAATGGCGGGGGTAATTTGCTGGATCGCCCAAATCAAATCAACAAACGGTTGATCTCCACTCGGGTACTGAAGAATCCTTTCTTTCGTTAGTCGTCGAATGGCAATTACAATTAGTTTTTTCAGATTCATGGGTTGGCCCAGCGATCCAGGCAAAGCCTTGCGCCAATCGTCAACAACTTCTTCCCACAGCATGTCGATCGTATTTCCGTCACCAGCGCCTGCCATCAGGAAGCGATATTGCCCCTGCAATTCGGCATGTTTGATTTTGTCCACATCCCACTTTGCGTAATCGCTGATGGTTTCTTGCCTGTCGGCAAGCAGAACAGCACCGCCACCAACCGGCAACGCACCGATCAACGTCATTGGCGTTTCCCTTCTACGAGTCGCTGCTATCTGGAACAGAAAAACGGTACGGGCGACCTTGGCGGCTTGATTATACCAGTACCAATCAGAGCCATTAGCCGTCCCACATCGACCACTTTTAAGCGCCAACAGGTCCACCTGCCGCACGTAACTCCATTTGACGTTGATTTGGTTCGTTGCTCGGCAGCTTCCGATAATTCGCATCAAACGGAAAACTGCCATGAGGTAGCTCCCGGCAACGACTTAATTCCGGAAATGTTTCTGGCGCTCTAGCCAAGCCAGCACATCTTTCCAATCAAAGCGCAAGTACAAGCCCAATTTTATAAACGGCAGTGGGTCGCAATTTCGAATGTCGGCGCGGTAACGGGTCTGCTCATAGACCCACGATCGCTTCACCTGGAGGCGTTCGGCCAACTGTTCGGGTGTGAGTATTTCCATCGGCTGAACGGGCGCTGTGCTGGCTGGCTGTGCTTCGGCGGGATTGGTCATCGCTACGTTGCTCCTATAGTGGCTGGATTTGGGCTAGGGACCGGAGGATCGATCCGGGCAAATCGGGTAGAAAACGGCTTGTGTGAGTGCCGTCCGCGCTCGCTCACACGCATGAAAACGTATTTTTTCGAGTTTCTACGCAGTCCTGCTCATCGAATAGTGCTAAATGCGCCCGACCGCTAGCGAAGTAGGCGCTCAAAATTTTTCCGAATCGCCTCCAACTCGGATTGTGGACGCTTCCCGTATTCCGTGTACATGAACATATGCCGCTCCAGCCGGTACAGACGGCGGAATTCCACGTTCTTGTACAGGTTGTGAATCTCGCGTTCGTCAACCTGGATGCGGTTCCACAACAACGCATTGCGCAGTGAAGTGCCATTCGCCATCGTCTTAGCCACGGCGGGAAACCAGGGTGCGAACTTGGGCTTGCGTCCCGTCTTACCCTTTGTTGGCGTGGGTGAGGCTGGCGTTGGGTTGTCTATATTGTCGATTACATGCGTGATGCTCATTGCGTGCTCCAATTTGATGTCGGGTGCTAAGGGCATTTCGGGATCAATGAAACAGGCCGGATAGCCAGCTATGTGTGATAAAGGCGTGATAAGCACTCCGTAAGCGATGTGTTTTGAAGTGCTCACAGCGGAGTAGCGGTTCTGCCAACCCTTGCACCAGCGCTAACATCGAGCCTTCCTACGATCCTGTAATGCCCCGAGCCAACCGGTTCCCGTTGCACTCAATCACCTGCGGGCTGTGCGCTACGCTTGCCGATATTCGCGTTTGCAAACGGTTCTAGGCGCGTTCGCACCTCGTGTTAACTCAACAGATAGCTAGCCGAGTAGCGTTTATAGAATCGCTTCCTATTGCGTGATTCGAGTTGCTCGAAATACTTCCCACTGCCTCCCTCCATCTTGGGCGCTAAGCCTTGAAGAATTCAGCTGGAATATCGGCTTAATGCTTCAGGAGTCGCTTCCAGGTCTAGGGGGTCCAGCTCTAACACGGAATTACGGGACGGCTTTTTGGAGCAACTCGAAAATCGCTACGCTTCGATGCCGGTTATTCCGCGCAGAAAATTTCGCGAATTGAGTTTTTCGAGAAGCTCCAAGCGCTTTAGGGTTGGACCGGTCATTTGACGGGCAGCGGAAACCAGTGATTTTTTCCTGCGATGTCTCTCAAGGTTCCGAATCGAAAAATACGGCGCTGGTCCGGGATGAAGGGTGCGTACGCAATTTTGAAATCGACTACCACGCCGATAGTGGCGTTCTCCACCGGGTTCAGGTAGGGGTAAGTACAGGACGGCATTGTGGAACGTTCCCCAGGAAGCATTTCCGGACTTCCAAAGTTCTGCGGAGCAGCGTTCCCATTCTTGTCTGTCAGAATGAAAAAGTGCGTTCCAAACTTTGCGTCTCCGATAACGTCCGGCCCCTTCTCATGTTTTACCTCGACTATTCCACACATGAATCGGACATTTTCCAACGGCAACGGCCCGTCATTAGAAATGATGAATGGGCTTGAGAAAGTATTATCTGGGTCCAATTGCTCGTTCTGCGAGACCGAAACCCTCGGTAATAGGGCGAGCCAACCGGTTACAATTCCCAATATTGCTGCGACAAAACCTATAGTTGTGCCTGTAATTTGGGCAGTACGTTTGGCGATCTGCCATACTCGGCTCGTGTCGTTCGTTTGGCCTTGCTGATTACTTGATCCTTTCTTGCTCGATTTTTCCGGCGAGTGTGTCTGGAAATCGGAAGAAACATTTGCTTTGAAACTGCTCAAGCTCTTTCTCCGTGCATGTCGGCGTTGTTTAGCATTCACGCAGCTATGAGTCTCCTGTCATTTCGGACAGTCCCTAATGGGCGAGTGTAACGCAAGTGCAGCCCCAAGGCGGTTGGCACTTCGTTTAGGCCGTCGGTAACCATTTTGAAGGCAATTTCGGGTGACGGGCCGGACCCTCAAAATCGGTAGAGTAGATAGAGAAGTCTTTACTTTCATATACTTACCACTCTACTGAGGTGTAGAGTATGGGCTTTTTCGATAGAGTGCCGGTAGGGTACGGCCTGCTCTACCTGCCGGAAGCCTGCTCTATCGCTACTCTACAGCCCCAATAGAGCTTCATCCTGAAGCAAACATTGGTGTTAGCTCCTTACCCTACCCACTCTACCTGTTTACGCCTGGACCGCTCGAAGTCGCTGATAGTGTCCGCGTTTTTCGAGTTTCTCGATTAATCCCGCTGCTTCACACTTCTTGAGCCATTTGTTCGTGGGATCGTCACTGCGTCCATACGCCTGCCGAGCTTCTTTGAACGTGAACTGCTCGGGTAATTTGGTGAAAGCGGCTTGCTGGTCCGCGTTGCCAAGCAACTCCAAGCCCACAATTCGCCGGTAGCCAATGGGATCGCCTTGCGGATCGCAAACGCGCTCAATGTAGATTGGACCGCTCTCGCCCTTCATTTTCACGAAGAATTTCATAACCAGCGAGGAGTCCGCATGCGCGACCTTTCGCGAGCGGTCGAAGGCAATTCGTGTATTGGTCTGATTGATTAGTGCACGAGCACCCGATGCTTGCTGGAGCCATTCGATAATGTCCGTATCCTCTAGTGCGGGCACTCCCAGCTCCCCGGCTTTGCGGATGTGATGCAAAAGCAGGACCGCGCAGTGCTCCTTCCGAGCAACGGCTTTTAACTCTTGCTGGAATTTGCCCATCTCATCGTTGGTTTTTTCTGCGTCTGGCCGGAACGGTCGAAGCGTGTCAATGATGACTAAGGATGGTCGGAACTGCGCGACTGCATCTGCGAGGGACATTCCCTGAGCTTCATCGCTGCGAATTAAAAAGTTTTCTGGAAACGCTTCAATACCCAGATAAGAGCATAGCGAGCGGCCAACTTGAAGAATCTCCTCGCGTCCATTTTCCATATCAAAGTACAGAACACGCCCTTGCTGAACTGGAGCGTCCAAGAAGGGCTTCCCCGATGCCACACACAGGCCTAGTTGGTACGCCCAAGCCGTTTTGCCCAATCCCGAATCGCCAACCGCAACGTGTACGTCATCCGCAGGGAGAAAGCCCTCAACGATATAATTCGTGGGCTGCTCCTGACAGAGTTGCTCAAGCTGGTGCAAATTCAAAAACGGCAGCGCCCCGAGTTCTGCTTGAGCGCTGTCATTGCGCGGGGAGAACTTTTTTTGAACCAGCGCCACAAACTCAGCGAGTTTTTTCGCTACTCCTTGATTCACAAGCTCGGTAAACGCGATATCAGTGTTATCGGCCATTGAAAGCGCTCCTAAACGATTTGCGGGTTCCGTCCATCTCATTTAATCGCTGCTCGCCTCCATTAGGACCGTTAAACTCCTCTAGCACGGCGTCCGATATTCTTCTGCGCAGGTCTTTCGAAAAGTCTAGGATCGGGATGTATTTCTGTGCGCCTTCAAAATCCCGCATACTCTGGGTGGGAAACGCAACCCACAACTCACCAGAACGATTCCTGAGTACTCTCGCGTCAAAAATTGTGACCGTATCTTGGCCGTCCTCAGTTGTTAGCGTTACCCGGCAACTCGCGAGGATGTGGCCTTTCGTACCACGTCCAACGTTCTCAACATGGATTCTCAACATGATGCTTACTTCCTTTCGGTTAGGTTAAATGTGCGCGCCGACGAACGAAGCGCATGAACTTCTTTGCTGCATTGAAACTGCTACAAATAAAAATCGCGAACCCAGAAAGCCTTTGGAGCATCCGGGATCGCGAAAGCGGCCCACGGTTGAATCCGTCTGGCGATAAGTTGTGGCGTGCAGGTCTACCGAGCGAGGTCGGTGGGCTTCAAAGTTTCTTCTTTACGCAGCGTGACAATATTTCCCGCCTCAAAACTCAGCGTGAGCTTGCCAAAAAATCGCTCCCTTCCGAGGCGTGCGAGCAGACGGATAGTCTGTTGCAGTGCGGATGAGGGCGCTTCCACGGAAGGAAAGGAGGGAGTAGCGACTTTTGAGTTTTCAGACGGATTCATGCTGTTGGTTCGTTTCTTCGTTTTTGTGATCCCTGAAATGCCCAAGTGCAACGGCTTGGGCGCTTAGCTGATTTTCGGGTCTTCTAGAGCGTCGGGGTTTTTCTCTCTTGGAACTGGTTGTACAAGACTTCTGTCTCCAGCAGTCGCATTAGGTCGGAGGCAGGCAGAACGGCGAGCCATTCGCCCTCGCTACCGCATTGCGCGAAGTGCAAAGCGCAGTTTTCATTGATGAGCCTGGAGAGCGACGAGCCACCTGCGTATAGAGTTGTAATGGCAATCTGTCGGTCTGCGAGCTGAGCTGAGTCTTTACTAAGTGCGAGTCCGTGGGTTTTGGCGAGGGCGGACACTTGGCGTTTTGCGCGTTGAGTTGGATTAGGCATGATCCACTGCTTCCGATTCGGCTGCATAGGTTTCAAATGTTTCGATATCTTCCGTCTGCGCTGGTGCTTCGTCTGACTCCACGTCAAGCCTCGTTTTCTCGTTGTACTCTGCGAGAGCCGCTGTCTTTGTCGCAAGCAGAGCTTCCCGACAATCCTCGCTAAGCAGCTTTTCAAGGCGTTTCTTCCAACCCCGGCGGTGGGCATACTCGATAATCAGGTTCGCTACATGCCCGTGCGTAGCGTACTTGGGCAGGTTAACCAGCAAGGTTCTAAAAAACGATTCGGTTCCGTCAGAGGGATTTCCGATTGGAACATCCGCCACTCGGAGGCATTTCCAAACCCAATGGGCAGCTTCCTTCGGAGTTCGGATTAGGTCTCGGAAAAAAGAGTCCCGCACAAACGGTCCTAAGTCTCTTAATCGAGCCTCGACTTCATAAAGTCGCTTTGTCGCTGCGTTGTGTTCTTTCACGGCCCGAGCAGCCTGCTTACGGGCGGTTGATTCGTACCTGTCCATTTGAAATGGTCCTTTGAGAGGATTGGGGGGTGGGGAGCGGGGTGGTAGTCCTTCCCTCTATATAACTATCTGCGCTCTACCCCGAATCGCGACAAGAAATGTTTGTCCTTATCGCGAAGTTCTCGCACTGCTTCCACTCGGCGCTGGGCTGTTCGCTCAGATAGACCGTGTGTACCAGCGTACCTTTTGAGCGCCAACGCAGCGAGCTTTGGCAGTTCGCGGTCGAAGTCTTTGGCAAGTTTGGGCTGGTCTTGCTCCATACCGGGAGCTGGTTCCTCCAGGTCTGAACCCAGCATAAAAGACCTAAAGTTCGCATCTCGCGTCAATCTGTCGATAAAAGCAAGCAAATTTGGGTCAACTTGTCTGATGAGGTCCCTCTTTTTCGAGTTAGGTAGGCGCTGGAAACTCGGCGAACCTGTTCCCTCTTCGCGTAAATCGATTTCAAGGTCACATCGTTGCTCTGCCTCTTCGTACCCGGCTTCCGTACCGTGATCGAACTGTACCTCTGCGTCGGTCGCGTCATGTTCTGGAAGCGGATTAACGGACGGATCGGACTGCGCTAGGTCGCTGTCATAGCTAGTTGTGTCAATAACGGGACCGACGAGATGTTTTTTGTCGGCATCATCATTGCGCTCGTAGAGCGCCACCAAACTATCGTCATCCTCCTCGTTAAACTTGCCACTTCGACGCCTATCGGAACGGGCGGCAAAGTAGTACTGAACCGCCTGATT
>Ga0182024_10022676_pt1 | contig 11304 bp, 7 predicted proteins | sample P32metaG_FD_120480 | JGI IMG/M metagenome (GOLD analysis project Ga0182024, IMG submission 120480) | Permafrost microbial communities from Stordalen Mire, Sweden - P3-2 metaG (Illumina Assembly) | ecosystem: Environmental > Terrestrial > Soil > Wetlands > Permafrost | place: Sweden: Stordalen... | reverse complement strand
GGATCTACGGTAAGCCATTCGTCGGGACCGGGCGTGGCTGCGGTGAACGCGGGCGTACCCGAGCTGGCCTTTACCGAAATGGTCTGCACATTGGGGAGTTTGGTAGCCCCAATTTGATAGGTGAAATTCAGAAGCGTCGGATTGGTGGTCAACGTTACGGTTGCGGCCTGCGAGGCCCAAGCAAGGACGCCGCACAGCAAAAGTTTCTTACTCATCACAGGGCTTATCGGCGCGGATAGCCGGCGTATTAGAAGATTTTGAGGGTGACTCGGTGTGTGCCACACTAAAAGCAGGATGCCGCTGGTACCACCATATATTGAAACCTTGCGGCCCTATGAGGCCGGGCGCGGAATCGAGGAAGTGCAACGCGAATATGGCCTTACGCGTGTCTCTAAGCTGGCTTCGAACGAAAACCCGCTGGGTCCCTCGCCACTCGCTCTACAGGCCATGGCACGGTCTGTGGATGGATTGAATTTGTACCCCAATGGAGGCCTGGATCTGCGGCGCGTGCTGGCGGAAAAATTCGATTTGAAGACCGAAAACGTCATCGCCGGCAGCGGTTCGGAAGGGATTATGTCCAACATCATTCGCACTTTTCTGTGTGATGAGGACGAAGTTCTTACTACCGAAGCTGCGTTCATCGGGTTTCAGGTACTAGCCAAATCGCGCGGCGTCGAGTACCGGACGGTTCCGTATCGCGCCTGGCACTACGATCTGGCGGGGCTGGCTCGCGAAATCAATGAGCGAACCAAGATCGTTTACCTGGCCAATCCCAACAATCCGACCGGAACCATATTTTCCAAGCACGAGTTCGACGATTTTTACCGGCACGTTCCCGAACGCGTCCTGATTATCCTGGATGAAGCGTACTTTGAGTACGCCAAAGACAATCCGCGTTACCCGGATTCGATGCACTACCGTTACGACAACGTAATTACGCTGCGGACGTTTTCGAAAATCTACGGCTTGGCGGGTGCACGCATCGGATATGGATTCGCGCATGAGGACCTGATTCGCAACCTGCTGAAGGTGAAGCTACCCTTTGAGCCGAGTAGCGTGGCCCAGGCGGCGGGCATAGGCGCGTTGGCCGACCGCGAGTTTTTGCATCATTCGCTGGAGGTGAACGCTCGCGGTTTGAAATTGTTTTCGGCCGCGTTCGCGGAGCTGGGATTCCGAGTGGTGCCCTCAGAGGCGAATTTCGTGATGTTGGTGCTGGGGAGCCCGGAGCAGGCGGATCAACTTACTCACGAGTTATTGACGCGTGGCATCATCGTGCGCCCACTTAGAAGCTTTGGATTGCCGCATTGTGTTCGCATTTCCACCGGAACGGATGAAGACAACCAGCGTGCGGTGGAAGCGATGAGCAGCACGAGCATTCGATCCTGTGTTGGTTTCGGATAAGGAGGTCCACTTAGTATGCAGCAATTAGCCGACCAAGTTGTTTCGGCGTCGACCGATTTTCTACCGCTGAATGGTACGGATTATGTGGAGTTCTATGTCGGCAACGCACGGCAGGCCGCATATTATTACCGTGCCGCATTCGGCATGAAGCTGGTGGCTTACAGGGGACCGGAGACGGGCACCCGCGACCGGGCGTCCTACCTGGTTCAGCAGGACAAGATCCGCTTCGTACTTACCACCGCGCTTTCCCCCGACGGCGAGATCGCGGATCATGTGAAATTGCATGGCGACGGCGTGCACGAGATCGCGCTGTGGGTGGATGACGCGGCATCGGCTTATCGCGAGACTACCAAGCGCGGCGCGCGCGGCGTGCTGGAACCCACGGTGCACAAAGACGAACACGGAGAAGTGCGGATTTCCGCGATCGCCGCTTACGGCGACACGCTGCACGGTTTCATCGAGCGCAAGAATTACCGCGGCGTCTTTCTGCCGGGATTCCGCGCGGTGGATGGTGATGACCCGGTGTCGCGGCCAGTGGGGTTGAAGTACATCGACCATATGGTCGGAAACGTCGGGTGGGGCCAGATGAACGCCTGGGTGGGCTTTTACCGCGACGTGATGGGCTTCCAGCTTTATCAGCACTTCGACGACAAAGACATCAGCACAGAGTATTCGGCTCTCATGTCGAAGGTGATGTCGAACGGCAACGGGCGCGTGAAGTTTCCGATAAATGAGCCGGCGACGGGAAAACGTAAGTCCCAGATTGAGGAGTATCTGGAGTTTTATCATGGCCCCGGCGTACAACATATCGCGATGGCCACCGACGATATCATCGGGACGGTATCCAAGCTGCGTGCGCAAGGGATAGAGTTTCTGCGAGTGCCCACCACTTACTATGACGATCTGGTGGAGCGTTGCGGAAAGATCGACGAGCCGGTGGATCAACTCGCGGATCTCGGCATCTTAGTGGATCGCGATGATGAAGGATACATGCTGCAGATATTCACTAAGCCGGTGGAGGACCGTCCCACGTTATTCTATGAAGTGATTCAACGCAAGGGCAGCCGCAGCTTCGGCAAGGGTAACTTCAAGGCGTTGTTTGAAGCTATCGAGCGTGAACAGGGGTTGAGGGGAAATTTGTAGCCGCGAATGAACGCGGATAAACGCGAATAAGACGAAAGGATTGAGGATGAAAACTATATTCAAATGCGCATCTGTGCTGGCTGTTGTGACGCAACTGGCCTGTGGCCAGAGCCCTTCCCAGCAAGCTACCGTGACTGTTGCTGGTAAGACGCTAACCATCAAGTATTCCGCGCCTTCGGTGCGCGGCCGCCAGATTTTCGGCGACGGTGGAGTGGTTTCGCACGATAAGACTTATCCGGCGTGGCGCGCAGGCGCGAACCGCGCCACCGCTTTTCATACCGATGCGGATCTGGACGTGGGCGGCCTCAATGTGCCGGCGGGCGATTATACGCTGTTCGTGTGGGTGAAAGATCCCGACGCCTGGCAGCTCATCATCAACAAGCAAACCGGCCAATGGGGATTGACTTATAAGGAAGACCAGGATCTAGGCCGCGTGAAAATGACTATGAGCAAACCAGCCGCGCCGGCGGAAACGTTGAAGTATACTTTTACGGATGAAGGCGGCAATAAGGCCAAGCTGACAATCGAGTGGGAGAATCACGTCGCGTCGGTGCCGATCACTTTGAAGTAGTTGGCTTCGGAAAGGGCTCGCCTGGGATTCTTCCTAACTTGCAGCCGGATGCCGATGCTCCTACGATTGATCTGAGTGCGACGAAGACGGGGCGCCGTTCTCCGCCAGAAGCTGTAGTTGCCGGCACTTGCAGTCGTCAGATAGTCTGTTAATTCCGTGTTATCTGCGCGCAGCGTCGTGCCCGATCTCACATTCGACTATCGGGCTCGCGGAGGGGCTTTTGAACCCTACAACCTTAACGACATCCAACCGAGCCGCGAGCGTAAGCGACCGGTTGTTGCTATTTCTTTACGGCTTCTCAGACTCAGCTTACGGTCGCGATTCGGTAGTGCGGTCCGGGCTGCTACCCGATGCTTATTGAGCAGCTTTACGTCTACAGGTGAGATGATCGGCTTGCGTCCAATTGAGAGCGGCCGTTTTGCTGATCTGCCAGTCCACAGTGAATGTGTTCAGCCCGGTGATCGAGTACAGGAAGCGGTTGCCGGCGTAGGGAGCTTTGGAGTCGTCTGAGATGGGCGAGGTCATGGTCAGAACACGGTTCTGCCATCCCTCCTGGCTCGAGTAAATAGCTGCTCCAAAGTTGTTGGCGTCGAACTCGACCAGGTGCTTTTGCTCGGAGTCGTAACCAATCACGTATTTGGCCAGATAGCCGGTGGCTGGTTCAACATCCTGCTCGCTGAGTTCGAGCCATTTGTCACCGAGGATGAGTGAGCCAGTGAAGACGGCCTTGTGGACCTTGTTATTGCGAAACGTTCCCTCGCAATCCCATGTGCCAGCGAATTGGAACCCTTCCGGAATGGCCGACAGCGGCTTTTTCTCTTGCGCCAACGCCCTGGAGACCGACGCCGCAAAGCACAGAAGCAACAGACAGCCATGAACTATCCACATCGGTAAGTTCTCCTTTCAGTAACTCTACTGAAGAGTCACGTTCTTCACGTTGTCATCGGGAATTCGGTCAATCAGCAGCGCGAATGGATCGATTCCCGCTCTGTCCGGAAGTTGGGCCGTTGTGAAGGTGAAGGTGGAATTGCGTTCGGTGATATGCACGCGTTCGCGGTAGAGCGTCTCGCCATATTTTCTCCCGCTTTCGAGCTTGGCGAATGCACCGACGTCGATCCAATCATCCACCGGCACCTCGGTTTCATTGCCCTTGGCGTCGGCTTTGAATTTCCGCGCCTCTACGTTGATGGTGATGTCATATTTTCCATCCACGCGTTTCACCGCCGTGGCTGCTAGGGTGCGATTCGAGAACAGGGTGATATCTTCAAACAAGTCTTTGATCAAGTATTGCAGGTGAGCCGGGGTCTCCTCCCGCAGTGCGTCCACCAAAGCATAGGACGTCGGATAGGGTGGAGGCGAGTAAGCATATTGGTGGATCAATTTACGCAGTGCTCGATTGAATGCTTCCTCGCCAATCATCTCCTTCATGTAATAGAGCGCCACGGCCCCCTTTTCGTAATAAATGTAAAACTGCTTTTCCTCGACCCTAAGCAGCGGACGTTCCTTCAACCGCTCCTGGCCGCGGGCGGTCAGGTACAGATCCATTTCATATTTTAGAAACTTGCGCATCATGTCCCGGCCATACTCTTTTTCCATGACCATGAGCGCGGAGTATTGCGCCAAAGTCTCGGAAAGCAGGTCTGATCCCTCCATGTTGGCGCCCATCACCTGGTCGTCCCACCACTGGTGCGCCATTTCGTGAGCCACCACATAAAAAACATTATCGATATCGTCGGGATGGCTCAGATTGGCAATGAAGCCGAAGGATTCCGAATAGGGCATGGTACCGGGAAATTCCGCAGCGTAAGTAGCCACTCGGGGAAACTCAACAATGCGGGCTTGCTTGTGCGCGTATGGCCCGAAGTTCTTGATGTAGTAATCCAGCGACTTCTTCATGGAGTTCATCATGCGGGGGACGTTCCAAGGGTGTTCGGTGAGGTAATAAACTTCCAGCTTGATGCCGTTCCACTCCTCGCGGGCAACTTCATAGCGGGCGGAGGCAAAGCAGTAAAAGTTCATCGACGGATGGTCCAGCTTGTATTCGAAGTAGCGGCGGCCATCCTCCCGCCATTCGCGCAGGAGCGATCCAGGAGCAATGGCGATTTGATCGGGCTCAGTGCTGATAATGGCGCTGATATCTATCCAGTCTGAGTGCCCGGGGATGGCGGTGTCACGGCAATCGTCAGTGCAGTTCGGCTCCAGGGCCGGCATGAGGTCAACTTCCTGAAGGCCGTATTTCCTGCGCTCCACCGAATCGGTCAGCTCGCGCCAGGAGTTGTACCCGATGATAGGCGCCAGGTAATTGGCCCCGCCGACAAGGGCGCCCAGGTTGCTTAAGAACGTGCCGTTTTGGACGACTTGCGGATTGCTCACATTGTTTTCAAATCCTCGATTCTTGCTCGTCACGGTGAAGCGCACGGTGCGCTCTTCGCCTGGCTGCAATGGTGAGGTGAGGCGATATATGCGATAGGACAGCCGTGTGTCGTCATTGAGCAGCGCAGCTCCCGGAATGTCGATCGAAGTATCGTAATGTGTGTCGAGCGAGAAATGAATTTCGTCCAGGGGATGGGAGTAGGGGTTATAGATGACTTCATCGCCGCGTATGTTCACATTGCGGCGAGAGGGGAAAATGTCAACCGCGTACTTCACGCGGCGGACGTGCGGCTGAGGAAGTTTATCGAACGGTCTATAAGTCTTCTCATATTCCGCCTGAACGCGCTTCACGTCTTTGGGCCCGAGGAGCGGGTTCAATACTTCAGTGTTGTACCAGATCCAGCCTCCGCAGGCGGCAAAAGCCAGCATGCAGACCGCGCTGGCTGTCTTCCATCCGGGACGGAACCGTAGCCGGGCGTTGCGGCCGCGCGCTTTCCACCGATCTTGCTTCCCCCGTGGCCAGAACATTACCGTGGCGATGGCCAGCAAGGCGCAGAAAAGCAGCCAATACAGCGTGAACCAGTCCCACGCCAAACGATAGGGAGCATCACCGAAGAAATCTGAATAAATGACTCTGGGCCTTCCCCCAAATTGAACCAGATTTGTCGCAACGTTCAACGCCTGCCATAGATAGATGTTCACGAAATAAAAGGCAATGAAAACGGAATATCCTACATACTTGTTGGGCGCCAGGACATGGATCAAGAAAGCCAGAATCGCCAAAAAGGCAAACCCGGACGCATCTCGCACCAGCAATTCATGAACATAAAGGCCGAACTGGAATCGATGGTAGCCATGAGCCGCCTGGACCACGATGCCGGCCGCGAGGGCCACGGCCTGAATCAGCATCACCATGCCGATGAGCGTGACCAGCCGCGCCGCATAGGATACCCACTCCGGCGTTGGCGTGGCGTCCGAGATTTCGTCCATTCGTTCATCGCGATCCTTCCAAACCAGAGCGCCGGAGAAGTAAGTGATGATGATGATCAGAAAGAAATCAAGAGCTGCTCGTATCAGATCAATCACGCCGTAGGTTACGGGAAAAGTTTCATATGTTTCGTTGTCCTGGAACTTGGTGGCGCCCAAGGCCAAAGCTAACGTGCAAAGCAAGCACGCGATCATGACAACTACGACAAAGGTTGTGTTCTTGGCCATTCCACGGAAATGGATTTTGAACGATCCCAGGAATTTTGCCCATAGCGAATCTGTCAGGTGCGGATGGGGCGCGGATAAGGCCGCCGGAACTATGCCCGGTTGCTCGACCTGTTGAGGCGCTTTGCTTTTCGTGCGCCGCTCGGCGAAGCTGAAACGGGAGTAAGCGAAAGCAAAAACCGCGCACCCAACTCCAATCCAAAGCAAACGGTTCCAAAGAAGTAGTCCGCTGAAGCTGACGGAGAGGGTATTTTTGTCAGCCACAGTCCAGTATTTGGTGACCACGGCAAATGCTCTGGCGCCGAAAGGGTCGACGAGGGCCCGCATGTGGTCCCACTGCACGTCTTGAAAGAGTCCACCGGCCAGACCGCGGCCTGTGAACAGGAGGATTGCGGCAATGAAGGAAGCTATGTCCCTGCGCCACACGACAGCCGCGGCAAACAAAATAGCGGCTGTGAAAAAGGTGTCGGGCAGGGCGAACAGCAGAATGCCTTTCAAATGCGCTGTCCAGCTCACGGTCTGCCAGCGTTCCGCATCCGCGCCGGGCAAGTAATTGGCTAAAAGAATGCCGAGGGAAACCCCCAGCATGGGGATCAGGGAGACCACAGTGGCCCCGGCAAATCGCCCGAGCAAGAGATCGCGGCGGCGGAGTGGCGTGGAAAAAATCGTCTGATGGGTGTTGTAGTTGAAGTCGCGGAGAGCCGCGGAATTGACAAAGATGGCGGTCATCAGCAACGTGAACACGCTGATGGTTGCGTAATAGTTTGCGATGGCGAACGGTGCATTCCGGTAGATATTGGACAGATTGAATTCGGTCATGATCTCATCGGAGCTGATTGCGCCAAAAATCAGCAGGCCAACGACAAGGAGGAAGATCCACAGCATCCAGGAGCGAAGCCAGAAGCGAATTTCAAACCACGCTATGTGCAGGAACAAAATGGTCCTCTAATTCCACGAGCGGATTTTGGTGAAGAAAACGTCTTCGAGGTCGGGTGCGCTGGGAGCAAATCCGTTGGAGAGGGGCGAGGCGCTATAGACATGGAGAAAAGGGCGTCCGCCAACCAGTTTGTTCGAAACCACCTGGTAGCGCTGCTCGTATTCGGCCAGCTCGGTTTTGGCGATGGAGATTTGCCAGATTCGCCCGTTCAATTGAGCGATGGCATCCTGTGGATGTCCCTGATATAACACCTGGCCCTTATTAATAATCGCCATATTGGTGCACAGGTCCATGACGTCTTCCACAATATGGGTGGAGAGGATCACAATTATCTCTTCGCCGATCTCCGATAGCAGATTGTAGAAGCGGTTCCGTTCTCCGGGATCTAAACCGGCAGTGGGCTCATCCACAATCAGCAGTTGCGGATTACCGATCAGCGCCTGGGCAATGCCGAAGCGCTGGCGCATGCCTCCGGAAAAGCCGCTCAGGGCCCTCTTCCGGTCGTCGTACAGATTGCAGCGCTTGAGCATCCACGCGACCAGGTCTTTTCGCTCCTTGGCCTTGGTGATGCCTTTGAGCAGGGCGATGTGGCTGAGCATATCCTGGACGGATATGCGCGGATACACGCCAAACTCCTGGGGCAGATAGCCGAGCCGCTTCCGCACTTCGTCCTTTTGCGCGAGCACATCAATGTCACCCAGCGTGGCCGTGCCGCTGTCCGGCTCCTGCAAAGTCGCCAGCGTGCGCATGAGGGTGGATTTGCCGGCGCCGTTCGGGCCGAGCAGCCCGTACATGCCTGCTGGAATGGTCAGTGAGACGTTATCAAGCGCCTTAACGCCGTTCTTATATGTTTTCGAGAGGTTCTCAATTCGAAGTTCGATGCTCATGTCGGGATCAAAATAATCCGCGGCTACTTTTGCGTCGGCGCGGGGACGGGCTTCCCTGCGGCTTCCTTCGGCTTGCCGATGGTGGCCAGAGATTCCACGTTGAACCTCTTGTAGTCGGAATAACGAGTCATCGCGTCGACTTTGAAACCTTTCAGCAACAGCACGCGCGCGCCAACATGCGCCTCAGCGTAGGTCGGAAGCCACACTTCGTTGTTGACGAACGCCTGCTCGAGAACAAAACTTGTGCCTTTCTGCAGATTGGCCAGCAACCCGCCGGCAAGTTTCATGTCGCCGACGAAGTACGCTTCTAACCGCGAAACGTCCAGGGCTTTCTCGTCAATCCACACCACCCCGGCCAGCTTCTGCACGACTTTCTCTTCCAGCTTCTGCGGCTTGAACTCAGGATTCGGCTCGAAATCGAAAACCAGCACATCTTGGCCGCGGAAGCGCTCGCGCCGCGGGTTCGCGAACCGGCAGGCGCGCAGAAAAACTTCGATCCCCGGATCACCGTTCTTCTCTTCTTTGCCCTGTTCTGCGTCCTTCTTTTCCTTGGCTTCCTTTTTCGCCTCGTGCTTTTGCAATTCCTCGATGCGCTTCCTGGTCTTCTCGTTTTCTTTTTTCTGCTCCGCCTCGCTCAGCGGCCTGCCGTCCTTTTGAACCAGTGTCGAGACCTCTTCGCCGTCCAGGTAAAAGAACGTGTATTGGTTGGTTTCCACCTTCTTTACTTTTCCGTTGCCATCGTATTCCGTCTCTTGCTCCGTGCGCGTGCCGGTATAGTTCTCGGTGATTTTGCGGATGGCCTTCTGGTTCTCGTCAATCTTCTTGAAGAGCGCTTTCAAGTCCGGCAGTTGGACCTGCGACTTCTTCGGAAAATCGAAGACGCGCTCTTCGATCGCTCCGTTGACTGCCGCGCGTGTCACCGCAATCTGGTACGTGTTACCACCGCGATGGAGCTCGATCTGATAGGGCAGCTTGACGCCGTCAACGGTGCGGTAATCGCCGTAGAGCATCGTTTCCTCGACTCCGCCGACCGTCGCTTTCTCTTCCACGATCAAGTGCGTGACCGCATCGAAATACACGTGCCGCTTCATTCCACTCGCAGCGGTCACTTCGATTTCGATCGCGTCTTTGCCGCGCACTTGCGCGTGGCCCACCAGCGCCAGCACTAGCTTGTTCTTTTTCAAATTGAGCAGCCGCACGTTGTAATACTGCCCGGCGGCTTCCAATTGCGAGCTCTCCTCGCCGAGGAATGTCGCGATTTCGCCCGCGTCATTCTCGCGCCAGGCCGACTTGCCGTTGTACGCTTCGATCCAGCTTTTGTCGTCCGCGACCAGCTCGGAGTAGTAGCGATTCGGAAGCTTGGTATCGAACGTGAACGTGCCAGCCTTTCCGTTTGAAGAGCTGGTGAATCTCCCTTCGATGTCGAGTGTCTGAATTTTCGAGATGGCCTTCGGGCCACCCGTCGCCTTTATGTACTGGTCGACGATCTTGGAAGCGTCCTGCGCTTGCACAGGAATTCCGAGGCCTGCGGCCAGTGCCAGGGCGACGACCGGCGGAAGAAGCGTGCGCATGAGGTTGGTTGTGCCGGCAGCCCTCTATTCCTGCCGCAGCGCCTTCACCGGATCGATTGTCATTGACCTTCGCGCCGGTATGTAACAGGCCAGCATCGCCAGCGCAGCCAGCAGCAACGGTGCGCCAACCAGCAAGCGCGGGTCGTTGGTAGTGACGTTGAACGCGTCGGAAAAAACGTTGGTGAGCGCCGAGAGCATCTTCACCAGCGCCATCGCACCCAGGAATCCCAGAGCCGTTCCTACAGTTACCAGCGCCGCGCCTTCGCGCAGCACCAACCCCAGCACCTGCACCTTACGCGCACCTAGCGCCATGCGAATTCCGATCTCCTTGCGCCGGCGCGCAACCGCATACGCCGTGACCCCGGCGAGTCCAATTGCGGCCAACACCAGTCCGAATAATCCGATTCCGCCGTACATATCGAGCGCCAGGCGCATGAAGGCACGGCTCGTCTGCAGGTATTCGCCGAGCGTTCGCACATCAAAGACGGCCAGATTCGGATCGATGGAAGCGATCTCGCGCCGAACGCCGCCGAGGGCATCTATTCCCGCATCCGAGCGCACCATGATCGTCATGCCGCCGGCTGGCGGGCTCGCAAAATCGCGCCGCGTCAGCGGGAGATACATCACCGAAGCTGGTTGGTCGTCGTCCGGGATTCCGTTCTTCAAGTCGCCAACCACGCCGACCACGTCATAAGACTGCTTGTCTTCGGTCACGCGCTGCCCGACGGCGGTTCCATTTCCGAAAAGCCCGCGCGCGGCGCTCTCATTCAACATTACGGGCAACGGGACGGTCATTGATCGGTCGTCCCCTTGCTCACGCGCGGGGCTATCTTGATCGCGTTCCGTGAATTCGCGGCCGGCCAGCATCGGCTCACTCAGCGTGGCGAAATAGCCCGCGCCGACAGTTTCTTTGGCCACCAACTTAAGCTTCTTCGAGGGATCGCGAGAGTCCTTCGCGGCAGTCAATTGTGCCGTAGCACCCACGATCGAAAATGGCGCTTCGGCCGCCAGAGCGACGCTCCGCACCGCGCCGACGCCTTTGAGCCGTTCAGGAAGTTTCTCAAAAAGCGCTTCCGCTTTCTCGGGCGAGTAGCCGTCGCGCACCGGATCGATAGACAGCAGATACATTCTGTTCGGGTCGAATTTGGTTTGAATGTTGCTCATCTTGTTGATCCCCATGACCAGGAAACCGGTCATCAGCAGCAACAT
>Ga0182024_10022675_pt1 | contig 11305 bp, 16 predicted proteins | sample P32metaG_FD_120480 | JGI IMG/M metagenome (GOLD analysis project Ga0182024, IMG submission 120480) | Permafrost microbial communities from Stordalen Mire, Sweden - P3-2 metaG (Illumina Assembly) | ecosystem: Environmental > Terrestrial > Soil > Wetlands > Permafrost | place: Sweden: Stordalen... | reverse complement strand
TGAGAACCTCGTCGCCAACCTTTCATGAACCGCCCGCTTGGTCGGCCGGCGGGGTTTCGACGGCAAGACTCGCCGGAAGTCTCGGTCAGGCCTCCCGGGTGGTGAGCCACCACAGCGTGAACAGCACGCACCCGAGCGCGAGGACGACGAAGATTCCTGATTCGATCCCCTGGACCGGCCAGAAGCTGCTCGCCGGCAGGTAGGTCAGGTGCTGGTGATACCCGTGCGCGGCGAGGCACGCCCTCCCCGCCCGACCGTCAAGGCCCAAGTTCGAACACGCGCCGCCCGGTGCCCACGCCGCTCCCGTCGGGCTGATGAACTCGTGCCCGAAGTTCCACGCAAGCGGTGGGACGGTGGCCAGCGTGGAGACGTTCTTGGACACGGCCAGGTGCTCACCAAGGACGAGGGCGACGACGATTCTGAGAACGGCGAACACCACGAGCGTCGTCGTGATCGCCGGGACGACCCGTCGGAAGAGTGCCCCCACGGCGATGCCGAGGGCCATCGCGAATACCGCGTAAGCCACCGGCACGACCCCCTGGATGTCGAAGGAGACCAGTCCGACGGGGCCGAAGATGGCGTTTGCCGGTCCCCGCCACCACGTCAACAGCACGGCGAGGGCACCGCCCCATGCCGCCGCGGCGAGGAGCGCCCAGCCGATGTTGGTGAGCACCCAACGGCGCCGCGTGACGCCCTGGGTCCAGGCGAAGTCCTGGGTGTTCGCCTCGAATTCGCCGGCGACCAGGGGCGCGCCCCACAAGAGACCGAGCACGAGCGGCACCGCGACCGCTACACCCTGGACGAGGTCCACGAGCACGGCGTTGTTGCCGAACACCGTGCCGGCGATCGTGCCGCAGCCGACATGGTCGAGCGAGCAATTGGTGACGGCGTGATGGTAAGAGTTTGCGATAGCGAGCCCGGTCGGGACCAACAGAGCGACGATCGCCACGATCGCGACCGCAGAGACCATGCCGTGCGTCCGGTGCAGCCGCCAGATGAGGTACGTCACGGAGTTCCCCCAACCATGCTGAGCGGCCCGGCCGAGAGCGCCTCGTCCTGGGCCATGTAAGCGAGCGCGATGTCCTCAAGCCCCACCTCGGCCACCTCCCATGCGGGATCGGACACCGGTCTGTCCAGGCGAACGAGCACACGCGTCTGTCGTTCGGTCTGGGTCGCCCGAACGATGGTGAAGGTCCGTTCGAGCTCAGCGGTGCTCCGACGCGGCCCGGTCAACATCCGGTGGGCTGCCAGGACGTCGTCGATGTCGCCGCAAAGGCGCACCCGTGAGGCGGTGAGCAAGATGATGTGGTTGCAGACCCGCTCGAGGTCGTGGACGAGGTGCGAGGAGAGCACCACCGTTACGTCGCCGTCGACAGTCACCTCGGCAAGGGAGGTGAGGAACTCGCGCCGGGCGAGCGGGTCGAGGGCGGCAAGCGGCTCGTCGAGCAAGAGGACCTTCGGTCGCTTGGCGAGCGCCAAGCTCAGGGCGACCTGGGCGCGCTGGCCACCCGACAGCGAGCCGACAGGCCGATCGAGGGGAATCCGCAACGCTGCCAGCCGCTGCCTCGCGCCCGAGTCATCCCAGCGACGATTGAGGTGTGCGCCGGCTCGGAGGTGATCAGCAACCGAAAGGTGCCGGTAGAGCGGGATCTCCTGGGCGAGAAAGCCAACGTTCGCGAGGAACTCCTCGTCCGGCCCCGGCGCACGTCCGAGCACACGGGCCTCCCCGGCACTCGGCCGCCGGAGGCCGATGAGCAGGCGAAGGAGGGTCGTCTTGCCGGCTCCGTTCGGACCGACGAGGGCGGAGATTCGACCTTCGGGAACGTGCACCGAGCAGTCCTGCAGCGCCCACACCGAGCCGTAGCGCTTGGCCAAGCCGACGGTCTCGATCGCCATCGCCGGAGACGTGGCGCTCATGCCACGCCCCGCTCCGAAGCGGTCCGAAGGAGCGAGCGAAGCATCGCTTCCATCGCCTGATCGTCGAATCCGCATGCTCGGGCCGTCTCGACCCACCGGGCCAGGCCGCGGGCGAGCCGAACTTGCTCCTCGGGCGGCGGACCCTTCGGTCTCCGAAGCACGAACGTGCCCACCCCTTGGCGACCCTCGACGAGGCCGGCGTGCTCCAGTTCTCGGTAGGCCTTCGTCACGGTGTTGGGGTTGATCGTCACTTCGGCGACCACCTCCTTGACCGTGGGCAGCTGGTCGCCCGGCTGGAGCATTCCCATCCGCAGCGCTTGCTCGACCTGCTGGAAGATCTGGCGGTAGGCCGGAACCCCCGAGGTCTGGTTCAGCTGAAAGCTGATCGTCTGCTTTAGGAGTTCACTACTCATCTAGAGAACCATCCTACAGGGGATCGTCGCCGTCAAGTCTGCCTGCTCAGACCGCCTCCGGATGGTGGGCCGTTGCAGCCGCATCCGGGCTTGTCCAGGTCCGTTGTTAGCATCCGCGTTAGCAAGATCACCCATCGTCACGACCGCTCGGGTCCGGGTTTCAACCGGGCATGCGGGGGCACGAAGAATTCGTCAGATGGGATCAAGGTGATCCAAATGCCGTGGTGGGAGGCTCTCCTCTTCTTCGCCGCAGTGATCTTGGCAATCTGGGGATTCGTGAGCATAGCTGGTTTCCGAACGCGAACTTTGACGCGCCGGACTGACCGTACTGCCCAGGACATGTACGACGAGTTCGCTGATTCGCCGCGTAAGCAGCGCAGGTATGCCAGACGTCACGGCGGCGAGTGGCGGAACGAGTAGCCGCACGTGGCTGGCTGGCGGGCGTTGCGGCGAGGAATCGCCTTGGGCCTGGTTGCGGTGTTGGCGTCCTTCGCGGTGAGCGCGTGCGGCTCCTCGCCGGCGAAGGCACCGGCGAAGGCACCGGGAACGGCCTCAGTCGTGTCGGCGCCAGTGCGAATCGCTCACACCAGGCTCGGCGCCATCGGGTACCGGGTCGTCGGGAGCGGCCCCCCGCTGGTCTTGATCATGGGCTACGCCTGGACCATGGAGGGCTGGGATCCGCGGCTGGTTCACGCCCTCGCCCGGCACAACCGGGTTGTGATGTTCGACAACTCCGGAGTTGGCCGTACGCAGCCACTGCCCGGGGAACTGACCGCGACGCTCACCATCGACGCCATGGCTGACCAGACCAGTGCGCTCATCGACACCCTCGGCCTCGGCAGGCCGGACGTACTGGGCTGGTCGATGGGCGGCATGATCGCCCAGGCCCTGGCGGTCCTGCACCCTGCCCAGGTGCGCCGCCTGGTGCTGTGCGCCACATTCCCCGGGATCGGCTCGGTCGTGCCCTCGCAGGCGGCAATCCGGACCGGCAGCGATTTTCCTGCCAATCAGGTCAACGCCTATGACGCGTTCAAGGCAGCGATCTCGGAATACCCAGCCGCCCCCGCGCCGTCGGCCGCCACGAAAACGGCTCAGGCGGGCGCCGTAACCGACTGGTGGGACGGCACCGACGCAGCCGGACGCAAGATCGCCAGAATCTCAGTGCCCACGCTTATCGCCGACGGCACCGCCGACCGGCTCGACCCGGTCGCCAATGACCACGCCCTCGCCCGCCTCATCCCCAGGGCAAGGCTGGTGCTCTACCCCGATGCCGGGCATGGGTTCCTGTTCCAGGAAGGAACGCGCTTCGCTTCTCTCATCGAATCGTTCCTGACCGGGCACCCAACCTCGTAGCGGTAGGGACCTTAGTCGACTACCTGCGACTGCTTCACACCGGGAACGGGCACGTGAGGGACGCGAAACCGCGCACCGGAACTTGGACGCTGCCCGACGCCTGCTGCTGCCCCCCGGCACATGACGTCGACTTGGTCGAGTACAAATTCTGGGCTTGCGTGCGGTTGGCGCAACCGAGTTGGCGGTTCTCAATTTGGCCAGGAGCCCTTCGAAGCAGCAGCGCGGACGCGACAACCGGCGGGAGCAGCCGGGCGAGCAGGCCCGCCACGGGTCTGCGCTGCCGTAACAAGGCGCACGACGCCAGCTCAGCGGTGAAGAACGTGCTGTTCACCCGAGAACTCGCCCGTCGCTGGGGACCGGCCGGCGTCACAGCTGCCGCCGTGCACCCCGGCATGGTCCGCTCTCAATTCCGCACAGCCAGCACGCTGGCCGTCGGGCAGGGGGTCTTGTACAGGCAAGACCCGGGCCGGCCGCCAAGCCCCGTCAGGCCCGGCCGGCGCGCGGTCTGCGCCGGTCACGGCCGCGCGTCGGTTCCGGCCAGGAGGGCCAGGACTTCACCGATGGTGCGTTCTCGCCGGGTGGGTTCCGGCAGCGGCAGGTGCGCCTGGATCTGGTAGCGGTTGCGGCGGCCGTTCTTCTGCTTCACGATGTAGCCGGCCTCGGCCAGGTCGGCGACGATGCCGTAGGCGCTGCGCTCGGCAATGCCCAGGCTGGCCGCGGTGTCGCGCAGGCGCACCCCCGGGTCGTGCGCGATGCACAGCAGCACCCGGGCGTGGTTGGTCAGGAAGGTCCAGTTCGCCACCAGACACATGTTAGCAAAATCTGGAAATCAGTTGCTAGTTTTCGGATGCGAGCGTAGCGTGCAAGACACGCACCGGAACTCAGCCGCCGAGGGCGGTCAGCTACCCGGGGCTACCGGAGGAGCGCATGTCCGCCGGCCTGATCATCATCATGGCCGTGCTCATGGCGCTCGGAATGCCGCATCCGGCTGAGGCCATCGGTGCCCGATGCAAGCCGCCGGGCCAGGTCCCTGGCCTGGCGGCTGCGGACGCGGCAGCGGTGACACGATGAACGCCTTCACCGCCCATGACCTCGAGGCCGCGGATCTCCTGGCCCGGCTCGACGACGATGGCGCGCCGGGTCCCTGCGGCCCGCCATGGTCACAGCTTGGCCGCCCTGTACTGGACATGACCCCGGCCGCGCAAGAGCCCGTAGACGCGCGGCCGCCGCCAGTGGTGCCGGCAGAGACCAGCGGCGGGCACGGCCCGGCGGCCACATCACCTTGCCTGCACCCGCCGGTGACCGCCAGCCGGGCGGAGATGATCGCAGCATCGTCAAGCCGCGCCCGCCAGCGGCGGACGCCTGCCCTGACGGGCGTCGGTTAGCGCCGCGTATCCCCCGCCGGCGCGTCCCGGCCGGCCGCTGTCGCAGCGGTGGCCGGGACGCGGCACCGTTCCCCGCTCGCGAAAGGAAACAGCGTCATGCCCGAACCAGCGGCGCCGCACCCGGGCACAACCAGCATCCGGCCGCGTCCATCCGCCAGCGGCTCCGCCCCGCGCCTGGCGTCCCAGCCCGCCCCGGAAGCGCCTCCGCGCCAGCCAGGGCCCGCCCGGATCGGCAGAATCCGCACCGGGCTGCCTGCCGGTGCGGGAAGAGCCCGGATCACGCAGCTACGCCGGATCATGCGCCGAACCCTCCGGCACCCCTAGCCCCGGCCCGCGACCAGGCACACTCCGCCGCCAGAACCACGCCGCGGCCCGCATCACGGCCCGGCGCGGCAAGAGTGCCAGCCTCACTCGTGAACGGACGGAAGGAGGCGGCCACATGATCGCGCACCACAGTGCCGGACCGCACGCATCGCTCGTACCGCCCCTGCCGGTGCTCCTTCTCCGGTACCCGCCGGGCCCGCTTTCGCCGCGGCTTAGCGCTGGCCCGGGACTGGGCCGGCGCGGCGCTGTAGACGCCGGGGGATGGCGGCCATGCTCGCGGAGTGCGCACGGCGGCGGTGAACCGCTCCAGGCCCAGCCGGCGGAGGCGGGCCGGCCGGCCCGCGCAGCGATCGGGCACCACGGCCAGGGCAGCGGACCAGGACCGCCGGCCCGGAACGGCTTACCCGCCGCGGCCCGCACGCCCGGCCAGGCGCAGCCCCGGCAGGTGAAGCTCCGAGGACTTCGGTCGCCTGGCGCGCGCAGCAGGACGCCGGTCGTGGGCCCGCCCCGGCGCGTGCTGCTCGTCATCGATTCCCTCGACGGCGGTGGCGCCGAGCGCTACGTCGTCGACCTCGCGATCGCACTGCGGTCCCGCGGGTGGGACGTGGAGGTGGCGTGTTCCGCGGCCGGCGTCCGGGCGGGCCCGTTGCGAGCCGCGAACGTGCCGGTCAACGTCCTGGCCGGGTCGCTGGTCAAGCGGCGGCTGTCCGTGCGCTACGTCCGCGCGCTGCGCCGCCTCGTCGCCCGGGGCCGGTACGACGTGGTGCACGCGCACCTGTACGCCAGCGCGGTGGCCGCCGCCGCTGCAGTCCCGCGCAACACCCCCTTGGTCCTGACGGAGCACACGGAGGGGCCGTGGCGGTCGTGGCGGGCGCGGGCGGTGAGCCGCTGGTTGTATCGCCGGGCCTCCCGCATCGTCGCTGTGTCGACCGCCATACGCAACGTGCTCGTCGATGTTTACCACGTGCCGCCCGCCCGCATCGAGGTGCTGCCCGCGGTCCCCGCTCTGCCTCTCCGGCCGCACGCGCCCCGGCCAGGCGGCGAGCAGTCCGCCGTCGTCGGCTTCGCCGGGAGGCTCATCGCGGAGAAAGGCGCCGATGTATTCCTGCGCGCCGCGTCGCTCGTCGCTGGCGTGGTCCCCGAGGCCCGCTTCGTCGTTATCGGTGATGGGCGGCTCCGCGGGTCACTGGAGGCGCTCGCGGACGACTTGGGACTGCTGGAGGAGAGGGTGCGGTTTCTGGGCTTCCGCGACGATGCCGCCGACCTCATCGCCGGGCTCGACATCCTGGCCGTGCCCTCGCGCAGCGATGGCACGCCCCTGGTCGTGGGTGAGGCGATGATCGCCGGTGTTCCGGTCGTGGTGAGCCGCGCCGGCGGGCTCCCGGACCAGGTGACCCATCGACGGACCGGGCTGCTGGTCGACCCGGAGGACCCGGAGGGACTGGCGACAGCGCTCGTGTCGCTGCTGCTGGCTCCTGACGAAGCGCGGCAGCTCGGCGAGGCGGGCCGCGCATGCGCGGCCCGCTTCCCGCACGCAGCGTTCGTCGACCGGATGGAGGAGGTGTACCGCGAGGCGCACCGGCCAGCCGCAGGACCGCCGCACGGCAGCGCCTCACCCCTTTCCGCCCGGCCGCGGCCCGCCTCGGGGGCGACGTGGCCGCAGGCAGGCCCCGGCGCTGCTGCAGGCCAGGAGGCCAGCGGTCAGCTGGCTGAAGGGCGGGGCCCGGGCGTAGCGGGCGCCGAGGATACCGACGGCACGGTGCCCGCAGGAAGGGGGCGGTAGTACAGCAGTCGCAGGGCCAGTGCCTACGGCCGGTAGGCCCCTCAGGCCGCCGGGCCCGCCAGGTCAGCCGCGGCGCGGGGAGCCCCGGAAATGGCTCGGCGGACAGGCCTTCCACCGACGAGCGCCCTTCGCGCAGCCGGCCGTCGTCCAGGCCGATCCGCGCCGCCCATGCGCGGGTCGCCGGCCCGTGAGCGAAGAACATCTCAACCCGCCGTGCCGCATCCCGGGCCGCCGCCGTGTGGTCGCTGGCCGGCCGGGACATCTGGTTGTGCTCGCTGGCCACCAGCGGCGCGCGCGGCGGCAGTGCCCGTGCCGCGGCCCGCCAGGCGCCCACCATGTGGGCGTGCACCAGGCCGGCCCGGGCGAGCGCCTTGGGCCAAGCCGGCGAACCCGGGCGCGGGCGTCCACTGCAGGCTGTCGGGGGCCAGGACCTCCCTTACCCGGCAGGTGTCCGCGGGCAGGCCGTAGCGGGCGGCAAGCTCCAGCCCCGCAGGGGTCGCGTCTCCGGCGAGCAGGGCTGGCCGTACGGGCATCGGGCGCGGCCCCGGCCACCGCGGGCCCGGCCCTCGTAGCGGGCACCGCGCGCTCGGCGACAAAAGAGCGTGGCCGTGATCGCATCAAAGAAACGTCGCGTAACCGTAGCCCCGGGCGGGTCCGGTGACGGCCGGATTGCCCTGGTGCCGGACGCGGTGGCAAGATCAAGATGCGATGCCCACGGACCTGACAGTGATTCTCGAGCACCGGCCGGGTCAGCTGGCCCGGCTTGGGGGAGGTTACGGGCGAAGCCGGTGTCAGTATCCGTGGCCTTGCGGCCTTCACCGGCGCGCTGAGCGTGACGGGCTGGACACCGGGCAGGTCACCGCGAACCTGGCGCCGGCTCCCGCACGACTTCCGCATGGAGCCACGCGTTCGGCGCGAACACCGCCAGATCCTTCTGTTCTCCCGAGTGCTGACGCTGAATGAGCAAGAAGCCACCAGCGGTGACGCTGAACGCGTCCGCTTGGTCGTAGGTCATCTCGCTGTGTGCCGGCAGGGCACAGCCCACGTAGACCTTGACAGCCATGACCGGGCACCCCTTCGCACGCGGCCGGATATGCATCACCTGCCACGGTACTCCCGCAGCCGTCCGCTGAAGGTAATCACGAGACCGGCGCGGCCGGGACCCGATCGGCACCGTTGTCGCGTGCCTGGCCAGCGATGGGACGACATGCTCGTCACCGGTCCCGGCGATTCGTGTCTAGCTGACTCAGCAATCGGGTCTCCCAGGCCGCCAGGAATCAGGCAAGCGGTCTCGGGAGCGGGCGCTGCTGGACCTGCCGCTGTCCCGGCTGGCCGGGCTGGGCCTAAGTGAAGCCCGGGGCACGCAGCGCATGGATTCCACCCGTGTGCCGGCGCGGATCCGCGGCCTGAACCGGCTGGAGCTGGCCGGCGAGGCCGTGCGGGCGGCGCTGGCTGCCGCCGCGCCGCACTGGCTGGCGGGCGTTACTGGCAGCCCGTGGCAGCAGGTCTACGGGGCGCGGATCGACACATGCATGAAGCGCTCCGGCGGCTGGGAACAGCCTGGCCTGAGGTACGGCCGCTGCTGTACTTTGCGGCTGTACGCTGATCTAGCGGGACCGTAACTATAGGCGAAATATTAGCCTGACCTTGGCTTTTTAGTGGAGCTAAGGAGACTCGAACTCCTGACCCCCTGCTTGCAAAGCAGGTGCTCTTCCAGCTGAGCTATAGCCCCGTGATGCGGCGCTCCAAGGGTACCTGCGCCGCAGGGTTGTCCGCAGCACCGGCCGCACCGCCGCCGCCGACCGGTCCCGGTGCGCTCCCGGACGCGGAAGTGTCCGGCGTGCTCCCTACGGCCAGCAGATCAGGCAGCGCGGAAACGCTGCCGATCACGTGGGTCGCACCCGCGCGGCGCAGCCTGTCCGTGGTGTGGGTACCGGTCAGCACGCCGACGACGGTGCCGGCACCGGACCGCCGCCCGCACAGCACGCCGCTCTCCGTCCCGTGCGCCACCACCGTGTCGCGGACGTCTTCGACGCCAAGCCGGATCATGGCGGTGAGCGCCAGGTCGGGCCACGGGCAGCCGCGCGGCACGTCGTCGGGGGAGAGGGCCAGGTCGATGCGGTCCCACCAGCCCAGCGTGCCGAGCACCAGGCCGAGCAGGCGGCTGGAGAACCCGCTGATCAGGCATACTCGCGCGCCGGTCCCGTGCAGCTTGTCGATGGCAAGCTCGGCGCCCGGCATCGCCACCACGCCCGTCCGGGCGACTGCTGCGCTGTACGAGCGGTCGAACGCAAGCTGCGCTGCCTGCGCCGTCGGCTGGCTGTCCGGGAACAGGCTGCGCAGCACCTGGATGGTGGACTGCCCCCTGGACCGGTGCACTCCGGCCATGCACCGCGCGTAGGCGGTGGTCCCCGTCACGACGCCCTGTGTCGCGATCGCCTCGGCATAGGCACGCTCGACCATGCCGTTGTCGGCGACGGTCGTCCCGATCAGGCCGCAGCACACCAGCGAGACTGGCGTCGCGTCGCTCACCTGATCGCCTCCATGCACGCCAGCCCGGCGGGCCGCGCGAGGCTAATCGTCGCTAGTGGTCGCTTCGGTCCACAGGTCAAGCTCGGACCGATCTGACTTGACCTTCTTCCAGATAGCCAGCGCGCCGAACCCGGCAAGGGCCAACAGGAGCAGCTTCTTCACGGGTGAGCACCCTCCACCATCGACTGCGGAGCCGGCCGGGAACGATGGCCGGGCTCCTTAAGATTTCTTGCAGCCTAGCAAGCCGTCCGGTCACCGCGGCCGGGCCACTCGGGTCTCGTCCCAGACCGGATCGGGTGACTCGTAGACGGTGCCGTCGGCGCCGAAGACTACAAACCGGTCAAACGAGCGCGCGAACCACCTGTCGTGAGTAGCCGCGAGTACCGTCCCGGCGTACGACTCCAGGCCTTCCTGCAGCGCTTCGGCACTGGCCAGGTCGAGGTTGTCGGTTGGCTCATCGAGCAAGAGCAGCGTTGATCCGGCCAGCTCGAGCAGCAGGATCTGCAATCTGGCCTGCTGACCGCCGGACAACGTAGCGAACGGCTGCCGGGCGCAGGACTGCAGTTCGTACCGCGCGAGTGCCGACATGGCCTCGTTGATCAGCATCGCGTGCTCGAACATCAGGATGTCCAGCGGGCTCCGCCCGGCCAGGTCCGCCCGGGCGTGGGTCTGCGCGAACCAGCCGGGCACCACTCTCGCCCCGAGCCGGGCGGAGCCGGCGTGCGCGACCGGCTCGCCGGCCAGCAGCCGCAGGAAATGGGATTTGCCGGAGCCGTTGGACCCGAGCACGGCCACCCGCTCGCCGTACCAGACCTCCAGGTCGAACGGGCGCATCAGGCCGGTCAGCTCAAGTTCCCCGCACATCACCGCGCGCTTGCCGGTCCTGCCCCCGCGCAGCCGCATCCGGACGTTCTGCTCTCGCGGCGCGAGCTCCGGCGGTCCTTCCTCCTCGAACTTGCGCAATCTGGTCACCGCGGCCTGCAACCGTGACGCCATGTCCGAGTTGTAGGACGCCTTAAGCCGGTACATGCGGACGAGCTGCTTCAGCTTCTCGTGCTCCTCATCCCAGCGCCGGCGCAGCTCATCCAGCCGGTCGATCCTCATCCGGCGCGCCTGGGCGTAGCTGGCGAACCCGCCGCCATGCACCCAGACACTTCTGTCCTCCACGGTGATGATGCGCTCGGCGCAGTTGGCCAGCAGCTCCCGGTCGTGGCTGACCAGCAGGACCGTCTTCGGCGTTGCCGCCAGCTGCTGCTCGAGCCAGAGCTTGGCTGGCACGTCCAGGTAGTTGTCCGGCTCGTCGAGCAGCAGCACCTCGGCCTTACCGCGCAGCAGCGACTCAAGGACCAGCCGCTTCTGCTCGCCGCCGGACAGGGTGCGCACCTCCCGCCAGCGGCATCGGTCATACGGTGTCCCCAGGGCGGCCATGGCGCAGGCATCCCAGTGCACCTCGGCGTCGTAGCCGCCGGCGTCGCCCCACTCGGCCAGAGCGGCGGCATACCGCAGCTGGGCGGGCTCATCGTCGCGCTCCATCATCACGAGCTCGGCGGCGTCCAGCCGGGCCGCCGCGTCCCGCACCCGCGGCGGCGCGATCGAGA
>Ga0182024_10022674_pt1 | contig 11305 bp, 13 predicted proteins | sample P32metaG_FD_120480 | JGI IMG/M metagenome (GOLD analysis project Ga0182024, IMG submission 120480) | Permafrost microbial communities from Stordalen Mire, Sweden - P3-2 metaG (Illumina Assembly) | ecosystem: Environmental > Terrestrial > Soil > Wetlands > Permafrost | place: Sweden: Stordalen... | reverse complement strand
CCAGGCCGGCGGCGTCGATCTCGGAAAGCTCGTGCTCGAGCAGGTCGAGCTCGCGCTCACGCGCGGAGGCGAGATCGCGCAGCGAGTCGAGCTCCGCGGCGAGACTGCGGGTTTCGGCGAAGACCTTGGCGCAGGCGCGCAGGCGCAGCGCGTGATCGGGACCGCACAGAGCGTCGAGGATCTGGAGCTGGGCGACCGCGAGGGTCAGCTTGCGATGCTCGTGCTGACCGTAGAAGGAGACCAGGCGCGAGCCCAGATCGCGCAGCTCCGAGATCGTGGCGGAGCGGCCGTTTAGATATGCGCGCGTGCGTCCGTCGGAGCCGAGACGACGAGCGAGCACAATCTGCTCGGCGTCGTCGGGTATCCGCTCGGCGAGCTCTGAGCGCAGCGAGTCGGGCAGATCGAAGACACCCTCGACATAGGCCTCCGAGGCACCGGGGCGAATAATGCCCGCCGGGGATCCGGTTCTTCCAGCGCGACCCCCGAGGAGCAGGTCGAGCGCGTGAGCGAGCACCGTCTTGCCGGCCCCCGTCTCGCCCGTGAGCACGTTCAGCCCGGGCGCCAGCCGCAGCTGCGCACGCTCGATCAGCAGGAGGTTCTCGACATTCAACTCTGCAAGCACGCAGGCAGGTGTAGCAGCGCATGGGGACGGATCGCGAGGGGGAAAGGCATTTTTATGGAGTCGCCTGAGGCGGCGGGCGGGCGTGCGTTGTTTATGTCGGGCAGGTTGACGATCGATGAGAAGGCATAATCAAGGACGAAGCGGGATGGAACCTGCAGGGAACCAATCACCGTTTGAGACCGCCAACGGAATGGCCGCCAAGAACCGACACCAGCACTCAGCAGGCCCGATACCACCGGGATCTATCGTCTGCTTGTCGGCAGAGGCGCTGCAGGAGCGCTTGGCGGAAGAGATCAATCGCGCCGGACGCCACGGCACACCGCTGAGCTGTCTGCTGGTGGTAATCGAGAATCTCCCCGAGCTGGCGAAGGCTCACGGCAACGAGCTGTCCGAGCAGACGCTCGTCTACGTGGGCGAGGCGCTGCGCCGCGAGCTGCGTCGCTTCGACCGGGTGGGCAGGCCGAGCGAGGGCGAGCTCGTGGTGCTGTTGCCCGGTGCCGACGGGCCCCGCGGTGAGATCGTCGCCAGACGGGCGCTCGGGCGTCTGCGCGCGATCAAGGTCGAAGTCGACGGGGAGCGCCGGCCACTGCGCATATCGGTGGGGCTCGCGGCTTGGCGAGAAGATGTTGGCGCCGAGGAGCTGCTGGCCCAGACACGGGCTGCCGCGCACCGAGAGCACGGCCTGGAGACGATCGAGACATAATCTCGCCCGATGCTCGCTGGATCAGAGTTGTGGCTGCTGCGGTTGATGGCCGATCGAGGCTTGGCGCTGCTCGACGCCGGCACGCTGCTGGTGGTGATCGAGGAGCGCGGCGAGCTGCGTGTGGCTGCCTCCAGCGGCGCGGAGACCGTACGCCTACGAATCGTCCCCGTCGAGGGCAGCGCGCTGGGCGAGCTGTACCGCCTGGGCAAGCCGGTGTCGTTGGACCGTCCGCGGGGACAGGAGGCTGCATGGCTGCACGAACTGGGGTTGGAGGCGCGCGCCGCCTTGGTCGAGCCGCTGAGCTTGGAGGGCTACGGTGGCGGCCTGGTGATCGCCCTGCGCGGCGATGGCGGCTTCCGCGACCCCGATCGGCAAGCATTGAACGCGTTTGCGACGAGCGTTGCGCAGCGCCTCGCCGCGGAGCGCTCGGTCGAGATCAAGCGCCTGCGCTACGGCATGGAGGCACGAGAGCGGGAGCGCACGCGCTGGGCGCGCGAGATTCACGACGAAACCATTCAGGGTCTCGGCGCGCTGCGCCTGCAGCTTGCCCACGCCCGCGACATCGACGAGCAGACAGCGATGAGCGCCGCCGTGGAGACCGTGCTCGAGGGACTTGGCGATGAGATCGACGGGCTGCGCCATCTGATCACCGAGTTGCGTCCGGCGGCGCTCGACGATCTCGGGTTGGCGGCGGCCCTGGAGGCGCTCGCCCGGCGCGCGCAGGCGATCGATGGCTTGGAGGTACAGACCGAGATCGACCTCGGCTCGGAGTCCGATCACCCCGACTCAGAGACAGGTCAGCGCCGCTTGGATCCCGAGCTCGAGAGCACGATCTATCGCGTCGTGCAGGAGGCGCTGACGAACGTGAGCCGCCACGCACAGGCGACCCAGGCAACAATCAGGATCGTCGAGCGCAACGGAATGATTCACGCCTCGGTGACCGACGACGGGCAGGGACTTCCTGAAGCGGACCGTCTCGGGCCGCGGGGCGACGGTTTGGAGGGCGGGTTCGGAATGTCGGGAATGCGCGAGCGCGCCGAGCTGGTCGGGGGCGAGCTGGAGCTCGTCCCGGCACCGGGCAAAGGGACCGTCATGCGCCTGACCGTACCGCTGGCGGGACGACCAACGACCTGAGGGACGACCTACCTCAGGAGGACCTACGGCCTGAGGACCAACGACCTAATCCACCAGGCCGAGCCGCCGGGCGTAGGCCGTGATCTCCGCTCGTGAGGAGAACCCGAGCTTCTCGATCGCTCGCGCTCGATAGGTCTTCACTGTGCGCTCTGCCACGTGTAGCTGCTCGGCGATCTGCGGGTTGGTGAAGCCGTTGGCGATCAACCGCACCACCTCGCGCTCGCGCTCCGACAGCGCCACGCCATCGCTGGGAGCCTCATCGCCAGTGGCCATCAGCGCGCCCAATCGCGGGTGCAGGTAGTTGCCGCCGGCTACCGCCAACCTGAATGCCTGCAACAACTCGGCCGGCTCGGCCTCCTTCAACACGTAGCTGCGCGCCCCCGCCCGCAGCGCTTGACGAGCGTACTCGGGGTCCTCGCGCATCGTCAGGATCGCAACCGCCAACGTCGGATGCGCGACGAAGCAAGAGGGAAGCGCCGCCAGGCTAGAGCCGCCCGGCATCGAGAGATCCAGCGTGAGCAGATCCGGCTTGTGCTCGCGGACGGCTCGAATCGTGGCGGGAACGTCGGCGGCTTCTCCCACTACCCGGAACTCCCCGGCCTCGCGCTCGAGCACCATGCGGATGCCGTCGCGGACGACCCCGTGGTCATCCGCGATGATCACGTCGATCGGTCGATCCACCCCTGGCGTGTCAGTTTCCATCGAATGCACACCGTAGCGGCTTGCCGGGACAGCTTTCGAGGATTTCCGAGTCGGCCCGGAAGGACCACACAGATCTGCACCTTTAGGACTACACGATCGGCACCACCCGCTCTACAGACAAACGTTCAGCGAGGACTCATCATGTCGGCTATGCCGCACGAGAGCCCATTCGCGAGAACGAAGGAGTCAGCATGATCGCCCTCAGCATCGCGATGACTTGGCTGACACTGACGGCCGCGGGCTTTGCCGCGCTGTCGGCGCTCGGGCGTATGGAGCTGCGCAACGACCTGGAGACCGACGACGTCTCATTCGAGCCCGAGCGGATCGTTCTCACCGACAGCTGGCCTGCCATGCCGGGAGTCTCACGGCTATGAGTAGCACACACTCACCCACACGCTCACCCCTTTTTAGTACACGCTCACGCACCCGGGCACCCGCGCTGCGCTTGCTGCACGGCCAAGGACTTGCACACCCCACACACCCCGAGTCCCTTGACGGCCACGACGCCTGTCCACCGGAGCTGCGCGTCATCGACGGTCCCACCCGTGTCTTGATAGCTGGATCGGATGCCGGCCAGCGCACCGCGCTACTCGACGAGCTGACCCAGATGCTGCCTGCGAGCACCGTGTTCGCGGAGGCCGACGCGATTTGTGGGGTGCTGGAGCACGCCCCCCGCAGTCGCATGGCGATCATCACCGGCGACCTCGACGACGCTCCCGCAGAGTCCTTGATGCACATGCTCACCCACCGGCATCCCGCGCTGCCGGTGCTGATCGTGGACAGCCCCGCCATAGACACCGGCGGAGATCTCGCCGCTCGCAACGACGAGCTCCGGATCCAACACGCATAGCCGGCATCTACGCTCGCGCTTCGCGCGAGAGCTTGCAGCGCTCGTTCCTGAAGATTGTCCAGCTTTGTCTCGAGCTCGAGGGATTTTGCTCGCTTTCTCGACCAAACGTCCACAAAGCTCCGCGGCACTCGACTTCCGCCTCCATATGGCCGAAACATGGTGCATCAGCCCCCTAAGCGCAAGAAGGCAAACCATGACCCTCAGGCCCCTCCCAGCCCCAAGCGACCGGCAGCTCGTCTTCACGAGCTCCCAGGCGGCCCGCTACGTCGGCGTCTCGCTCGCCACGATCCGTCGCTGGACCGACGCTGGCCACATCCACTGCTACCGGACGCCCGGCGGCCAGCGCCGCTTCTCGCGTGATCAGCTCAACGACTTCGTCACCTCGATGCAAGACGCCGGCGAGATCCACGACCCGCCAGCAACGCAGGTCGCCTGAAAGGGACTTCGTGGCCCCACCCCGACGGGCGGCGCACCCGGGGCGGCAGCGCGGGCGCCCACAGAGGCGGGCGCCCACAGGGCGCCCCTCTCAGCTGGCCAGGCGCCCGAACTTCTCGCGCAGCCTGCGATAGAACGAGGAGCCCGGTAGCTGCGCAATCGTCCCCACCGCGTTCACGAACCGCGCGTCGATCGCCTCGCCAGGTGGAATCTCACCCGCCGGACGTCCATCGACGGCCACATCGAGTGGCTCCCTGGAGCGGTTGTGGATCGTCAGCCGATCGCGTGGCGCAACTACCAGCGTGCGCGCAGCTAGCGAGTGGGGCGCGATGAACGACACCACGAACCCCTCCACCCCCCAAGCCATCACAGGCCCCCCGTTGGCCAAGTTGTAGCCGGTCGACCCCGCTGGGGTCGCCACCACCAAGCCGTCACAGCGCACGCTCCCAACCTCCTCGCCGTCCAAGGCGTAGGCGATCTGCGCCACCCGCTCACCGACCTTGCGGTGAATTGCCACGTCATTGACCGCCGTCAGAGCACCAGCCCGGAGGGCTGGGTCGGCGGCGGCGCGCCCAACCTCCGATGGCCTTCCCGGCTCGTTCAGCACGATCCCAGGCAACCGCAGCAACTCGAAATCTCCATTCAACGCACGGCGAATCCCGTCCTCGATGTCCTGCGGCTCTACCGTCGCCAAGAAGCCAATCTCGCCGAAGTTGACCGCGAACACCGGCACATCCGTGCCCGCATACCGCTGCAGCGCGCGCAGGATCGTCCCATCCCCGCCCAACACCACACACAGCTCGACACCATCCTTCACCGGCGCGTCCACTGCCATTCCAGGACCTTCCGCCAGGGCGTGGTGCTTACGCGTCTCCTCCTCGTCCATCCGCAGCGTCACGCCAGCATCCACGGCCGCCGCAGCGAGACGCTTCAGGGCCGCGCTCGTGTCCTCGGGACGGCGGTGCGTGAATACCGTGATCTCTCTCATGGCTCCACCCTACGCGCCATGCTCTCCAGCTCATCCGCGTCTACCGCCCCACCAATCGAAGATCGGCTTGCACGGCCGGGCTCGGCCAGCCATATAAACGTCTCGCGGTTGCCCTTGGGCCCCGGGAGACCTGAGGAGTAGTACCCCAGCACCGCCGCCCCCAACCCGAGCGCCGCCTCTCCGACACTCACCAATGCCGCACGGCGGTCTGTACCCTCGCGCACCACTCCCCCCTTGCCGACCCTCTCCCTGCCGACCTCGAACTGCGGCTTCACCAAAGCCAGCACGTCATACCGCTCGGCCAAGCACCCCAACACCGCCCCCAACACCTTCTCCAGCGAAATGAACGACACATCGATCGTCGCCAAGTCGGGTAGCACGCGACCCACGTCAGAGAGCATCTCTGGGCTCAGCGTCCGGGCGTTCGTACGCTCCATCACACTCACCCTTTGATCGATTCGCAGGCCGTAGTCGAGCACGCCATAGCCGACGTCCACCGCGACCACCCCCTTCGCTCCCCGCTGTAGTAGACAGTCCGTGAACCCGCCCGTCGAGGCGCCCACATCCAGTGCCCAGCGACCCTCCACCTCCAGCCCGCTCTCCTGTAGGGCATTCGCCAGCTTGATCCCACCGCGCGATACGAACGATCGTCTGGCATCGACGCTCACCTCGGTATCGGGCTCCACCAGTTCACCCGGCTTCTGCGCTCGACGCCTGCTCGGGCTGGCGGGTTCCAGATAGACCTCGCCCGCCATAATCGATGCAGCCGCACGGCTGCGCGACGAGAACAACCCGCGCTCGGCCATCAGGGTGTCAAGACGCTGCTTGCTCATCGCTATGGGCAACCGTAACCGCTCGCCACCCTGCACTCGCGCTCGTCCCGCTGCTCCGTTCAGGGTCTCTGTGATCAACATCACACATAACCCCCTCTTCTCTGGGCATCATGATGAACGACCCGAAGCACAGCAGCATCCCTCCTCCCCGAAACGGCCCGCTTCCCCTGCGGGTCGTTTCATTTAACTGACGCTACGCGCCTACGGTCGCGGAGTGGCGATCGACGATTGCCGCCTCCACCCGCTCGGCGATGCGCTTGCCGGTGTAGCCGACCTCCTCGTGCAGCAGCGCCAGCTTGCCGTGCGTCACGTAGCGGTCGGGCAGGCCCACTCGCAAAATTCGCGGGATCGTGGTGCCCGTCTCGTTCAGGGTCTCCCACACCGCGCTGCCAAAGCCGCCCGCCAGCACGCCCTCCTCGACACTCACCAGCAGGTCGTGCTCGGCCGCCAGCTGAGCCATCAAGCCCGCGTCTATCGGCTTCGCAAAGCGTGCGTCGGCGACCGTGACCTCGATCTCGTGCCTTGCCAGCTCCTCTGCGGCTTCCAGCGCCTTGCCGACGCCGCTGCCGTAGCCGATCAGCGCCACCCGCTTGCCCACGGGCGCGCTCGCGCCGCGCTCGCGCAGGATCTCGCCCGTGCCGATCTCGATCGCCCGCGGGCGCTGCGGCAACATCGCGCCCGTTCCCTCCCCACGGGGATAGCGCAAAGCGATCGGCCCGTCGTCATAGGTCAGCGCGGTGTGCAGCATGTTCACGAGCATCGCCTCATCACGCGGCGCCATCATCACGATGTTCGGCAGACAGCGCAGATAGGCGATGTCGAACGCCCCGTGATGGGTCGGCCCGTCATCGCCGACCAGCCCCGCGCGATCGAGCGCAAACACCACATTCAGCCTCTGCAGGCACACGTCGTGCACGATCTGGTCATACGCCCGTTGCAGAAACGTCGAGTAGATCGCGGCCACCGGCTTGATCCCCTGCAGCGCCAACCCAGCCGCGAACAGGATCGCCTGCTGCTCAGCGATCCCCACGTCGAAATATCGATCTGGCAGCGCCTTCTGCAGGATGCTCAGTCCCGTCCCCGAGTTCATCGCGGCGGTGATCCCCACCACGCGCTCGTCGCGTTCGCATTCCCTCACAAGCGCCTCACCGAAGACCTGCGTGTACTGAAGTGCCGCCCCACCCAGCGCCTGCGCCACTGGCTTCGCCTGCTCGCTCTGAGTCGAGGAGGCCGGCGTCGGGGTGGGACGAGTCTCGACGGGGTGGGTGGGGACAGGGTGGGTGGGGATCCCATCCTTAATCGACTTCGGCTTGGCTGCGTGCCACTTCTCCATGCCCTCCAGCCCACCATCCTCGGCCGGCGCGAACCCCTTGCCCTTGACCGTCGCCACATGCACCACAACAGGGCGCTCAGCCGCCAGCGCCTCTCTCAGTGCCTCCCTCAGCGCGCGCACGTCGTGGCCGTCCACCACACCCATATACGCCCAGTTGAGCTCCTCCCACCACAGGCCTGGCGCCCAGAACGCCTTGATCGACTCCTTCAACTGTGGACCGATTCGCTCGAACGCGGCGCCGATTCCGCCTGGCAGGCGCGTCAGCCCACCCTCGACACCCTCGCGCGCGTGCCACAGCTTGGGATTCAGCCGCACCCGGTTGAAATATCTGGACAGTGCTCCGACGTTCGGCGCAATCGACATACCGTTGTCGTTCAACACGACCACGATCGGCGTGCCCAGTCCGCCGGCCTGCCCGATCGCCTCGAACGCCACACCCCCCGTCATCGCACCGTCACCGATCACGGCCACGACCTTGCCCTGCTCGCCTGCGCCATGGCGCATCCCCTCCTTGATGCCCACCGCGTAACCGATCGACGTCGAGGCATGCCCAGCGCCCATGATGTCGTGCGGAGACTCCTCGATCGAGCAGAACGGGGCAAGCCCGTCGTACTGACGGATCGTGCTCAGCTGCTCGCGACGGCCGGTGAGGACCTTGTGCGGATAGGCCTGATGGCCGACGTCCCACAGGATCTTATCGCGTGGACTCTCGAGCAGCGAGTGCAGCGCCACCGCCAGCTCGCAGGTACCGAGGTTGGCACCGAAGTGCCCCCCGATCTCGCCCACCGTCTCGATGATGTGCTCGCGCACCTCCTGAGCGAGATTGGCCAGCTGCTCCTCAGACAGATCGTGTAGATCCTGCGGGCCGTCGACCCCCTCTAGGAGGCGCTCTGGTGGCTCTTGCTTATCTCTGCTCATGAGGTGCGGGTGTAGATGAAGTCCGTGATCTGCTCCAGCTCGCCCGTCGTCTGAGACGGGCCCATTTTCGCACCAGCCTCGGCAAGCGCCTCCCGTGCCATCTGATGGGACTCCGCCGCCAGCTCCCTGGCACGCTCGATTCCGAATTCGCTTACATATGTGCGCTTGCCGTGACGCTCGTCGCTACCTTGCGGCTTGCCGAGTGCATCGTCAGTACCGGTCACGTCGAGGATGTCGTCGACGATCTGGAACAACACACCCAGCTCGGCGGCAAAGCGGCGAAACTGGATTGTCGCAGGTCCATCCGCGATCCCTCCTAACAGTAGTACGCAGAGCACCGAAGCACCGATCAAACGACCCGTCTTCAGCTCGTGCAAGCGCCGCAGTGCCTCGGGCCCAATCGGCGTATGAGGGCTCACATCCGCGTACTGCCCGCCGACCATCCCGCTCACGCCGGTTGCGGCAGCCAGCTCGGCAGCCGCCATCAGAATCCGCTCGGGCGGCGAGCCTCGACTACTCAGCAGATGATGAAACGCCTCCGCATATAACCCATCGCCGGCAAGGATCGCCACGTCCTCGCCGAACTTCACGTGGCAGGTCGGCTGCCCGCGACGCAGCGCGTCGTCGTCCATCGCCGGTAGATCGTCGTGGATCAGCGAATAGGTATGGATCAGCTCAATCGCACCCGCCAGCGGTAACACCTCGCGCTGCTCCAGCCCCACCGCCCGAGCGCTCGCCAGCGCCAGCACCGGACGGATGCGCTTGCCACCCGCCAGCAACGAGTAGCGCATCGCCTCCTCCAGGCCCGCCGTCAGCGCCTCCTCGGAGAAGCGCATCGCCTCGAGGTATCGCTCGACCTCCTCGCGCAGGTGCTCCGGATAGGCGTCCTCTTTGCGGCCCTGCCCGCTTTGCGCGGGTTCGGTCTTGGGATGGTTCGGCCTCCGCTCGACGTCGCTTGACCCTGTGGCGCTCACCCCGTCGCCGATGCCCTACAGCAAGGAGTCCTGGCCGGGCGCCGGCGTGAAGGCTTCGCCCGATCGAAGATCGGCTGACGCCAGCTTCTCGAGCTCCGCCGCGGCCTGCGTCGCCAGTGCGGCGCAATCCTCGACCATGGTCGCGGCGGCGTCAGATGAAAGCTCGCCAGAGCGCAGCTGCTCCGCGGCGCGCTCCAACTGCGCGATCAGGTGCTCCAAATGCTCGACGCCACTCATGTGATTGGCTGATTCTCCCGTACCTCACGCAAAACTGCGGCCAGCACCCCGTTCACGAACGCCGGCGCCTCGCTGCCACAGAATGTCTTTGCGCTTTCCACCGCCTCCTCGATCGCCCCCTCCGGCGGGATCGGCTCCTCGGCGGGAGCCACGTCGGGGTGCAGCATCTCGATCAGCGCAACCCTCATTATGCTGCGCTCCAGCGGCTGGATCCGCTGTACAGACCAGCCGTGCGCGTGGCGGTCGATCACCTGGTCGAGCTCCTCCGCACGGTCGGCCGCGGCATACGCCAGCGCGCGGGCGAAGAGCGAAGCGTTCGGCCCGAGCGCCTCCAGGAGCGGCCTACCGGTCAGGTCGTGCTGGTAGAGCGCCACCACCGCGGCCCTTCGCTGATCTGAGCGATACAACTGATGCCCGCCCGCCCCTACGCCCGCGAGACGTATTCGCCCGAGCGCGTGTCCACGCGGATGCGCTCGCCGACCTCGACGAACAGTGGGACCTGAAGCGTCGCCCCTGTCTCGAGCGTCGCCGGCTTCGTGCCGCCCCCGGAGACGCTGTCGCCGCGCAGGCCCGGGTCAGCCTGCGTGACCTCTAGGTCGACACCACTCGGCAGCTGGATGTCCGCGGGCTCATCGTCGATGAACAGCACATCCACCTCACTGCTCGGCTTGGTCCAGCGCAGCATCTCCTGCAGCGTGCCTTCGGCGACGGCGATCTGCTCGAAGGACTCCGTGTCCATGAAGTGCGCGTCGGTGCCGTCGGCGTACAGGAACTGCATCCTGCGCGCCTCCGTCCGCACCGAGCGGAACTTCTCCCCCGCCCTGAACGTCCTGTCGATCACGTTGCCGTCGGAGGCCCGACGCAGCTTCGTCCGCACGAACGCGCCGCCCTTGCCGGGCTTGACGTGCTGGAAGTCGAGGATCTTGAAGACAGTCCCATCGACGTCGATGTGGTTGCCGTTCTTGAATTGGTTTGTGCTGATCACGGCCTCGGAGGGTAGCGGGCGCCACCACGAGTCGGCTGCCGGGGCATGACGCAATGGTGCGGTCGGTGCTCTGGAAGCTCAAGCAAACCCCGGCCCGCGCCGATGCCGAACCATGAGGCTGCGAGTACGCGAGAACGCCTTGTGCGCGTTTCTGGCGGCGGCCGGCAGCGCGACGATGGCGTGGCTCAGCCTGTACGGCTTTGCCTGGAACGATTACGACACCGAGGCGCGCCCCGCCGTCGAGGCGCTCGTGCATGGTCACGTTCTGAGCTTTCTGCGTCTCGCCCCCGCCTACGGCGGCTCGCTCGTTGAGCGCGCGCCGTTCGCGCTCCTAGCAGACCTCTGGGGCGGCGGCCAGCTCGCTGTGTATCGCATGCTCGCCCTGCCCTGCCTGCTCGCTGCCGCCGCCCTGGGAGTGTGGCTAGTCGCACAGATGCGTGAGATGAAATGGCCGCCCGCCAACCACTCCACGCTCGCACGTGCTCTCGCGCTGGGGATTTGTGTGGCCAACCCGCTCACCTTGCGCGCACTCGAACTCGGCCATCCCGAGGAGTTGCTCGGCGGCGCGTTGTGCGTGGCCGCGGTCCTGCT
>Ga0182024_10022673_pt1 | contig 11306 bp, 9 predicted proteins | sample P32metaG_FD_120480 | JGI IMG/M metagenome (GOLD analysis project Ga0182024, IMG submission 120480) | Permafrost microbial communities from Stordalen Mire, Sweden - P3-2 metaG (Illumina Assembly) | ecosystem: Environmental > Terrestrial > Soil > Wetlands > Permafrost | place: Sweden: Stordalen... | reverse complement strand
GCGGCGGGCTATTCTTCGCTTGAGTCCGAACTCAAGCATTGCCAGCAGGTGGAGCGGCCCCGCATCATCCAGCAGATTACCGACGCCCGCACCCACGGCGACCTCTCGGAAAACGCCGAGTATCACGCGGCCAAGGAATCGCAATCGCTCAATGAAGGCCGCATCGCCGAACTGGAGGACAAGCTCGCGCGCGCCGAAATTATCGACGTATCGAAGCTTTCCGGCGAAACCATTACCTTCGGCGCGACCGTGACCTTGATCGACGAAGACACCGACAAAAAGGCGGTGTGGCAGATCGTCGGCGAGCCTGAGGCGGACGCCAAGAAGGGCAAGATTTCCATTACGTCCCCTCTCGCCCGCGCCCTTGTCGGCAAGAAAAAGGGCGTCCAGGTCGAGGTCGTGACGCCGGGCGGCGCCAAGGCCTACGAGATCGTCAAGGTCGAGTGGAAGTAGCCCCGTCTTAAGTCGTCACGGTCGGCTTTGGCTGGCCGAGATAGCGGGCAATGGCCCACGAACTGTGATTCCAATCGCGGCGGCTTTGACTCGTGCATCTTGTACCGCTTCTAAAATTCGCTTACGGATAGCTGGACTCGTCCGATATGCGGACAAAGAAACCGCGCCCGTAGATGAAGGCGCGGACCAATAAAACCCAAGCCATTTTCTCACGAGCACCGAACGAAGGGGAGGTACTCATGACGACGGTTGCCTTTACGATCAATGGCAAACCCGCGAGCGTTGAGGCCGATGCCGACACGCCGCTGCTTTGGATAGTTCGCGAACATCTAAAACTCACCGGCACAAAATTCGGCTGCGGCGCCGGACTGTGCGGAGCCTGTACCGTCCATCTCGACGGCAAAGCAGTGCGCTCGTGCCAAACCCAGCTGTCGGACGTCGCCAACAAAAAGGTGACGACCATCGAGGGTCTGTCGTCCGATTCCAGCCACCCGTTGCAGAAGGCCTGGATCGCCAATCAAGTCCCGCAATGCGGATACTGCCAATCCGGCCAGATCATGCAGGCGGCGGATTTGCTGGCACGGAATCCGAAGCCGTCGCGCGACCAGATCGTCCAGCACATGGACGGCAACATCTGCCGCTGCGGCACCTACAGCCAGATCATCACCGCCATTCAGAGCGTCGGGTAGGGAGGGCACCAACATGTTGAACGACATCCACACCCAAACGCTTTCGCGCCGCTCGTTTCTGGTGACCACCGGCGCTTTCAGCGTCGCCGTCGCCTTCGGCTCGAGCCCCGACACGGCGTCGGCCTCCGGGCCGTTCAGCCCCAACGCCTGGGTCACGATTGGCGACGACAATATCGTCACTATCGTTGCGCCGATGGTGGAGATGGGTCAGGGCGTACGCACGTCGCTGCCGCTCATTCTCGCCGAGGATCTCGACGCCGACTGGAGCAAGGTCCGCGTTTCGGAAACGCCCGACGACGCCCAGACTTACGGCAACCCGATCTTCAACATGCAGCTCACGACGGTCGGCAGCTTCTCGGTCACCGGCTATTATGAGAAGCTGCGGCTGACCGGCGCGCAGGCGCGCAAGGTCCTCATCGCCAACGCGGCGGCGACCTGGAAAGTGCCGGCGGACGAGCTTACCACCGAGCCCGGAATGGTCGTCCACGCCAAGTCGAACCGTAAGATCAGCTACGGCGACATCGCCAAAACCGCGACCGTGCCGAACCCGCTGCCGGAAGTGACGAAGGCGGACCTCAAGCCGTCCTCGCAATTCCGCCTCATCGGCAAGGATACCGGACGCGTCGACGTGCCCTCGAAGGTCAACGGCACGGCGCAATACGGCATCGATATGCAGCTACCCGGCATGCTGTACGCGACGGTGCTCTTCCCGCACGTGCAGTATGAAAGCGCCGAGCAGATCGATGACACGGCGGCCAAGGCCGTCAAGGGCGTCGTCAAGATCGTTCAGCTTCCTTCCGGCGTAGGCGTGATCGCGGAAACGATCGACGCCGCGATGAAAGCCAAAGGCCTGCTCAAGGTCACATGGACCAAGAAAACGCCGGCACAGAGCTACGACGACGACCGCGTGTTGCAGGACTATCGCGCGATCGCGGCCGACTGGAACCAGACGGGCGTCGACATGGTGAAGATTGGTGATGCCGACGCGGCGGTTAAGGGCGCCGCTAAGGTCATCACCGCCGATTACTTCTCCGATCACGTCTCGCACATGTGCATGGAGCCCATGAACGTCACGGTGAAGGTCGACAACGGCACGATCGACATCTGGTCCGGCAACCAGTCGCCGGGTACGATGAAGATCCTCGGCATGATTATCGGCAAGACCACGCCGGACAAAGTCCACGTGCACACCCAGCTCCTCGGCGGCGGCTTCGGCCGGCGCTCGGACGGCGACGACACGATCATGGCTTTGATCCTCGCGCTCAACGTGCCTGGCAAGCCGGTGAAGATGATCTGGAACCGCGAGGACGACATCCGCAACGACAAGCTGCGGCCGTTGACCGCGCAGCGGCTCGAGATCGGCCTCGATGCCGACGACAACATCGTCGGCTGGCGTCAGCGCATCGTCAACGAGTCCTATCTCGCGCGCATCCTGCCGCCCGACCTGTGGGCCAAGATCAAGCAGGACGTCGTTTCCGGCGGTGGCGGCGAAATGAGCTACGGAGTGGCTAACCACCGCGTCGAATGGGTGCGCTCCGCGCGCGGCGTCGACGTCGGCGCCTGGCGCGGCATCGCGGCGGGCTACACCAAATTCGCCATCGAGACGATGATGGACGAGCTCGCCGCGCTCAAGAAGATGGATCCGCTCGACTACCGCCTGGCGATGCTCAAAGACGAACCACGCGCCGCCAACGTACTTCGGCGCGCGGCGGAAATGGCGAACTACAAGACCAAGCGGAACGGCCGGGCGGTCGGCATCGCCTACTCGGATGCGCTGCACAGCCATACCGCGGTGGCGGCCGAAGTCTCCGTCGATACCAAGAGCGGGGAGATCAAGGTCCACCATCTGTGGGCCGCAGTCGATGCGGGCACAGCGGTGCAGCCGAAGAACATCGTCGCCCAGATCACGAGCGCCATGACGTTTGGCCTCGGCGCTGCGCTAAAAGAGCAGATCGCCATCAAGGGCGGCGTGATCCAGGCCACGAACTTCGACTCCTATCCCGTGTTGCGCATGTCCGACATCCCGCCGATGGACGTGGCGGTGATCTCGACCAACGACCCGCCGACCGGGATCGGCGAGGCCGGCGTTCCCGCCGTCGCGCCCGCGATCGCCAACGCGGTCGCGCAGCTCATCGGCAAGCGTCTGCGGCACTTGCCGATGACGCCGGATCGCGTGAAACAGTCGCTCGGCTGAGCCTTGGACGCCCAATCCCGCCGCGGGGCTTTCCAGCCCTGCGGCGGGATTTTTCTGCAATAACGGCCGGCGCCTCCGGCCGATAAGGCGGTAAACGAGCGGCGGCCCCGCGAAACCAGGTCTGCGTAATATCCACAGTGCAGCGTGGGGGCATTGCGTACCTTGCATAGCTCCCAAGAATCCCTAGATTCCAGTGGCATGCGGCAAGCTGCCGGATTCGGGCATTCTCCGGCTCGGCCGCGGCCAAAATCGACCGAAGTCCAGACCCTCCGACTTCACGGGGCTTCCGGGCAGCGTCCTCGTTGCGCCTGCCTCAACTGACGGATGAGCCGGTGAGCAAGACCACGCAAGCCAAAGTCGTCATCATTGGGTCCGGCCCTGCCGGCTATACGGCGGCAATCTACGCCGCCCGCGCCATGCTCGACCCGATCCTGATCCAGGGCGTGCAGCCCGGCGGACAACTCACCATCACCACCGATGTCGAGAACTATCCGGGATTCGCCGATGTCATCCAGGGCCCTTGGCTCATGGAGCAGATGCAGAAACAGGCGGCCCATGTCGGCACCCAAGTCGTCACCGACCATGTGAACAAGGTCGATCTCGCGCGGCGCCCGTTTCGCCTCGAATGCGATTCCGGCCACATCTATTTCGCGGACACCCTGATCCTGGCGACGGGCGCCCAGGCGCGCTGGCTGGATTTGCCCTCTGAGCAGAAATTCCGCGGCTACGGCGTGTCAGCCTGCGCCACCTGCGACGGCTTCTTCTATCGCGGCAAGGAAGTGCTGGTGATCGGCGGCGGAAACACCGCGGTCGAGGAGGCGCTGTTCCTGACCAACTTCGCCAGCAAGGTCACGGTCGTGCACCGGCGTGACAGCTTTCGCGCCGAGCGCATCCTACAGGAGCGACTGTACCAAAATCCGAAAATATCGGTGCTCTGGCATACCGTGCTGCAGGACGTCGGCGGCGATGAGAACCCGTTCAAGGTCAAGGCGGCGGTTTTACGCAACGTCAAGACCGGCGAAATCACCGAACGGCCGATCGACGGCATTTTTATCGCCATCGGCCACTCGCCGGCCTCCGAACTGGTCGGCGGCCAAGTGGAGATGAAGCACTCGGGCTACATCAAGACCGCGCCGCATTCGACCGCAACCTCGGTGCCGGGCGTATTCGCCGCGGGCGACGTCGCCGACGACATCTATCGCCAAGCCGTCACCGCAGCGGGCCTTGGCTGCATCGCGGCGCTTGAAGCCGAGAAATTCCTCGCGGCGCATGGCGAAGCCGAACCGCGTCTCGCGGCGGAATGATTTCACCTCTTCCGCATGCCGGAAGAGGTCAGAAAGTACAGAGATGGATTGGGACAAGCTTAAGGTCTTTCACGCCGCCGCTGAAGCGGGCAGTTTCACCCATGCGGGTGAACACCTCGGGCTCTCGCAATCGGCGGTCTCGCGCCAGGTGAGTGCGCTGGAGCAGGAGCTCGCGGTCTCGCTGTTTCATCGCCATGCGCGCGGATTGATCCTTACCGAGCAGGGCGATTTGCTGTTTCGCACGGCACACGACGTGTTCATAAAACTTGAGGCGGCGCGCGCGAAATTGACCGACAGCCGCGAACGGCCGAACGGCGACCTGCGGGTGACGACGACGCCGGGCATCGGCGTGCATTGGCTGACGCCGCGGCTCGGTGAGTTCATCGATTTATACCCGGAAGTGCGCATCACGCTCCTGACCACCGAGGAGGAGCTCGACCTCGCCATGCGCGAGGCCGATGTCGCCATTCGTCTGCGCCAGCCGACCCAGCCGGACCTGATCCAGCGCAAGCTCTTTTCCGTCCATTTCCATGTCTACGCCTCGCCCGAATACCTCAAGCGCTTCGGCACGCCGCGCACGTTCGACGATCTCGACAATCATCGCATCCTGGTGCTCGGCGGCAATGTGCCGACCTACCTGCAACGCTCGTTGCTGCTGACCGAGTTGGCGCGCGACGGCAAAGGGCCGCGTACGCCGCACCTCATTATCAACAACATTCTCGGCATTCTGCGCGCCTGCCAGCGCGGCATCGGTATCGCGATGCTGCCGGACTATCTGGTCGAAGGAGACGGCGGCCTGGTGCAGCTTTTTTCCGATAGCGATCCCATCGCGCTTGACGCCTACTTCGTCTATCCGGAAGAACTCAAGACCGTCGCGCGCGTCCAGGCGTTTCGCGATTTTCTTGTCGCCAACGCGCAGCGCTGGAATTTCTAGCTCAGCCATCGTCATTGCGAGCGAAGTTCCCGCGATCCAAAGCTGGATTGCTTCGTCGCCTCGCTCCTCGCAATGACGCCCAATCAAGCCCGCAACAGCAGCACGATATTTTCATGACAATCTTGCCGGTATTGCATGGCTGGCATGCCCGTCGCCGTGTTGTGCGGTGCACATGCGCTTTGCATAATATTGCTCTGCTGCGGACATGCGGTTGCCAATGATCCTCCCAGATCGGCGGCCGCTGTCAGGCAGTTCTTCCCCTCTAGGAAGGTGATTGCCGGCGCCCCCACGCTGGCGAACTCAGACCGGGCCCGCAAGGGCCCGGTTTTTTTCGTGCCGGGTGCTGAACCGGATTGCGACTGCAACGTCCGCAACGCGACATTCCTTGGCTAACCCATTGTTGACATATAGACATATCAACGATATGTCTTGACATAATGATTGACCGCACAACCGTTCGCCTCCCTCGTGATTTGCTCGCCCGCGCCAAACGCAAGGCGGTCGCGGAACGTCGCACCCTCACGTCACTTATCGAGGAGGGGTTGCGGCTTGTTGTGTCTGATAAGCACAAGATACCGAAGAGCAAACGCCTGTTGCCTCGCGTAAGTACGGCAACCGGCGGCCCATTGCCGGGCATCGATATTTCCGATTCCGCGGCGCTCCAGGAGATGGAAGACCTGGAATACGTCGAGCGGATGAAGACCTTTAAGCTTTAAATGATTTTGCCGGACGTCAACGTCCTCATCTACGCTTTTCGCACTGAAGTGCCCGAGCATACGATCTGTCGCACGTGGCTCGATGCAATTATTTTGGGTGACGAACGCTTCGGTCTTTCGCCATTAACGTTGGCCGCGGTCGCGCGCGTCACGACGAATCGCCGAGCTTACGTCAATCCAAGTTCATTGAATGACGCATTCGGGTTCTGCGAGGACCTGCTTGGCCAACCGCATTGTCAGATCGTGGAGCCGCGGGAGCGGCACTGGGAAATCTTCAAACGTCTGTGTGTCGAAACCGATACGCGCGGCCCTCGCGTCACCGACGCCTGGTACGCCGCGCTCGCGATCGAATGGGGCTGCGAGTGGGTGACGCTCGACCGAGACTACGCTCGCTTTCCCGGACTGCGATGGCACACGCCCGAAGCAAACTGACCCCCGGCGGCGCAGCCAGCCCCGGCGACGCCAAGCGCTTCTGCACTGGGCCTATGACAGCCGGGAGATCTAAAGGCGTTGGATGGCCCCCGCCGCTCTCCAATCCGTCATCGCGACTATCGAGCACATCACCAAATGTTGCCGCGTTCGTTACCGCTCGCAAGCGTGACGGCGGGCGGGACCTCGGTTATACCGGCCTGACTCAGGAGGGACGGAACATGCTCACACGCCGACATTTTTTCTTGGCCGGCGCTGCCGGCATAGCGGCGTTGTCGGTGGCCCGATGGGCGCGGCCCAATGCCGCCAAGGCAGCGACCAGCTACGAAGTCACCCACACCGACGCGGAGTGGCGGAAGCTCCTGACCGCCGATGCGTATGAGGTGCTCCGCAAGGAGGGGACCGAGCGGCCGTTCACCAGTCCGCTCCTCGGTGAGCATCGCGCCGGCACGTTCGCGTGCGACGGCTGCGACCTTCCGCTCTACTCGTCGAAGACCAAATACGACAGCGGCACCGGCTGGCCGAGTTTTTGGGCGCCGCTCGACAAGGCCGTCGACGAGACGACGGATCATACGCTTGGCATGAAGCGCACGGCGGTCTCATGCCGGCGCTGCGGCGGCCACCTCGGCCACGTCTTCAACGACGGACCCAAGCCGACCGGACTTCGCTACTGCATGAACGGCGTCGCGCTCAAATTCGTGCCGGTACCCGCCGGCTCGTCTTAAAACGATCGACCCGGTGGCACGACGCCGGCGGCGTGTTAGTTTGCCGCCCGCATGAGCGTTATCAATCCCAACCCGTTCACGACGCGCCCGGAAATCGAAGGCACGTTCGGCGTTGTCGCCTCGACGCACTGGATTGCCACGGCCGTCGGCATGGCGACGCTGGAGAAGGGCGGCAACGCCTTCGATGCCGCCGTCGCGACCGCGTTCACGCTGCAAGTCGTCGAGCCGCACCTCAATGGTCCCGGCGGCGACGTGCCGGTCATCGTCTACGACGTGCGGCGCGGCAAACCGGAAGTGATCTGCGGCCAGGGGCCGGCGCCGGCCGGCGCCACCATCGCGCATTATCGCCGCGAAGGGCTCGACCTCGTGCCCGGCACCGGCCTGCTCGCGGCCTGCGTGCCCGGTACATTCGAAACCTGGATGCTCTTGCTGCGCGATTACGGCACCCTATCGCTGCGCGATGTCCTCTCGCCGGCAATCGGATACGCGCAGAACGGTTTTCCGCTGGTCGAGCGCGCCAGCGCCACCATCGCAATGGTCGCCGAGCTGTTTCGCCGGGATTGGCCGACCTCGGCCGCGGTGTACTTGCCGGGCGGCGCGGTGCCGCCGGCCGGCACGCTGTTCACCAACAAGACATTGGCCGCGACCTATATCCGCATCCTCAAGGAAGCCGAAAGCGCCGGCGGCGATCGCGTCGTGCAAATCGAATACGCGCGAAAAAGCTGGTCGCAGGGTTTCGTCGCCGAAGCGATCGATCGTTTCTGCCGCACGCAAGAGGTCCTGGACACGAGCGGACAGCGCCACCGTGGTGTGCTCACAGCCGGCGATATGGCGCGCTGGGCGCCGCGCATCGAAACCCCCCTCACCTACGAATACGGCCGCTACACCGTCTGCAAGACCGGCCCGTGGGGACAGGGCCCGGTGATGTTGCAGCAACTGGCGCTTCTGAAAGGGTTCGATCTTGACGAGCTTGACCCGACAGAGCCGGATTTCATCCATTTACAAGTTGAGTGCGCGAAACTCGCTTTTGCCGATCGCGAGGCGTTCTACGGCGATCCCGACTTCGTCAAAGTGCCGACCGCAACGCTGCTCTCCGACGCCTACAATACGGAGCGACGCAAGCTCATCCATCACTCCGCCTCGCTCGAATTGCGCCCCGGATCGATCGCGGGATATGGCGCGGTCGTAAAGCTGCTGCGCGAAAACGCGCCAAGTGCGGCGGCGGCCGCCGCAGGTGCAGGAGAGCCGACTGTCGGCCGGCTCGGCGGTACGCGCGGCGACACCGTGCATTTCGATATCGTGGATGAAGCCGGCAACATGGTGTCGGCGACGCCGTCGGGCGGCTGGCTGCAGTCCTCACCGGTCATTCCGGAGCTTGGCTTCTGCCTCGGCACACGCGCGCAAATGTTTTGGCTCGAAGAAGGGCATCCGGCGACACTCGCGCCCGGCAAGCGGCCGCGAACCACGCTGACACCTACACTGGCTTTACGCGACGGCGAGCCGTACCTCGCCTGTGGCACGCCCGGCGGCGATCAGCAGGACCAATGGATCACGCTTTTCTTCCTGCGCCACGTCCATGCCGACTTAAATCTTCAGGAGGCGATCGACGCGCCTGCTTGGCATTCGGAACATTTTCCCAGCTCATTCTGGCCGCGCACGGCGCGGCCGGGCGTGCTGGTGGTCGAAGGCCGCGTGCCGCGAGAAACCGTTGCCGAGCTTAAGCGGCGCGGTCACCTCGTCGAGGTTGGCCCGGATTGGTCGGAAGGCCGGCTGACCGCCGCCACACGCGACGGCCGGCGCCGGCGCGCCGCCGCCAATCCGCGCGGCATGCAGGGTTATGCGGCAGGCCGGTGAGGCAAGGCGCTAAGCCGCAACCGTGCTGAGAAAACCTTCGACCTCGGCGCGCAGCTTGACGGTCGCGCTTTCAACCTCTTCCGACGCCGCCAGCACCGTTTCCGCCGAGCTGCGCGTCTGGGTCAGGCCGGTCGCGACGTCGCCGAGCGCCGCGACAACGGCTTTGGCGCCCATGGCGGCGCCGGCGACATTGTGCGAAATTTCTCCGGTCGCCACTTCCTGTTGCGCAATGGCGCCGGCGACTTCCGACGTGTGCGCGTTGATATCTTGCATGCGCCGGGTGATCGCGCGGATCGCCGTGACGGCGTCGCCGGTCGAGCTTTGGACTGACGAAATCTCCCGGCTGATTTCTCCGGTCGCCTTCGCCGTCTGGACGGCCAGCGACTTCACTTCCGAAGCCACCACGGCAAAGCCGCGTCCGGCCTCCCCGGCACGGGCCGCCTCGATCGTGGCGTTGAGCGCCAGAAGATTCGTCTGCTCGGCGATATCCTGGATGAGCTTGACCACATCGCCGATCCGCTGCGCGACCCGGGCGAGCCCGGCGATGTCGTCGTTCGTGGCGGTGGCGGCGGCGGCAGCGCTGCGGACAACCTCATTCGCCTGCCCGAGCTGACGGCTGATCTCCTTGATCGAAGCGGACAGCTCCTCGGCGGCCGCGGCCGCAGTCTCGACGTTGGCCGATGCCTCGTTGGAACCGTTCACCGCACCCTCGGCGCACTGCAGGGTATGATCGGACGTCGTAAGTAAGGTCTTGGCCGCCGCCTTCATCGCCGCGGCGCTTTTCCCGACCGTCATCAGCATGCTCTCAACGCGGGCGCGAAAGGAGCCGATCGCGGCGTCGATGGCCGCGCGCCGTTCTTCGCCTTGACGCAGAGAATCGCGCTCATTCTCGGCCGCGCGCTGCTGCGTCACGTCGGTATGCGTCGACACCCAGCCACCGCCGGCCAGTGGGCGGAACACCAGCGAGACCGTACGACCGTCCTTGAGCTCAACCGTTCTTGCATCCGCGCGCCCCTCGGCCGCCTGTTTTAGGCAATCGGCGATGTATTGATCGGCATCGCCGGCGAACGTACCCGCCTTCGCACGGCGAATAAGAATCTCACGCAGCGGCATGCCTCTGCGGAAATCCTGACGCGGAAGTTGGGACATCTCGATGTAACGCGTATTGCAGAGGACGAGGCGGGCGGCGCCATCAAACATGCTCAGGCCCTGGGTCATGTTGTTGAGCGCAATCCTCGACAAAAATCCGTTTCGACGCTCCTGCGCGAGGGCAAGCAGGGCGCCAATCCCCACGCCGGCGAGCGCGAGCAATACGCACAGGAGCGCACCCGCCGCCAGGCCCGGCACGGCGTTCAGCGCACGAACGATTCCGTCAATGCCGAAAAGAATAAATCCGGCGACCCCGGCGGCAAGGCCGGCGGCGCCCGCACTGATGACGAACCCCCATTGACGGATGGCCTTAGCCAGAATGTGGCCGTGAAGCATGGCGAGCACGTCCGGATCGTTCGATCGAGATTACCCACTCAGCAGTTGTTTTGAGGTTAACGAATGGTGCCGACCGGGCGCCGGCACCTTGTTCCCGGCTAACCGCGGAGACGGCCGCGAATGCTTTTGGCGCCGGCGATCGCGGCGGAACGTAGCGCCTCCAGGCGCCGGACCAGCGAAAATGGCTCTTGCGGCCGGATCGCGATCAGGCGATCGCAGAGCGCCAGACGCTCGCACCAGAGGTGGTCGATCATCGGGTGGTTGGCCGTAGCGCACGAGTCGGTGCGCGCGATGGTGGTGTCTTCGACCAGCTCGTCGGTGAGCACGACACTGAGCATGACGCCCGGCGAAAAGCGCGCAAAAGACTCGTCATAGGCGATCTTCCAAAACCACGCGGAGCTGCCGCTGCGCAGAACGATCGTGACGGCGATCGCGCGGCCATCGACCAGAAGGCGATCGATCGAGGCCTTGCCTTCTGCGGCGAGCTCGCTCACCGCCGTCCGGATAAAGTGGCGGAGCTCCT
>Ga0182024_10022672_pt1 | contig 11306 bp, 12 predicted proteins | sample P32metaG_FD_120480 | JGI IMG/M metagenome (GOLD analysis project Ga0182024, IMG submission 120480) | Permafrost microbial communities from Stordalen Mire, Sweden - P3-2 metaG (Illumina Assembly) | ecosystem: Environmental > Terrestrial > Soil > Wetlands > Permafrost | place: Sweden: Stordalen... | reverse complement strand
TCGGCATGGGGCCTAGATGTCCTCCACCGTGATCCCGAGCTCTTGCGCAAGCGTTCGAGAAAGCTCCATGAGCTGCAACGGGTCGATGATCGCGCCACGAAGCCCCAGCACAGATCCCGCGAGCCTGAGCTCCGAGCCCCGCAAGTCAACGAGCGACATGGCTGCTTTGGAGAAATCAGCTTCCACGAGCTGACAGCGGGAGAAAACCGTGGCCTTGATGCTCGCCCCCTGGAAGTCCGCTCCGGTGAGCACACAATCCTCGAAGGACACCCGCTCGATCTCGCTATGACGGAAGTTGGCGTAGTCGAGCTTGCAAGCCTTGAAGCTCACCTCCGCGATCCGCGCCTCGGCAAAGCTGAGGCCCGTCAGCCGCGCATCGCTGAACAGCGCACGCCGCAGCTGCGCACCTCCCCAGTCGCCGTTGGCCGCGTCGATACGCTCAGCAATGACATCGACGAACTCGACGCCCCGGAGCTTGGACTCGCCGAGATCGACGTCCTTCAGATGCACCCGCCCGACGCGTCCCGAGCCCGCGTCCACCTCGAGGAAGGACGCCGAGCAGACCCGAACGTCTTCCAGCGCGAAACGTGCATCAAGCCCAGCGAGCTGAACGCTCTCTAGCTCCTCGGATACAAATTCGGGTGCCTGCGTGGCCCCGATTTGCTGAGGCCTGGGTCGTCGCGGGGCCATCTCGTCATGGTATTCAGGGAAGAAGGCCTCGAAGTGCTACATCTGAGCACATCGTCCCAGCGCCCGCGCCCAAGCGGCCTATGATTGGGTCTGTGAGGGAGGTGCCCACCAGCTTTCCCGGCCACGAGCTAGTAAGCACGGGGCTTTCAGACCTTGCCGCGGGCCGCGAGAGCGAGTCCTCGCTGCTGGTGACGATGGCGGCCCCGCGGCTACGGAGACTGGGCTTTGAGGTGCCGACGGGCGGGCCCAAGCGTCCTTCTCATCGTCTATACGAACTGCTCACGGAGACGGACCTGGGCGCTCACAGTCGCTACAACGCGCTGATCGGACGGATCGTGAGCTTTGCGCGAGCGGCCGAGCATGCGTCCTCCGGTTGACGATCGACGTATTCGTGCCCTCGCCCGCGAGCTTGGACGCGTTGCTCGCGTCCCGGTGCGGGTCTATCTGACCGGGGGTTCCACAGCGGTGCTCGAGGGTTGGCGGGAGTCGACGATCGACGTCGATCTGCGCTTCGAACCCGAGGCCGACGAGCTGTTGCGCGCACTTCCGGCCCTGAAGGAGAGCTTGGGAGTAAACATCGAGCTGGCCTCACCGCCCGACTTTATTCCCGAGCTTCCCGGCTGGCGGGAGCGTAGCCCGCTCGTGTTCCGGGAGGGGAGCGTCGAGGTTCACAATTTCGACCTCTACTCGCAGGCGCTGTCGAAGATCGAGCGCGGCTTCGACCAGGACCTCGATGACGTTCAGAAGATGATGGCGTCTGGGCTGGTGGAGTCGGCGCGGCTACGCGAACTCTACGAGGCGATCGAGCCGGAGCTCTATCGCTATCCAGCGATCGACCCGTCCGCATTCCGGCAGAAGCTCGACGCCGTGCTGGCCGGGAGCTGACCCACAGAAGAGACCATCCACGTCTGTGACCGGCGACACCTACCTATCTTTCGGGCGACTCGCGTTCTTGTTGTCTCCCACAAAGACACCCACCTCATCCCCGATAATGAGGGCATGCCCGCTAACGAGTGGATGACCCCTGAGCGTGTCCTGAGCTATCTGGACCGGGCGGATGGGTTCCCGCACCGTGAGGAGGGAGAGGGCGTTCTGCTCGAGCATGTCCCTGACGGCGCTCGTCGCGTTCTTCTGGCTCTAGATCGTGATGGTCTCGTCGTCGAACACGGCGACCATCTCGAGTCTGCCGCCGAGCGCGTCAACGTAGCCGGCGACGGTTGAGAGCTTGGGATCCCCCCCGCGCTCGAGCTGGGAGATGTTCGACTGGGACACCTTGAGCTTCCTGGCTACGGTCGCCTGGCTCTTTTTGCGCCGCCGCCGAAGTGCCGCGAGTCGCAGCTCGGCCTCGAGGACCTCGCGGTGACGAGCGATATACGGCTCGTCCTCAGGCTTCACGACCCGCTTGCGGATCTCTTTCCAGGGTGTGGTCTTCAGCTTTGTCTTGGTCATCAGAGGTCCTCCAAATGTTCATCGTAGAGATCGTCGGCTATTGGAATGTTCTTGCTGTACCAGTCGTTCCACCGACCGGTCTTGTCGCCTCCGATCCGAGAGTCGGTCCGACTTGCTCTAGCTCGTCGATGGCGGGGACGATCTGCCTGCGTCCGGTGACGTCGAGCTCGTTCAGTAGCCATCTCTCGACCTGCTCGGTCAATTCGATCTCCCATGCCACATCTGGACTATAAGTTATAGAGTATTAGAAGTCAAGACTTATATCATCCGTGACTCGCTCATCCCAGTCACAGTCCCAATCGAGTGTTCCATCCCAAGGGCTGCCTACCGTCCTCTGCATGGACCTGACTCCACATCTCGCGGGTTCTTCTCGCGTGCGACGCGGGTTCCTTGCGCGCGCACGCGCGCGCGTCCTACTGTCTGCCCTGCATGTCTGCCCTGCGGCAAGCCGCCGGGCGACTCGCGTTCTGGTCTCCCACCAAAGTGGTCGGGTGACGGCAGATGCGGGACTTGACGGCACGTCTCTGGTGGGCTATCGTGGATCGACAAGGACGATGAAGGTCTTGATCACGTTATGGGCATAGCCGCCGCACCCAAGTTCACACTCAGGTTCCACAACGCCAGGACTCACGAGATCCTGGGAGTTGTGGCTGACAAGCTGGGTATCTCAAAGAACCAACTTGCCGAGCAGATGCTCGAGCGCGAGCTCCACGCCGCCGCGCTGTCGCTAGAGCAGGACCTGGCCGGCACCCTGGCGCTCCTGGAGAGCTACAACCGTGAGGACCACGTAGAGAACTACATTCGCGCATTTGCCGAGGGTGAGGCATACGGCGACGATCCCCTCCGTAGTCGATTCAGGGATACCGCAGGGCTCGGGGGCGACGTCTTTGGAATCGGCGACGTCTTCTCCCGCTAGTGCCGATTCCGTGGAACGCTGACCCTCCGGGGTATGAGCAGCAGCTGCTCCTGAACGCCGAAAGTGTCCTGCGCTCCATCGTCGCATCCTCTGAGCAACGCGATCCCCCTACGGTCGCGATGGCCCAGGACTGGCACCGCCGGTGCTATGACGGAGTCCCGCTCCCCGTGTCCTACTACGCCGGCGAGGTGCGCGACTCCGACGATCGATTCCCCGAGCTCGTCGGTTATGAGGTCTCGGTGGGCTTTCTCAGCGGCACTCCCTCGGCGAACGTCTTGCCGGAGCTGGCCAACTTCGAGCGCCAGGCCCAAATCGGCGTCGGCCGGATCGATGCGGCGATCGCCGTGGCCGCCAAGCCCATCACACCCCAGCAGCTGGGAGGGGTGATCGCCTTCTGCGCCATGATTCACGGCGAGTGGATACGGATCCACCCGTTCGCCAACGGCAATGGTCGCACCGCGCGCCTCTGGTCCAATTGGGCAGCGCTCCGCTATGGCCTCCCCCCCTTCGTCGCCATCAAGCCGCGACCAGGAGACCCGGCATACAGGCAGGCCGCCGCCGCCTCCATGAGCGGTGACCATACGGTCGCCGTCGCCGCATTCGCGGCCATGTTCCGCACAACCCTAGAGGCGCTGGACTGACGCGCACTGGGCTCAGTGTTGAACGGCGCCTGGTGACGTAGCTGCGTCTAAAGATCGTTCTGAGATCAGGTCTGTGGTCTTTACAGGTCTGTGGTCTTTGGCTATCTGCGCTTGGAGCCGCGAGCAATCTTCTCGGCGAGCAGTCCACCGACGGCAAGCGCGCCCTCAGGAGACTCGAAGACGAACTCCACCCGCAGCTTCCGGCCAGACATGGCGCGAACCGTCACCTCCTCGCCCACCGCGTCGCCCCAGACCCTGGCGACGTTCATCGCGGTTTCATCGCGCGCCTGCCCGGATGCTAAATCCAGCCCTCCCTCTCCTCCTCTCCCTTTCCCCTCTCCTCTTCCTCTCCCTCCCTCTTCATCTCCAACACCCTCCCGTGACTCAGGCACGGAGTCGTTGCTCTCACGAGCACGAGCCTTCAGTGTCTGCACGGTCCACCCCTGCTCGATCGCGGCACGAGCCAGCTTCGGACGCACCTCGGGATCCTTTGCCATCAACAGCGCCCGTCCGTGAGCCGCGCTGAGCTCGCCATACTCCAGGAACTCGAGGATGTCGTCGGGTAGCTGAAGCAAGCGCATCATGTTTGCCACCCCGTCCTTGTGGCGGCCCACCCGAGCCCCGATCTGCCGATAGGTCAGACCCAGATCCCTCACCAGGATCTCGCAGGCCCTGGCCTCCTCCACGGGATTCAGATCCTCGCGCGCCATGTTCTCGATCAGCCCCATCTCGAGCGCCGCCGCGTCGTCATAGGAAGACACCAGCGCCGGGATGCTCTGAAGGCCCGCGATCTTCGCCGCGCGCCAGCGCCGCTCTCCCACGATCAACCGATACCCACCGTCCCTCCGGGGACGCACGAGCACCGGCTGCAGAACACCGCTCTCGGCCACAGACCCCGCCAGCGCCTTCAACGCCGCCTCATCGAAGCGGCGACGCGGCTGAGAGGGGCTCGACTCGATCTCCCGCACCGGCAACTCTCGCAGCTCCTGAGATGGGGACATGCTCGAGGGGGGCATACCTCCTACTCCGACCGTTCCCGGGAAACGGGACAGATGTGATGGCGAAGGCTGGGTGAGGATTGGAGGTGAGCTTAGATATCCGGGGCGAGGGCGGGCGGTCGACGAGCAACGCAGGTCGGGATGATGCGGCCGGGGCTCTCTACGTGAGGAGCGTGGGGACGACCCTACTTCACAGGCCTGATCTCCGGCAGGTTCAGGATGCGCCTGATCAGGGGAGTGACGCGAAGCCGCGCGGGTGGAGGTTGGACGAGGGGAATCGTCACTGCGGCGGTGGCTGCTCGCCGGCGGTGACGCTGTCCAGCTGCTCCAAGCGCAACGCGACCTCGAGCTCGACCAGGCACGAATCCAAGTCACGCCCGAGGTGTTCCTGGGCCGTGCCGAGGCGGTTTTCGACCGTATGCCGTTTCACGCCGAGCGGGATGGCCGCCTTGGAGGCGTTGCACCCAGCGGCGAGGTACGCGCGCAGTGTCTGGATCGAGGTGACGCCGCCGTCGCGCTGGCTCGTGAGGGGCGAGAGGAAGGTTTGCTTCAGCGATTGGCCCAGCGTCTCGTCGCGCAGCGCGGCCGCGAGGAGCATGTCCTCGGCATACCGGGTGCGGGTCACCCCTTCCCGCCCGCCCCTGTGCAGGGCGACCAGCCGTGCCGCTTGCGCCTGGCGGTGGGTCAGGCGCCAGCCGTCTGCACCGCTCCCCGGCTCGCCGATCGCCAGGGAGACGCCTGGGCCGTTCTCGGCCGGCACGAGGCTCTCGAGGTCGAAGATCTCCAGCCTACGCTTGCCGCCCAGCCAGGCCCAAACCGTCTGCTCGCCGCCACGCGACACAGACAAAAGCTGGCGATCAGCGCTCGCCGCGATCTCCCGCACGGCATCTCCCGCGCCGATGCCCGTCGCGATCACGCCGATGTGCCAAGCGTCCAGGCAATAGCCCAACTCAGCGGTGCCGAGGCGCTCACCAGCGAGCAACCCAAGCACCAGCTCCGCGCGACGCTGTTCGGGCGAGCGCCTCGCTCGCGCGAGCTCGCGCTTGTGCTCGCTGGACACCTCGGCCATCAGACGCTCGACGAGCAGCCCCTGCAGATCCAGCACCGGACCCAGTGACCCGCTCGGAAGGTCATCCGCCGCGGCGAGGACGTGGCGGGCGAGTAGCCGCTGGCCCGTGGCGCATGCGAGCAGAGCCGCCTCCAAGTCGACACCGCTGCGTGCCGCTCGCTGCGCCTGTGAGATCACCTCCGAAGGAACCGGGCCGGAGGAATCCTCTCCCAGCTCGATGCCGTTCAGGACGAACTCGACAGCCGCCGCGACAGCCGCGCGGAGCCCGACCACATACTCGGCGTCTTCGGCGCGCGTGATATCCAACGCGGCGCGCGCGTGAGCAAAGATCGCATCCTCGATCTCCGCGCGCCGCACGCGTAACCGCTCGACCAAGCCGGCACGGGTTTCCTCGAGCGAGCCCACTCGACCGTTGCTCCGCCTCACCGCCGATGCTCGGTGTCCCCTGACAGGGCCGCTGACCCTCCTGACCCTCTCCACCTCTCCCACCCCTCTGCCGGTTCTCCTTGGACCCTCCTCTGGATTGTAGAGGTTGACAGGAGCTTCGTGGTTGAGGCGCAGAGGGTGGTGTGTGAACTTCGAGCTGGGGAGTGACGTTAGAATCGGGGGATGGAATCATCCGACACGAACCCCGAGGAGATCGAACGCGAAGCCGTCAAAGCCGTGAAAGAAACGCGGCGGGAAATGGCCGCCGAGCGGGCCGCGCAGCAAGCCGCCCAGCCGGCCACTCACGGGATAGAGCTGGAGGAGTGGCATCGCTGGTGGAAGACGCGCGGGGCTTCAGAGTTGCGCGTGCTGCTGATGACGCACTGGGATCCCATCGGGGTCAACGGAATTCCAGAGGCCTCTGACGAGTACGACTCATATTTAGGGCCACTGGCCAAGAGGCTTCGTGAAGGAGCCGACGCACGTGCGGTCTGTCAATACCTCTCCGACATTCAGACCGAGGGCATGGAGATACCCGCGAGGGCTGATCAGCTTGCCGACGTTGGCGAGCGGGTCCTCGGCTGGTACTCCGTCGAGATGCAGCGCTGAACCGGTTCAACACGCAGATCCATGAGTCTAGCCACCTGGACTCCCAGGTCTGTCCCTCATCCTTTGGCTCGACCCTCCCAGCTCTGTGACCGGCGACACTCACCTGTGTTTCGGGCTACTCGCTTTGTGTCTCCCACAAAAAGCACCCCTCTCCTCCTCATCCGAGAGGTGCCGTAGGGTCGAACACATGCTCTTGCCGACCATCACTCCAACCATCACTCCCGAGGACGAGCTGGAGCAAATCAACTCGCGTGAGCATCGCTACAGCCTCGGCCAGTTCTTCACGCCGCGGCCGGTCGCGGAGCTGATGGCTCAGGCGGTCTTGGAGGTCGACCCCGAGACCTGTCTCGACCCCGGTGTTGGGGGAGGTGTCCTGCTTCGTGCCGTTGGCCCTGGGCCCAAGCGCTTTGGCTGCGACATCGATCCATCAGCGGTCGAGCTCGCGCGCGGCGCCTTGGAGAATCAGGGTGGCGAGCTGGAGCTGGTTCACGGGGACTTCCTGAGCCTGGATGAGTGGCCGTTCTCGATCGCCGAGTTCGACGCGGTCATCGCCAATCCGCCTTACATCCGTCATCACAACCTCAACCCCCAGCACAAGGCGCTCGCCAAGCACTACTCCCGCGCCTTCGGCCTGAAGATCAGCAGCCTCTCGGGCAGCTACGTCTACTTCTTCCTCGAGGCGATCCGGCGTCTTCGCTTCGGCGGGCGCCTGGCGTTCATCACCCCGACCGAGTTCCTCGATGTCCGCTACGGAGCGCCGCTGAAGGAAGCTCTGCTCAGCTGGTGCGACATCGACGAGCTGATCGTCCTGGAGATGGACGAGCTCGCCTTCGACGGGGTCCTGACGACCTCCGCGATCACGATCGCCACCAAGCGCGAGCGGGCGACTCGCCGCCCGCGGATGACTGAGGCGCAGCTGGGCGGCGCGATCGTCCGTGGACGCCAGGTGGAGCTCGGGGCGGATGAGGTCTCCGCGGACGCGCCCTGGACGGCGCTGCTGCCCTCGCGCGCCGAGCGGATCCGCCCGCTCCTCGCGGGGCGCTCCGCGATGCTCGGCGACTACGCCCGGGTGCGGCGCGGGATCGCGACGGGGGGCAACTCCTTTTTCTGCCTGACCCAGGAGCAGGTCGACCTGTGGGCCATAGAGCCTCGATTTCTGGTCCCGGTGGTCGCAGGCTCGAAGGACCTGCCTGAGAACGGATCCGTGCTGACCCGTGAGTTCTGGCGGGCCCGCAAGGGTTCAGGCGCTCCCAGCTGGCTTTTGTGGTGTCACGAGCCCAAGAGCGTCCTGGCCGGCACCGCGGTGCTGCGCTACATCGAGCACGGAGAAACCCTCGGCCTACCCGAGCGCTTCAACTGCAAGGCACGCAAACCGTGGTACGGCGTCGAGCGCGTGCCGCCCGCGGATTTTTTCGTGACCTACATGTCCCGCCGGCGTGCTCGGTTCGTCCGCAACGAGCTCGGTGCCCGTTGCCTGACCTCGCTGCTGAACGTCTGGTCGCACGACGGGATCAAGCCCGATCGCCTGCGCCCGATGCTCGAGGACGAGGCCAACGCTCAGCTGCTGCGGGAGTTCGGTCGGACCTACGGGGGTGGGCTGGGCAAGATCGAGCCCGGCGACCTGCTGCGCCTGCCCGTCAAGCCGCTATCGGGTCAGGTGGGCAAAGAGGGCATCTAGATCTGCCGGCTCTATCGAGCTGCCGCTCATCTCCTCATCGGGAAGCGCCATCGTGACCAGGTTCGGGTCAGAGAGCATCTCCGCCAGCCGCTCTGCCTTAACGCGAATACGGTCGTCGACGACCTCATCAATCGTGCCTTCGCTGACAAGGAACGTGATCCGGGTCTCCGTGCCCGGCTCCAGCCCAAGCCGGTGGATACGGTCAATCGACTGTAGGTATTGCCCCGCGTTGAATGTCCGCTCCAAATAGATTGCGTCGTGGCAGGTGTGATGAAGGCTTACTCCCTCGGACATCGCTGCCGGATTCGCCAGCAAGACCATGCACTGTCGGTCCTCGCGGAAGCGGGTGAGCTCACTCTCGCGCGTGGTGACACCCTCCAAGTCTTCGCCAGACGGTATTGCGCCGTAGATAAGCGCCGGCTCGTGGGGAGCCAGCACCCGCCGAAGGTCGAGCAGGCTATCAATGAAATTGCTCCACACGAGCGTCTTGCGGCCCTGCTCGGCGTTGCTCGAAACCATGGCAACTAGCTTCTCCAGCTTGCGCGGCGTCTCGGAGTTGGCGTATGACCTGATGAGCTCAGCCGTCGTTGAGCCCGAAGCAATTGGTTCTGGCGGCCATACGGTAGTCACCGCTCTTCCGCCAACCACTGGCGCGAGCAGCGCCGGGTTCGTCGCCGCCTCGAGCAAATACATCACGACGGCGCCCATGTCGCCGATCGTCGCTCGCTCGCGAGCACTCTCATCAACGGCCCGGCGCATTTGGGTACAGAGCGCCTCGTATATCTCGGCTTGAAGCGGCTTCATCTCGACCAGCTCGACACGTAGCAGGGGCGTCTCGAGACCGAGCTCATCCTTACGCGTGCGAGCGAACAGTGGGGCCAGACTGCGGGAGACCTCAGCCATCGTCGTTGGAGCCGGTTCGGACTGGTGCACGCTTGCGGGAAGGATGCGCCTGGACTGGTGCGGCCAGAGGAACTCCATCAAAGCGACGAAATCGCTTGGGTGCTGTGGAGCCGGCGTACCAGTCAGGATGTCGCGTCGCACAGCCAGGCGAGACAGATCGAGGCAAACCGAGCCCCACTCGCCGTTACGCCCGCGCTTCATGCGGTGTGCCTCGTCGAGGACAACATGCGTGCGTCCCGCAAGGACCCAAGGAGCAATCAGATCGTAGCGGCCAGCAAGCCGCTGGTAGTTGATGAGCACGACCTCCGCCCCGCGCGGCAGGCGTTGCTCGACCCGCCCGACGACCGGCGTGGGGCTCAGACACTCTCCGGCCTCCTCGACCCACGCGTCAAACGCCGACAGCGGCGCCACGACCAGTAGACGGTCTACGCGGCCTCGGGAGCGCTCGGCCTCGTAGACGGCATATGTAACGCTCGTCTTGCCGGCCCCAGGGACAGAAAAATTGGCACCGTGGGACAGTGAGACGATACGGGCCAAGTCGCGCTCTTGGAAGGGCCTCAGCTCACGGTAGAAGCGACTTTCACCGAGCAGCTCGGCGAGGAGATCGGCGCCGATAGGGACGATCTCGCCAGCGAGCGCGCGTCTGACCTCGGCGCGCTCATCATCCCCACGCTCGAGCAGGGCCAACAAAGAAGGGTCGAGTATCGCCGTGCAACGGTAGGTGGTAAGCGCACGGCCGAGCCAGTTGCGCGCGGCCAGAAAGCGCTCGAGCGGGACGATGACCTGATCGTCGCCCACACGTGCCGCGGCACCCGGGGCGATGTTACGGCCGACCGAATTCCACAGCTCGCTCGCCACGGCTTCGTCGCGCTTCAGCGACACCACTGGAGCCTCGCCGGCGAGAGCAATGCAAAGTGTGCCGGGCGTGGCCCTCTACTCCCCGATGACCTTCGCCTTAGTCAGCTCCGTCTTGAGGTCGCGGACATTGCGTTTGAGCTTGTGATAGGCGGACTCGAGCGACTTGCGCCGCTTCTGGTCGAAGTCGGGGTCATTGACCACAGCCTTCACGGCGGCCATGGCCTTGAGCACTTCACGATCGGCTGCCTTGACATTTGTGACGGGCGCCTCGACCTTGTCCGACTCTTTCTCGTCGCGCCGCTTCTCTTTGATGCCAGCGATGACCGCTTCTTTGATGGCTTCGCGAACGTTGTCACGGCTGACCACAACGACGGGCGTGCCGGGGATTTCCACGCGATTGTCACGCCGCGTGACGACGTCGATCAGACGCTTGATGTCAACGGGGTGCGGCTCGTCATCTTCTTCGGTCAACAAACTGCCGGCGCCAGCGGGAGGCGGGGCCGAGTCTTTGCCATCGGGGGCCGACAGGCGGCCGGCGACGGCTCCGATGACCTCGTCCTCTTCGAGCTGGGGGAGCATGTACTCGTGCATGAACGAGGCATCGATTTTTCGGACCTGATGCACCGGCGTGACATCAACGGCCACCGAGAGCAGAAAGCTCTCCAGATAGCGACGCGCCTCATTGCGATCGCGCTCGAGCAGCGCGTCGTAAGTCCTATGCAGCTCGCGGAGTTGCTCGTAGGCGAATCGATCAAAGAAAGTCAGTGGGAGCAGCTCATTGGGAATGCGCTGCATCTCGCGCACCAGATCGAGCATTCGCAGCCGTAGTGAAACCTCGTTCTCGCCCTTGCGCTCGTTCTCCAGGAATATACGTAGCTCTCGAGCTATCTGTGTATTCGTCAGCTTCCGCTCGCTCGACAGCTCCTCGATGAACAGGAGCTCGTTTGTCAATGTGTACTCGACCTTGAGCTCCTTTTGCATCTGCAGGCGCAGCTCGAGCAGCGCGAGCTCCTCGGGCTGCGCCGTGGGAGGCAGAACCGCCACGCGGATGTAGTGCAGGCTCGGGTCC
>Ga0182024_10022671_pt1 | contig 11306 bp, 12 predicted proteins | sample P32metaG_FD_120480 | JGI IMG/M metagenome (GOLD analysis project Ga0182024, IMG submission 120480) | Permafrost microbial communities from Stordalen Mire, Sweden - P3-2 metaG (Illumina Assembly) | ecosystem: Environmental > Terrestrial > Soil > Wetlands > Permafrost | place: Sweden: Stordalen... | reverse complement strand
TCGTCTCGTCGGCATCCGCCACTGTTAGAATCTCCGACGATCGCGGCGGACAGATCGGCGATTATCTGGCCAAGTACCATGCGCTGCGGGAAAACGGCGACCGCGTCATGATCGACGGCACCTGCGCGTCGGCTTGCACCATGCTGTTGGGCGTCATTCCACGGAACCGGATCTGTGTCACGCCGCGCGCTGTGCTTGCCTTTCACTCCGCTTGGACGCCGACGTCCGAAGGCGAACAGATCAGCAGTGCGGGCAACTATTACCTGTGGTCGAATTATCCCCCCGATGTGCGCAAGTGGATCATCCAGCACGGCGGATTGCACACGCAGATCATTTATCTGAGCGGGCCGGAATTGGCCGCGATGTATCCGAGCTGTCGTTGATCGGCGCAGATTGGACACGAGACGACGGCCGATCATTACGCAATCACCCGAGACAACATCGCAATGCCATCGTTGCATTGAGCCGTCGGATCGATTTTGCTTCAGAACTGGAAGCGCATGCCGACCGTCGGGTCGACGGTGTTACTGTGCAGAAAGCCACTGGCGAGACCGTTCGCGACCTTCGAATACATGGCGCCGGCGTAGGCATCGAAGCGCTTGGCGAACCTGTAATCGACCACGAGAGAAAAGGCATCCAGCTGTCCGCTGCATGTCGCAAGCGAGGTGTTCGAGCAGCTGACCGCGCCAAAGCTGTTTTGCTGTTCGTGGTAATAGGCCCCGATCAGATCGACATCCGACCTGACAGCGTATTTCGCGCCGGTCCAGAAGACTTGCAGATCCTTGGCATTGGGAAAGCCAACGTTGCTGACCGTGCCGAGCGTATAGCCGCCGATAATGGTCGAGCCGACCGGCAACGGCACCGTCGGATTGACGAACCGGATGGTCTCGTAGCCGCCGTATAGCTTCACTGGCCCGATGGCGTAGCGGGCGAGCAGCATCAAGCTGGTATTGTCGGAGACCGTTCCCGCGACAAGTCCGGAACCAGCCTGCGCCTGCTGGGCGGCGGTGGGCACAAAGCCGACGGCAAGCGGAGCCGCGGAAATCGCGTCTTTGGTGTGACCGACGATCGCATCAAGCGACAGGCCGAGATAGTCGACGCCGAGCTGGCCCTGGACGATATTGCGCGAGCCATCTCCGTTGGAGCTGAGCTGCGTGGCAGCGCCGGCGCGGAACGGCCCGAGGTTCACGGTATATTTGAGCGAATTGTCGAGACGGGCATTCTCGGTGTCGCCGCCACCGGCGGTTGCGCCTTGGAAGCCGATGACGGAGAAGGCGCCCGACCCACTCATCGGGTCAGTGGCGATGACGCCATCCAAAGTCAGCGAGTTTTGCCGGCCATAGGTCAACGTCCCATAAACCGGAGAACTCAGACCGCCCCAGGCCGCCGTATTCAAGGCCTGGCCGTCTTTGCTGGAATCCGCAAATGTCGTCTGCGAAGTCAGCGGCAAGCCATTGTTTTGCACGATAGAGCCGAGCCCGTCTGAAAGTCTTCCCGACGTCGGCAAAAACGATGTTTGCAGATTGAATACGGCCGACAATCCGGGAAAAAGCTCCTCAGTGCCCTTCAGACCGATATTCGAAGCGGACAGCGCGTTGGGAGCGGCCCCGAAATACGGTTTGTTGCTGTTCTTCGAGATGAGATAGCCCAAGCCAAACCCTGCGCTGTTGCTCAAAGGGCTGCCGTGGGTCTGATAAGCCAAACCCATGTCAATGCCGCCGTACAAGGTTATGCCGTGCCAAGTCAGGCTGCCGTCGTCGGCGACAATTGAAGGGGCCTTATTGTAATTGCCGGCCGCTGGAGCTGTCGGATTCGCCGGTGGCGCCGGTCGCGCCGCAACAGCGGGCTGCTTTGCGGGCTGCGTCTCGAGCTTATGCAGCCGCTTTTCCAGCTCCACGACTTGCTTCGCCAACACCTGGTTTTGTTCTCGGATCTGCTCGGACTCTGTCCTGATATTCGACAATTCATCGGCGTGTGCTGCGGTGGCAATGCCGAAAACGGTTGTCGCAGATATGAGGGCCCTTCTCCATGGCGGTTTCCTATGAAGTCCGGTCGCCGCCGGAAACGCCACCGTCGTTTCGCGATCGTAGATAACCTTCTCATCGCCGCTGCGCGCTTTACGGCCGTTCTCGCAATCGAATTTGCTCATGACCCATCCCCCTTTGAAGCCAACACACCCCTGGGCTTCAAGTCACGAGACCGAGCAACGAAACCGTTTATTCCTGAGACTGAGAAAAAATTTGAACGAATTATTTTTATGAAGCATCCCAGGTGAATCACGCAGCCGTGATGGAATTCCGGCGGTGCAACTCGATCTCCTCCCGCAGCGGGAGACAGGGCATTGGGTCCTTGTTCGCTTCGTAACCAGGAGAAAGACCATGACGACCATTTCAAGAATAGCCTTGATCGCCGCGATTGCGGCCGCGGGCATCGCTTCGCCGGCATTGGCCCAGTCGCTCAATCCCGAAGCTGGCAGCGGTAATGTGGCGGGGTTCAGTTACGCACCGATCCCTGCTCAGAACGACGAATACGTCGTTCCGCAGAGCAGCCATGCCAAAACCGCCGCGCGTCAGAACGGGCTGCATGCCTTCGCCAGCGTTCCGGGCAACTCGTCGAATTCCGGCTCCAACGACCCGGCTTTCACCGGCGGTGGCAGCGCCGGCTACAATCAAATGCTGCAGCAATACTGAGCCAACAAGAAGGGGGCGGGCTTCGGCTCGCCCCTTTCCTGCTCTTCCGCTGTTTCCGCCAGAGCGAGCCCCAAATAGTTCTCTGCATTGGGAATAAGCAGCACTGCCGATCAGTCTTGTCGTTAGAAGCCCCAATGGCCGCGTCGGCTTTGGGCCTGTCCGCTTCATGGGAGAATGGAATGAGCGATTTCGACCGCGACGATGGCGTCAACCGACGCAAAGTTCTCGAATGCATGACCTGGGTCGGCACCGGCGTGCTCTGGACCATTGCCGGCGGCGTCCCGCACTCGCTGGGCATCATGGGCGAGGCGCAAGCGCAGGAAGCCAAGGGCCTGACATTCCTGCAGATCAGCGACAGCCATGTCGGCTTCGACAAGCCGGCCAATCCCAACGCGCTCGGCACGCTTCAAGAGGCCGTGAGCAAGATCATCGCGCTGCCGCAGAAACCCGCTTTCATGATCCATACCGGCGACATCAGCCACTTGTCGCTCGAATCGCAGTTTGATGACGCCGACCGGATCATCTCGCAGAGCAAGCTCGACGTGCATTACGTTCCCGGTGAGCACGATTTCCTCGACCCGGAACAGAAGTTCTATCGCGAGCGCTACGGCCGCGGCACCAAGGGCGCAGGCTGGTACAGCTTTGACGCCAATGGCGTGCACTTCATCGGCCTGGTCAACGTCGTCGATCTCAAGGCCGGCGGTCTCGGCAATCTTGGCAACGATCAGCTCGAATGGCTCGAAGCCGACGTGAAGGGCCGCTCCGCCTCGACGCCCATCGTCGTATTCGCCCACATCCCGCTCTGGACCGTTTATCCGGATTGGGGCTGGGGCACCGAAGATGGCGCTCAAGCGCTGTCATACCTCAAAAAGTTCGGTTCGGTGACGGTGCTCAACGGTCATATCCACCAGGTGATGCAGAAAGTCGAAGGCAACGTAACCTTCCACACTGCCCGCTCAACGGCATTTCCGCAGCCGGCGCCCGGCGCCGCTCCCTCGCCCGGACCGATGAAGGTCGCCGACGACAAACTTCGCACCATGCTCGGCACCGCCAGCGTCGCTTTCAAGCAAAACGAACAGCGTCTCGCCATCATCGACACACCGCTGCAGGCCTAAGGAGAATGAAGATGATGAGATCTGCGCTTGTTGCAGCCGTGCTTGGCGCGGTCGTGGGTTCGGGCCTGGCCGGCGGCGTCTTGGTTGCCAGGGCGGCGAGCCCGGCGACCGCCGTCTCGATCGATAACTTCACCTTCACGCCGCAAACGGTGACCGTGAAGGCCGGTACCACGGTGACCTGGACCAACAAGGACGACATTCCGCATGGCATCGCCGCAACCAACAACGCCTTTACCCGATCGAAGGCGCTCGACACCGACGACAGCTATTCGTTCACGTTCACCACGCCGGGTTCCTATCAGTACTTCTGCTACGTTCATCCGCATATGACGGGCACGATCGTTGTAGAGGCCGCAACGGGGAGCAACGCCACAAACTGATACTTGATCAGCCGCAGCTTCAAGCGTGGATGGCTGGGCGAGACACGATGACAGGTGACGGCAATGGCGAGCATGACAGAGCGCGACGTTTTCGCGACGCCGCGCTACCTTATCTTGACGACGTCTACTCGCTGGCACGCTATCTCATGCGCAACCCTGCGGACGCCGAGGATGCAGCTCAGGAGTGTTACGTGCGGGCGCTTCGCCATTTCGACAGCTATCGTGGTCCAGAAATGAAGCCGTGGCTACTGACCATCCTTAGGAACGTTTGCAACGCCGAGTTCGCGCGACGGCGCAAACAAGAGACACCGACCGATTTCTCCGAGCATGAGACGGCTACCGAAGAACTGCCGATATGGCAGGAGCCGACGTCCTCGCCGGAGACGACGATGGTGCGTCGGCAGGATGGCGAAACTGTCCGCCGTCTCGTCGCCGCGCTTCCGCAGCCGTTCCGCGAGGCCATCGTACTGCGAGAGATCAATGACTTGTCGTACCACGAGATCGCCGAGGTCGCCGGCGTGCCGGTGGGAACTGTGATGTCGCGGCTTGCCCGCGCGCGATCGATGCTGCGCGCGGCATGGAACGGTGCGGAAGGGGCGATACCATGAACTGCGATGACTCCGAGATCCTGCTTAATGCGCTGATCGACGGTGAGCTCGACGCCGGCCATGCCCACGACGTGGAGAAGCATGTTGCGACTTGTTCCGCCTGCGCCGAGATGCTCACGGAACTCCGTGAGATGCATGACGCAGTAAGCGCCGCGGGTCTGAAGATGGCCGCGCCCGCACACCTGCGCAGCCGTATCGAGAAGGCCCTGCCGTTGCCCTCCGCACGCGTCATCGCGCCCCGAAAATTCTTTCAGCCCTCGCGGCGAACGTTCTTCGGCGGATTTGCGGTAGGCACTGCGCTATCCGCAGCGTTGGCCGCGAGTCTTGTCCTTACCGTGGTGGGCTCCGATCAGCAGCAGACCATCGCCAACGAGGTCGTGTCAGCACACATACGCTCACTCCAGGCCGGACACCTGATGGACGTGGAAACGAGCGACCAGCATACGGTCAAGCCGTGGTTCAACGGTAGGCTCGACGTCGCACCGCCTGTCATCGACCTCACGGCGCAGGGTTTCAGGCTCCTCGGCGGCCGTCTCGATTATATCGACGGCGAGCCGGTGGCCTCGGTTGTCTATCAACGCCGCAAGCACATTATCAATCTGTTCGTCGCCCGGCGATTGGGCGCGTCGCAGGTCAGCGCCAGGCTCGAGGCGATCCAGGGTTACAATATTCGGAATTGGTCGGAGGCCGGTCTCGATTTTTGGGCCGTGAGCGATATCGCTCCGGACGAACTCAACGAATTCGGTCAAATGATAGTTGCCGCTCTGCACCCTGCGGGGTCGTCCTAACTGGTCAATGCCAGCATTGCTGGCTGCTTGAACCTCTGTAATTCGGGAATTTTTTGGATGTTGCGCCGATCTTGTAGATAGGTTGCTACTTTTGCGGCTTTCGGACTGGAATGCGCGATGCCACCCCAAGTCCAACAATCTCGCATCGAAGAAGAGGCTGTCGGGAGACGACTTTCCTCCGTACCGTTACTGAGCGCGCTTGACGAACCTTCTCTTGCCGCCCTCGATGCTGAGCTCAAGCGGGTGTGCGTGCCAGGCGGCCAGACTCTTTTTCGTGAGAATGACGTCGCCGATGCACTCTACGTTGTGATGTCGGGATGTCTGGGTGTCTCTGTTTCTGACGGCCATGGCCGCGATACCTTGGTCTCGCGCGTCGTTGCCGGGGAGACAGTTGGAGAGATGGGGATTCTCGACGGTGGTCTACGGTCGGCGACCGTCCAAGCGCTTCGCGACACCGAACTATTGAGGCTCGACAAATCTTCCTGTGAGCGACTTGTTGAGCAGTATCCAAGGTCGATGCTGTCCATCGTGTCGCTCTTAGTAAGGCGACTACGCAATACCACTCGCCATCTCGATGACCAGGCACAGGTTCGGACGGTGGCCTTGGTCTCTACGGACCACTATGCGGATCATCGTCGCGTCGCGCATGATCTCGTAAATAGATTGGTGGCTGACGGGCAACGAGCGTTACTGCTCGATTGTAAATCGGCAAATCGCTCGACCGAATGGCTCAGTGCCGCAGAGGCTGACAACGATCTGGTTGTCTACTGCGCTGAACCCGCGAATCCGGAATGGACCAAGCTCTGCCTGCGCCAGGCCGACCGCGTGCTGCTCGTTGCGTCCTCCGGCGCACCATTTGCAATGCCCACATGGCTGGCGGAAGTAGGTAAGGATTGCCGCCGGCCGTTTGACCTCGTGGTGATCCAACAGGGGCGGCGGGATATTGGGCGAACCGTTGAGTGCTGGCGCGCGCGCCTGCCGATCGACGTCGTTTGCCAAGTTCGCCACGGCAATTCAAACGACATCGCCCGCCTCTTGCGGCTCCTGCGAGGAACTGCGGTCGGGCTCGTTCTGAGTGCTGGTGGGGCGCGTGGTTTTGCCCATCTCGGCGTCGTTCGGGCACTGCGTGAGGCGCATGTGCCGATCGACCGGATCGGGGGCTGCAGCATGGGAGCAATAGTCGGTGCGGCTGTCGCGATGGAATGGGATGACGCCGAGACTAGAGAGCGGCTGCGCAGCGCGTTTGTGGAGTCTAACCCAATCAATGACTACACGCTGCCGTTCCTCTCGCTGGTCAAGGGCAACAAGGTAGCGCGCCGACTTGAGGAGCATTTCGGCAGCATACGTATCGAGGATCTCTGGCGTCCATTCTTCTGTGTATCGACGAACCTATCGGCGGGAGCCGTTGCGGTGCATCGTGATGGACCGTTAACCCGTGCCCTGCGCGCGAGCGTCGCCATTCCCGGCTTACTGCCCCCGGTCATGATAGATCGAGAGGCTCATGTTGACGGCGGCGTCATGAATTGGTTGCCGGTCGACGTGATGGACTCCAAGCGCGGCCCTGTCATTGCCGTCGACGCGGCCAATGACCCAGCTCTTGTTTCTTTTGAAGGCGGCAATGGCACGCAACCGGATTGGCGGTTTTGGCGTCGGTGGGGAAAGATGCCTCCGATTGTCGATCTGCTTTTCCGAGCCGCCACCGTCAGCAGCCTCGGAAGGGGCGCGTGCGGCCAAGCGGACATCTTATTCAAGCCCGCGTTGGAGACCGTTGATTTGCTGGATTGGAAGGCGTGCGACCGTGCGATCGATGCCGGCTATCGAAATGCGATTGAAAAGCTCGAACAGCGTGACAAGTCGATGGCGCGCCGGCAATGGTGATCGGCTCGAATGCGCCGCAGCTCCTGGAGCGATCGAAGGCCGCTCGCTCTACCCATCCCACCAGCTCGCTGTCGATCGCGGCTGCTTATCTGCCGCCGCTTCGCCAACTGCGTCCGCCGGAATGCACACGGGCGGGTGGCGCGATGTTGCAGTCGATGCCGAGATGTAACTCGGAGTCGAGCCATCCAGCGCCGTAAAAATCGTAGTAAGGACGATCACCGTAACATTGCGGACCTTGCGCCAATGTAGCCGAGGTTGCGCTCAACAGCAGCGTCATCGCCACGACAAGTTTCGTTGCACTCATGGTTCAATCTCCTCAATGTCGCGTTTAATTGCCTCGTACGGGTGCTATCGCTTGATGGCGCTGTTTATTCGTTCGGCTCTTTCACAAGATTTTGCTTAGCCGGCCGAAATAACTTTTCGCGTGAAGAGACTTGGCGCTGCTGCGTCCTGTCATCGAATAATAATTTATATTCGGTGATATAAATTATTTCTCATGCTCGACGATAAAAGCCGTCATTGAAGCCGCACGAGATTCATTCCCAGGCGGCCCCCTCAATCTTTGCTCATGAAAACGTTACCCGGAATGTAGCTTTGGCCGTCGGCCGCCCGGAATAATCCAGGCGTTCTGCAGTCTCCTCCCGTGTGTGACCGCTAAGGCCATCCCGTTCGCCGCTGCAAGTTGGCGCCGAATGATCCCGAAACCCCGAAAGAGATTAGGTCTCAATCACAGGAGAAGTAACATGAAGAAGCTTCTGACCACATTGGCTGTGCTGACTGCCATCGCGACGCCGGCATTCGCTCAGTATGCTCCGCAGGACTACCAAACGGCTGCTCCTCCGAGCGTCCAGCACAAAAGCGCTGCTCGCCAGAACGGCCTCCACGCCTTCGCCATGGTTCCGCGCAGTCCTGCGGGTTCAACTTTGGACGATCCGTCATTCACGGGCGGCGGCAGCACCGGCTACAATCAGTTGAATCGCTCCTACTGAGGTGAATACCAAAACAGGGCGGGTCAGCCCGCCCTGTTTTCTTCGGCTTGCTTCCGTCGGGAAGAAGCGCTAGGCCTGAAGTTGCCTAGAAAGCCCTATTTGAGCTGGGTGTTTGCGATCGGAAGTATTGAAGCGACATGCCAGCTGGTTGTATCGCGGACGAATGTTTGGCTGATCAGAAAAGTGCTGTCCTGCGGCGGTTTGCCCGGAAGGCCTCGCGTGAAAACGATGGGTACAAGAATCTGCATTACGTCGCTTGAGATCGCGGCTACGCGAAATTGCGACATGTCGGGTTCGAGATGCCATGTGCCTTCGTAGTATGCCTTGAAACGAGCGGCGACCGCCTCGGGCCCTCTCGTTTCAACGCCTCGCGCAAACAAAAGCGTGCTGGGCGAATTCCAGAGCATGGTTTTCACATCGTCCGCGTTATGTGCATTCTGCGCGGCTACGAATTTCGTAAAAAGGGCTCGCGCCTCGGTTTCGTTTGCGGGCGCGGCTGCATGTCCGCCTGATGCGAGGGCCACTACGAGAAAGAGGAGAGCGGCCGCTACCGAAAGATAGCGACTATAGAGAGCCGACGGAGGCAGCATCGCGGAGATCATCGAATTCGTGGAGTGGGTCATAGTGACCTCTCTCGATTTCAGCGCCGGCCTCGACCGGCGCATTTTCTTGTCCAAATGGTGATGGCACTTCGGTCCCCGGCGGTGATCCGTCCGTCGGGTCAGGCGGCGTATCGCACCGCTGGCGCGCCGCTCATGAGACCTCCAACGAGCGCTTGGCGGGCCTTCTCGTAATCGTTCCAAAGGGCCTGGTCAGGCAGCGAGGGGAACACCCACGACTCGCCCCGATCCAGGCCCTTCAGCGCGGCGTCCACCAGCTGTTGCGGCTTCATCACGGAGCCGGCCGGGAGATTGCTGACTGGTAGTCCGGCTTTGTTCCAGAAGTCGGTGTCGACCGCCGGCGGGGTGACGACTTGGACAAGGACGCCTTTGCCGGCGACCTCGCCCTGCAAAGCTTGCGAAAAACTCACAACGTAGGCTTTGGAGGCATTATAGACGCCAAACTCCGGCCACGGATGGAAGGCCAGCACGGATGCGATATTGACGATGGAGCCGGCGCCACGCGACAGGAAGCCTGGAAGCACGGCGTGGGTCAGCCGTGTCAGAGCGGTGACGTTGACCGCGGTCGTTTCATCCACCGCCTCGGAACTCAGTTTGGCGAACGGGCCGAAGCTTGCGGCGCCAGCGTTGTTGATCAGCGCGGCGATCGCGGGATCGCTTGATATCCGCGCCTCGACGCGCGCTAGGTCTTTCGCCTCTGCGAGGTTGGCGACGAGGGTTTCCACTTTGACATTTGTTTTTTGCTTCACAGCCTTGGCGAGGGCGTCGAGCGCCTTCTGCTGGCGGCCGACAAGGAGGAGGTCGTATCCCCGCTCGGCCAATCCAGCGGCGTAAAGGGCCCCGACGCTGCCCGTAGCTCCGGTAACCACTGCCGTTCCCTTTAGACCTGACATTTGCAGCCTCCTTTAGTGGACGAAATTATTAAAGACGATCGTAATCATTGACTTTAATGACGATCGTCACTATTATTGTCAAGCATCAAACGCCTGCACGGGCGATCACAAGGACGAGAGCGATGCGAGTTACGAAGGAAAAGGCTGCCGAGAACCGGGAGCGGATCCTGACCGAAGCAGCACGCCTGTTTCGGGAGCGTGGCGTATCTGCGGTGGGCATGGATGCCCTGGCTGAAGCTGCCGGGATGACGCATGGCAGCCTCTACAGCCAATTCGACTCGAAAGAACATCTGGCAGCGGAGGCGCTGGATCGTGCGTTCGATGCCAGTGCTGCCAAATATGGTGAGGTTGAAACTCTTTCCGCGTATGTCGAACGCTATCTGTCACCGCGCCATCGGGACACTCCCGGAAGCGGTTGTGCCATTGCGACACTTGGCAGTGAGGTCCCTCGCCAGGGCAACGCGATGCGGCAGACCTTTACGGGAGGACTTCGACGTATGATGGAGAGATTAACGCGCTTGTTGGGCTCGAAGGCTCGCCGAGAGCGCGAGAACGAGGCTTTGGCCATCGCTGCAACACTGGTCGGCGGTATGATTCTAGCTCGCGCCGTCGACGATCGGGAGTTGTCAGATCAGATACTCGCAGCGTGCCGCGCGCGATTAAACCGGACCTAAGATTCGATTCCCACCGCTTGAAGGATCATCCACGCGGGGTGGGCATCGAGATCGGACCAGCACTGACGCCTATTGGCCCCTTAAGTCATTCAGTGCGACGCGGCGATCCTGTCGCTTTCGGGAGAGGAGCGGACATGGCGCGACCATCGCAAATCGGTCGTTCCTGACCCACAGCGTCATTTCGCTCGTGTCAATTGACGCAGTGCGAAAGGTTCATTCGCTTGATGTCGGGCGCCCTCTCGCCAGCTTCGATCGCTGGCACGGGAGGAGCACGGCCGGACCACCCCATTGACGGACATACGATCAAAGTTGTCCTTGGCTGGCGGCTGCCGAGGTCGCTGCGTGGGAATTATCTCCACACCTGGTGAGGACGCGTACATAGTCTCGCAGCCAGGATTGCAGACGATCGAGATAGAGGTAAATGACCGGCGTGGTGTAGAGCGTCAGCAATTGACTCAATGCCAGCCCGCCGACCATAGCATAACCGAGTGGCTGGCGCAGTTCCGATCCGGTGCCGTTGCCGAGCGCGAGCGGGACGCCTGCCATCATCGCGGCCGCCGTCGTCATCATGATCGGACGAAAGCGCTGCAAGCACGCCTGTCGGATCGCGTCCAGCGGCGGCAGGTGTTGATCGCGCTCCGCGACGATGGCAAAATCCACCAGGATGATGC
>Ga0182024_10022670_pt1 | contig 11307 bp, 9 predicted proteins | sample P32metaG_FD_120480 | JGI IMG/M metagenome (GOLD analysis project Ga0182024, IMG submission 120480) | Permafrost microbial communities from Stordalen Mire, Sweden - P3-2 metaG (Illumina Assembly) | ecosystem: Environmental > Terrestrial > Soil > Wetlands > Permafrost | place: Sweden: Stordalen... | reverse complement strand
TGACCCGATGGCCCCGGCGCAGCACTTCGACAAGCCCGGTAAATCGCCCTTCATGGATATGCCGCTTGTCCCTCGCTACGCCGATGAGGGAGATAGCGGCGCATCGACTGGCGCTCCTGGCGTGCGCATCGATCCGGCAGTTCTACAAAATCTTGGACTTCGTACCGCCAAAGTCGAACGCGGCGCGTTCGCAAGCAGCGTAGACGCCGCCGGCGTGCTCGACTTCAATCAGCGTGAGGTCGCCGTGGTGCAGGCCCGCGCCGCTGGTTTCGTGCAGTGCGTCTACGCAAGGGCGCCAGGCGATGTCGTTCGGGCCGGCGCGCCGATCGCCGACCTTTTTATTCCCACATGGGGCGGAGCCGAGGCCGAATTTCTCGCTGTCCGGCAGACAGGCAATCCCTCGCTCGAAGAAGCATCGCGTCAGCGGCTTCGTTTGCTCGGACTGCCTGAATCGATGATCGCGTCAGTGGCCAGCTCCGGTCGGCCTCGCGACGTGATGACGGTGACGACGCCGATCGGCGGCGCGATCCAGACGCTCGACGTGCGCCAGGGCATGACCGTCTCGATGGGCCAGACGCTTGCGCAAGTGTCTGGCCTTTCGACAGTCTGGTTGAACGCCGCCGTGCCCGAAGCGCTAGCTGGTGAGATCCGCGTCGGCGAGACCGCGCGGGCGGAATTGGCGTCGTTTCCAGGCGAGACAATCGTCGGGAGGGTGACGGCGATCCTGCCGACCGCCCAAGCCGACAGCCGCACATTGACCGTGCGGGTCGAACTTCCAAACAAGGGCGGACGGCTCAGGCCCGGTATGTTCGCGACCGTTCATCTGAGCGGTGAGACCAAGCCGTCACTCTTCGTTCCGTCGGAGGCTGTGATCCGCACCGGCAAGCGTGCGTTAGTCATGGTGGCAGGAGAGGGTGGGCGTTTTCAACCTGTCGAAGTGCAACTCGGCCGCGAGGACGGCGACCGCACCGAAATCCTCGCTGGCCTGAGCGAAGGACAAAAGGTCGTGGCCTCGGGTCAGTTTTTGATCGACTCCGAAGCCAGTCTCTCGGGTTTTCAGGCAAGACCGCTCAGTGCGGCGCCACAGGTGGCCGCCCCGACATCGCCGGCAATGTCGTCGTCGAAGATGTCGTCGAAAATGATCGCGCCGAAAGCGGCCGATGCAGGAGCGACACTCTATAGGACGCGCGGCCGGGTCGAAGCTCTCACCGGCGATCACATCACTTTCTCGCATGAAGCCGTGCCCGCCCTCGGATGGCCGGCCATGACGATGACCTTCAAGCTTGATCCGCCTTCCTTGGCGAAAGGCGTGAAGGTTGGCGATCGTATGGCCTTCGGCTTCGAACAGAAGCCGCAAGGCCCCGTCGTGCGGCAACTTACACCGGGGGCCGCACAATGATCGCCGCGCTGATCGCCTGGTCGGTCGCCAACCGCTTCTTCGTCTTGATCGGTGCTTTGGTGCTGATCGCCATCGGTGTCGGGTCGGTCTTCAACACGCCCGTCGACGCGCTGCCGGATTTATCGGACGTGCAGGTGATCATTCGCACGCCCTATCCAGGGCAAGCGCCCCAGATCGTCGAGAACCAGGTCACCTATCCGCTGGCCACCACCATGCTCTCGGTGCCGGGGGCGAAGACGGTTCGCGGCTACTCCTTCTTCGGCGACAGCTTTGTCTACGTCATCTTCGCGGACGGGACCGACCTCTATTGGGCGCGCTCGCGGGTCCTCGAATATCTGAACCAGGTCCAGAGCCGACTTCCCGAGGGGGCGAAGCCCGCCTTGGGTCCGGACGCGACCGGCGTCGGCTGGGTCTACGAATATGCCCTGGTCGATCGCACCGGACAGCATGATCTAGCCCAGCTTCGCAGTCTCCAGGACTGGTTCCTTCGCTATGAATTGAAGACCCTTCCGGGCGTGGCCGAGGTGGCGAGCATCGGCGGCATGGTGAAGGAATATCAGGTCACCCTCGATCCGGTGAAGCTCGCTGCCTATGGCGTTCCCATGGGCCAGGTGGTCCAGGCCATCCAGCGCGCCAACCAGGAGACCGGCGGCTCGGTGCTCGAATTGGGCGAGGCCGAATATATGGTCCGCGCCAGCGGCTACCTGCAAAAGCTCGACGACTTTCGCGCCATTCCAGTGAAGGCCGCGAGCGGCGGCGTCGCCGTCCGCCTTGGCGATGTGGCGTCGATCCAGATCGGGCCCGAGATGCGGCGCGGCGTCGCCGAATTGAACGGGCAGGGCGAGGTTGCCGGCGGTGTCGTCATCCTGCGCTCCGGCAAGAACGCGCGCGAGACGATCGCGGCCGTCAAGGCGAAGCTCGCTGAGCTAAAGACCAGCCTGCCGGCCGGCGTCGAGATCGTGCCCACCTACGACCGCTCGCAACTCATCGACCGCTCGATCCGCAATCTCACCGAGAAGCTGATCGAGGAATTCATCGTCATCGCGCTCATCTGCGCGCTCTTCCTTGGCCATCTGCGCTCGGCATTGGTGGTAATAATTTCGCTGCCCTTGGGCGTGCTCGCGGCTTTCATCGTCATGCGCGCCCAGGGCGTGAACGCCAACATCATGTCGCTCGGCGGCATCGCCATCGCCATCGGAGCCATGGTGGATGCGGCAGTAGTCATGATCGAGAACGCTCACAAGAAGATCGAGCGTTGGGAGCACGAGCATCCGGATCAGCGGTTGGCCGGCGAGGATCGCTGGCAGGTGGTGACGGACGCGGCCCGCGAAGTAGGACCAGCGCTCTTTTTCAGCCTCCTAATCATCACGCTCTCGTTCATCCCGATTTTCACGTTGCAATCGCAGGAGGGGCGGCTGTTCAAACCGCTCGCCTTCACCAAGACCTACGCCATGGCCGCGGCTGCCGCGCTTTCTGTGACGCTGATCCCGGTCCTGATGGGCTATCTGATCCGCGGACGAATTCCCAAAGAGTCGTCGAACCCGATCAACCGGACTTTGACCGCCCTCTATCGGCCGGTGCTCGCTTGGGTGATGGGCCGCCCGCGCTTGACCCTGGTGCTCGCGGTGCTTGTGTTCGCGACCGCCGCTTGGCCACTCAGTCAATTGGGCGGCGAGTTCATGCCGCCGCTCAATGAGGGAGACCTGCTCTACATGCCATCGGCGCTGCCGGGCATTTCGACGGCCAAGGCCGGCGAGTTGCTTCAGCAGACCGACCGCCTGATCAAGACCGTGCCGGAAGTCGCCAGCGTCTTTGGCAAGGCGGGGCGGGCGGAGAGCGCCACCGATCCGGCTCCAATGGAGATGTTCGAGACCACCATCCAGTTCAAGCCGCAAAGTGAGTGGCGACCTGGCATGACGCCCGAAAAGTTGGTCGACGAGTTGGACCGGACGGTCAAGGTTCCCGGCCTTACCAATGTCTGGGTTCCGCCGATCCGCAACCGCATCGACATGCTGGCGACCGGCATCAAGAGCCCGATCGGCGTCAAGGTCGCCGGCGCCGACATCGCCGAGATCGATCGCATCGCCCAGGACATCGAGCGCGTCGCCAAGACCGTGCCCGGCGTTACCTCCGCTCTCGCCGAACGCCTGACCGGCGGCCGCTATATCGATGTCGACATCGACCGCGCGGCGGCCGGCCGCTACGGCCTCAACGTCGCCGATGTTCAGGAAATCGTCGGCGGCGCGATCGGCGGCGATGAGGTCGGCCAAACGGTGGAGGGCCTCGCACGCTACCCGATCAACGTCCGCTATCCGAGGGAGATACGTGACAGCCTAGAAGCGCTTCGAGCGTTGCCCGTTCTGACCCCTTCCGGCCAGCAGATCACGTTGGGGACCGTGGCGAAAATCGAGATCGCCGAAGGGCCGCCGATGCTGAAAAGCGAAAACGGACGGCCGACGACATGGGTCTATGTCGATGCGCGCGGTCGCGATCTAACGTCGGTCGTCTCCGACCTTCAGCGCGCCATGGCTCGCGATGTGAAACTCTCGCCGGGCGTGAGCCTCGCTTATTCCGGCCAGTTCGAGTTCCTTCAGCACGCGCTCGCCAGGTTGAAGCTGGTCGTGCCAGCGACCCTCGCGATTATCTTCCTCCTCCTCTACGTAACCTTCCGACGCTTCGACGAAGCCGCCTTGATCATGGCGACGTTGCCGCTCGCGCTCACCGGCGCTGTGTGGGCTCTCTATCTCCTTCACTTCCACCAATCGGTCGCGACCGGCGTTGGCATGATCGCGCTCGCCGGCGTGTCGGCTGAGTTCGGCGTCGTGATGTTGGTCTACATCAAGCACGCGATGGCCGAACGAAGTGCGGACGGCGAGCCGCTAGCGCCATACCAAGTCGAAGACGCTGTGCGGGAAGGGGCGGCATTGCGCGTCCGCCCATTGGCTATGACCGTCGCCGTGATCATCGCGGGCCTTACTCCCATCATGTTCGGCCATGGCGCCGGCTCCGAGGTTATGAGCCGCATCGCCGCGCCGATGATCGGCGGCATGATCACCGCACCCCTGCTCTCCATGCTCGTCGTCCCCGCAGCCTACCTCTTGCTGCGTCGCCGACGGCCCAAGACGACCCCTGCCTCTCAAACCCAAAGGAGACCATCATGAGAGTTACCACCTGTGCGCTCATCGGCATTCTGACGTTTGCCGTGACCGGAGCTGCGTTCGCGCAGGACGACATGGCCGGTATGTCCATGTCCGGCGCGCCCGCCGCCAAAAGCGGCAAGAGCACTGGCGTCGTGAAGGCCATCGATACGAAGGCCGACACTGTCACCATCCAGCACGGTCCCATTCCTGCCGTTGGTTGGCCGGCGATGACCATGACCTTCAAGGCCAAACCCGCGACATTGCTCGACGGACTCAAGATCGGTGAGACGGTCGATTTCAGTGCCACTACGAGAGGGATGGATGCCGAGGTAACGGCGGTTCACCCGCACTGATCGACGCTGGGAGCCGCCGAGGGGGTAGAACGACGCGGCATGCCTGAACAAGTTCGGGCGCGAGGAGGCGTCACGTTGCGCGGCTTGTGGCTCGCATGGTCCCAACTCGGGCCGCGCGAGCGCCCGAGCCTACTTGAGGAGACAAGGTGATGAATTTCTACGACAGGTACATCGTTCCGCCGCTGATCAGTCTTGCCTGTGGCGCGGCTCCCATCCGCAAACAGCGGGAGAAGATCGTGCCTCACGCCCAAGGCGTGGTTCTCGAACTCGGCTTCGGCGCGGGCCTCAATCTGCCGTTCTACGATCGTTCGAAGGTGACGAGGCTTTTCGCCCTTGAGCCGGCCCCGGGAATGTTGGCGCGGGCGCGCAAGACCGCGGCCCGGGCCGACCTGCCGGTCGAGATCCTCGCCGAAACGGCCGAAGCGCTGTCACTGCCGGCGGCCAGCGTCGACACTGTGCTTGTCACCTACAGCCTCTGCACTATTCCCGATGCCGTGGCGGCGTTGGAGGGCGCCAGGCGCGCCTTGCGACCTGGCGGCCGACTGCTGTTCTGCGAGCATGGCCGCGCTCCGGACAAAGCGGTTCGCCGCACCCAGGCGCGGATCGAGCCCTTCTGGCGGATCGTGGGCGGCGGCTGTCACCTCGGCCGCGACATCCCGGCGCTTGTCGCGGACGGCGGCTTCGAGATCGAGAGGCTGGAGACGATGTACCTGCCGGGCACGCCGAGGTGGGCAGGCTTCAACTATTGGGGCGCGGCCAGGCTCCGTTGAGCGCTGAGCGCACTTCCGCGATCCGTTCGCCGCCACGGCTCCTCAAGCCGATTCATGCGACAGGAATGAGCGAGACGTTGCGGAGCTGACAGGAGCGACCCAATGTGCCGCTCATGGCAGGACCAAACTCGACAACCATCCTGGGCATCCCGATACCCTCTTCCGATCCGGCCTTCCTTGCCATTATCGGTGTCCATGTCGTCATCGGGCTCGCGGCCGTGATCGCCGGGGCGGCCGCGATGCTGAGCAGGAAGGGGCGGGGCCGGCATTCGAATTGGGGGAAGACATACTTCTGGTGTCTGTTCGGCGTGTTCGCCACTATGAGCGCCCTGTCGCTCACGCGCTGGGGGGAGGACTACCCCCTGTTCATTTTGGGCGCGCTGGCATTTGCTTCCGCCTGGTTTGGGCGTGCCGCCGTGCGGCTGCGCTGGCGTCAATGGCCCAGGCTGCATCTTGGCGGGATGGGCGCGTCCTACATTCTATTGCTGACTGCGTTCTACGTGGACAACGGAAAGAGCTTGCCGCTCTGGAAGACCCTTCCGCCGATCGCTTTCTGGCTACTCCCCAGCGCGGTCGGCATACCCATCATCGTCCACGCTCTGCTGCGGCATCCGGTGGCGAGGCGCGCGGGCGAGTTCGAACGCAGCGGCTAAATGGCGGACGCGGGCGCGACCCCCTCCCACAGGGCGTCGATCAAAGGGCAACCCGGCGCGCTGCCGGCGTCGCAGGCGCGCACCGCATCGGCCAGGACGCGCTCCATGCGGCGCAAGTCGGAAAGGCGGGAGCGCACGTCCTTCAAGTGAGATGCCGCCAGATCCCGCGCCTCGGCGCACGAGGCGTGCCCGCCGGCCGCGAGACCCAACAGGGCCCGCACCTCGATAAGGGTGAAGCCGAGTTCCCGCGAGCGCCGGATGAATCCGAGCCGGCTCACGTCCTCGGAGCCATACCGGCGATAGCGCCCGCGACGCGGTGGCTCAGGCAGGATGCCGATGCGCTCGTAGTAGCGGATCGTCTCAATGTTGCACGCTGTCCGTCGAGAGAGTTCGCCGATGGGGATCGATGGCTCGAGCATTTGCGCGCTCAAAAGAAACCGCTTGAGTCTGTAGCGGCTACAGATGTTAGCGTGAGGTTCAGCAGCCAACAAGGATCATGTCGATGTTAGATGCGCCAGCAGCCAGAACGACAGGGAACGGCGCGCGCGTGATCGGCGCGGCAAGCGGAGCGGTCGGTTTGGGGGCGCTGGCGGCAGCGCTTGGAACCTGTTGCGTCGCCCCATGGGCCGTCAGCATCGTCGGCGTCGCGGCAGCGGTCGCGCTCGCGCGGTTAGCCTATCTCGAACCAATCCTGCTTGGTGGAGCGGCGCTTCTGTTGGGCGTCGCCTTCTATTTTGCCTATCGACCTTTGCCGGCGTGTGAGGACGGGAGTTGCGACCGTTCAAGTCAACGCCGACTGCGCAGAATAGCGTGGTTCGGCGCGTGCGTCGTGACGTGCGTCCTTGTCCTCACTTTCCTCCAGTACGTTTGAGCGAGCGAATGAACGACGTTCTCTCGCGCCGTGCCTCTCTCGCCCTCGTCGCTGGCGTCGTGACCCTTGTGGCGTGCGAAAGAGGCGGGGTTCGTGCGGCGATCTCTCCGGATGGTTTCACCACGCTCGATGAACACAGCCAGCCGCTTCGCGACGACTTCAACCGCGATGTCGGCCACGTCAGGCTGTTGTTTCTTGTGGACCCAATTTGCCCAACCTGTCTTCGCGGCTTGGCCGACATCGACCGGGATCTGTTATCGAAAATTCCCAGGAACACCACTCTCAAAACCTATGTGGTCCATGAACCCGTGATTGGAGGAACCGCCAGGAATATTGCTGGCGCGGCTGGCCTCTTGCACGCGCCGGCCCGCCACTATTGGAATCCCACCGGATCGTTCGGCCGCATCGCCGGAGCGGCATACGATCTCCATCACGACGGGCGGCCCGTCTACGCCTGGGATGTGTGGACGATCTATGGCCCCGACGCCGTTTGGAAGGATGCCGGACCGCCCGCGCCGCTTGTGTTGATGCATCAACTTCCCTCTTTGGCTGGCGACGTGCGGTTCTCGCATCTCGACAGCAAGAGGTTCGCCAGCGATGCCCTTTCCTCGCTCACCGCGCATTCGAAGAGAGTGCCGTGACGGACGGGGGCTTGAGCGGATCGCCGCTCCTCACCTCTGAGCTGACCTGCCCAAAGTGCGGACATAGGGCGATCGAGGTCATGCCGACCGATGCGTGCATCTATTTCTACGATTGCGCCGGATGCGGGGTCACGTTGAAGCCGTTGCCGGGAGACTGTTGCGTCTTCTGTTCGTACGGCTCAACGGCTTGTCCGCCCATTCAGTGTCAGGGTGACAGCACGACGGGTTGCGATTGAATGCCTCGGTTCCCGGATGAGAGTGTCCGGCAATCGGCCGCTCAAATATCGTCGGGCGCGCCCAGCACGGGTTTAAGGTTCCCTATAACGGACTTAAAATCCGTTGGCCGTAAGGCCGTGAGGGTTCGAGTCCCTCCGTCCCCACCATTTGTAAGGATCATGCGAGGCCGCCATGCGACTCCCGGCTTAAATCAATAACGACGCTCCGCGCCGGTGTGTGGCGCCCGTTCCATGCTAGGAGTCCGCGAGAATGATTCAAATTGGGGAGAGACGAGATGAAGGCTAACTTGACAGCGCTTGCCCTTGCTTGCGCCCTCGCCGGTCCGACGCTCGCGGCGCCGGCGTACTCATTGGTTCAGAGCGTGCCTCTCGGCGCACCCGATCGTTGGGACTATGTGGTGTTCGACGCTGGATCGCACCGGGTCTACGTGGCCCATGGCGACCGGGTGTCCGTCGTCGATGGCCGTGACGGCAAGATGATCGGCGAGGTCGTCGGCATCCCCGGCGGGACTCACGGGATCGGCATCTCGGCCGAGACGGGCGAAGGCTACACCGACGACGGAAAGGCCGGTTCGGCGATCGCGTTCGATCTGACGAGCCTCAAAGTGAAGGCCACGATCCCGGTGCTGCCCGACGCCGACGCCATCGCCTTTGACCGCGCATCGGGGCACATCTTCGTCGTGGAGGGCGATCCCGCGAAGGTTGCGGTGATCGATCCAAAAACCCACAAGGTGCTGGCGAACGTCGATGTCGGCGGGAAGGCGGAATATGCCGTTTCCGACGATCGCGGTTCGCTCTATGTCAACGGCGAGGAAAAGCGCGAGATCGTGCGCATCGACACCCGGACCAACGCCGTCACGGCTCACTGGGCGATTTCCGACTGCGCCTCACCCCATGGTCTGGCGATCGACACCCGCACGCACCGGCTGTTCTCCAGCTGCGTCAACAGTGTGCTGGTCGTGGTCGACGCCGACACGGGCCGAGAGGTTGCGAGCGCGCCCATCGGCAGAGGCACCGACGCGGCAGCCTTCGATGCCAAGCGGAATCTGATCTTCAGCTCCAACGGCGTGGATGGAACCTTGTCGGTTATCGCCGAGAAAAGCGCCGAGACCTTCGCGCCCACCGCCACCGTCACCACGGCCGTAACCGGGCGAACCATGGCGGTCGATCCGAGCACCGGTCGGCTCTATATCGCGGCGGCCGATTCCGATCCCAGCCCCACGCCCGGAGGTCGGCCTCGCCCCCGGTCGGGTTCCCTGAAGCTGTTGTTCTTCGATCCGAAGCCCTGAAGACGGACTGGCCGATGAACGCCGCACAACCGCGTGTTCCGACGCCGTTCATCCGCGCCCGACCACCTTGGCGCGATCGGCGAAACTGGAACAAGGCCGATCCAGAGGACTTCTTAAGGTTATGACACGCGCACAAACCAACATTCGCCTCTCCACGACCATCCTGGCTGGCGCCTTGGCCGGTCTCGCTCTGGCGGGCTGCAAGCCGGCGGGAACGTCGAGCCCGCCGGCCGCCGCCTCGGCTACGGCCGTGCCGCCCCCGGCGGACGCCCTGCCGCTCACCGATGCGTCGGCTCCCCCTCCGGCCGCGGCGCCGGCGGGCGAGGCTTTGCCCAGGGCGCCGGCCGTTCGCATCGCGCACGTGCGCGATCCCAGCCAACAGTACGCCTACCTCGATCAGGCCTCGGCCATGGGCAATGGGTTCGGCGCCGCGCCGCCCGACTACACCTACGACTATCAGGGCGTGCGGCCCTGGGTGTGGCGCAGCCAGGACAACGCCGTGCGCGTGGTCGAACCCCTCGGGGGCGGCAACCGGACCTACTACTACCAGCCGGGCTCGGATCAGCCGTTCCTGGTTCGCGACGCCGGCTACAGCTACGCCTACGACAATGGCCAGCTGGTGATCGTCTATGATCGATTCGGCCGGCCGTTGGCCCCTTCGGACTTCGACCAACGCGCCGATCTGGCGGCCCGCTATCTCCAGCGCGCCCGCGATCTCTATAACGCCTCGCAGCGCGAGCAGCGCCAGGCCGTCGCCCGCGCCAATTGGCAGGCGCGCCAATCGATCTACGTGGCCGAGCAGTCGCAGTGGGATGAGCAGCAACAGCAGGACGCCGAATGGCGGGCCTACCACGATCAGCACGCGCGCGATGACCAGGCGCGCTGGGCGGCGGAGCGCTATCGCCGCGAAGCGGAAGCCGCGCGCTTCGCCCAGGCCGTGAACGACCGACAGGCCGCGGACCGCGCCTGGCAGGCCGCCTTGGCCGCGCGCGCCTTGACGGCGCCGGGTGGCGGCCAAGCCAATGGTTATCCACCGGCCGCGCCGCCGACGCCCTACCCTCGGGCCGGACAGGCCGCGGCCGACGCCCAGGCGGCGCGCCAGGCCCAGCTCCTGGCGGCGGCTCAGGCTCGGGCCGGCGCCCAACAGCAGGCCCTGGCCCAGGCCCAGGCGAAAGAGAGGGCCTTGGCTCAATCCATCGCCCAGCAGCGCGCCGCGGCGCAGACCCAGGCGCAACGACAGGCTTTGGCCAACACCATGGCCCAGCAGCGGGCGCTGGCGGCCGAGACACAGCGCCAGCAGCGCGCCCTCGCCCAGGCGCAAGCCCAGGCCCAGGCCCGCGCGCTCCATGCGCAACAGCAGACGCTCGCCGCCGATCAGGCCAAGCAGCGCGCCGGCGCCCAGGCGCAGGCCCAGAAGGACGCAGCCCAGGCGCTCGCGGCTCAGCGCGGGGCCAGCGAGGCCAAAGCGGCCGCGCAGCGAAAGGCCCTGGCCGATCAGCAAGCGGCGCATCAGCAAGCGGCGCAGGCGGCAACAGCCAGCGCGGCCAACAGCGCTAAGCAGCGAGCCGCGGCGCAAGCCCTGGCCAATCAGCAAGCGGCGCAGGCGGCAAAGGCCAGCGCGGCTAACGGCGCTAAGCAGCGAGCCGCGGCCCAAGCCCTGGCCGATCAGCACGCCGCCGCGGCGGCGCGGAGCCAGAAGGCCGCCGAAGCCGCGAAGCGTCAGCCAAGCGGTCCCGGGGCCGGCGCCAAGGCGGCGCCGGCGCCCACCTCGGCGCAAGCGCAAGCCGACGCGCTGAAGAAGAAGCAGGCGCTGGAGAAGGCCCGCCGGGAGGCGGCGGCGGCGGCGAAGGCCAAGACCACGCCTCAGTCCTAGGCTCTGTTGACAAACTGCTCGGGCCGAAGCGGTCCTTTCGTCGTTTCAACCGCCAAGACGCCAAGGAGCCAAGAAGCAGGCG
>Ga0182024_10022669_pt1 | contig 11307 bp, 12 predicted proteins | sample P32metaG_FD_120480 | JGI IMG/M metagenome (GOLD analysis project Ga0182024, IMG submission 120480) | Permafrost microbial communities from Stordalen Mire, Sweden - P3-2 metaG (Illumina Assembly) | ecosystem: Environmental > Terrestrial > Soil > Wetlands > Permafrost | place: Sweden: Stordalen... | reverse complement strand
GCTTTGGCGCTCGCTGTTCCAGCGATCTCCTGGGTTAAGCAGTCCGTACTTTTTGTGATCTTGGCGGCGGTGTTTTTGATCGGCCTTGGGATGACCTTCTGGTTGCGTCAAGGCGCCCGGCATCCTGTCGAGCCGGAATTGTAGGCCAGTCTGGAGGTGATCCATGTTCTCCTGTACATCTTTGACTGATACTCCTTTAGCCAGTCACGCCAGTTGCCTCTGTCATCGGCCGGAGACCCAGGCTTTGATGCGACGGATCGGCGCGGATCTTTCACGACGCGGCTTCGTCGCCGGCATGACCGCTTCCGCCGCAGTGCTTGGCCTGCCCAGACGCGTCAGCGCTCAGCCGGCGTCAGCCCAGCCGTCGCGATCAATCCTGTTCACGAATTTCCGGCTGTTCGACGGAAAATCCGGCTCCTTGCGCGAAGGACTCCGTCTGCTTGTCGAAGGCAATCGGATCAAAGCTATCGTCACGGGAAATCCGGCAGCGCCTGATGGGGCGCAGATGATCGATTGCGGCGGCAAGGTTCTGATGCCGGGCCTGATCGACGCGCACTGGCACGCCCTGTTTGCCGCCCTGCCCATTTCGACGGTGCTGGCTGGCGATGTTGGCTACATTCATCTGGCCGCCAGTGCGGAGGCCGAACGTACGCTGATGCGGGGCTTCACCACGGTCCGGGATCTTGGCGGACCCGTGTTCGCTTTCAAGCAGGCGATCGACGAGGGCCTTATACCTGGTCCGCGCATTTATCCGTCGGGTGCGATGATAACGGGTACTGGCGGGCACGGCGACTTGCGGCCGCTGTCCGACGTACCGAGGAGCCCCGGCGGCACGTTGAGCTTCACGGAACAATCCGGTGCCGCCGCCATCGTCGATGGTCCGGACGAGATTAGGCTGCGTGTGCGGGAGCAGCTCATGCAAGGCGCATCCCAGATCAAGGTCGTTGGCGGCGGCGGCGTATCCACACCACGCAGCCCACTCGACCTAACCACGCTCACTGAATCCGAAGTCCGCGCCGCGGTTGAAGTTGCCGCCGACTGGAACACCTTCGTGACGGTGCACGCCTATACTCCACGAACGATCCAACGGGCGGTCACCGCAGGGGTCAAATGCATCGAGCACGCGCATTTGATGGATGATGCGACGGCCAGGATGATGGCCGACAAAGATGTATGGCTCAGTATTCAGCCCTTCCTTTCAGAGGAAGACACCGGGCAGCTGACAGGCCCAAGCCGAGTCGCGGCGCTTCAGGTCTTCGCTGGAACGGACAACGCTTACAATCTGGCGAAGAAACACAAGATCAAGACTGCCTTCGGCTCGGATATGCTGTTCTCCCAAGCCCATGCTGCGCGGCAGGGCACGATGCTCACTCATCTGGCCCGCTGGTACTCGAACGCTGAAATCCTGACGATGGCAACCACCACCAACGCCGAACTGCTTGGCTTGTCCGGGCCCCGCAATCCGTACCCCGGAAAACTTGGCGCCGTGGAAGAAGGCGCGTTTGCTGATCTGCTGCTTGTCGACGGCAATCCCCTTGAGGACATCAGTCTTGTGGCAAATCCAGGCAAAAACTTTCTCATCATAATGAAAGATGGAAAGATGTATAAGGATACACGCAAACCATGACGTCTCGGGGTCATCAGCGAGCGAGTGGTTTCGAGGTTGAGGACGAATCTTCTTCAACTCGAATTGCAAAGGAAAGCTAGAGATTGTGGCTCCGTTTGCAATCCTTAATTAGGAGGCTGAGTCATGGGGCTTTTCGGAATACTGTTTTCGCTAGCGCTTTTGATGTGGCTGGCCTACCGGGGCTGGAGCGTACTTATGCTATCACCGCTGGCTGCGCTCTTGGCCGCCTTTATCGCGGGCGAGCCTCTTCTAGCAAACTGGACACAGACGTTTATGACGAGTGCAGCTCGCTTCGTCGCCCAGTGGTTCCCTATGTTTCTGCTCGGGGGAATTTTTGGGAAGCTGATGGATGACAGTGGCTCAATTACGTCGATTGCGCGGTTCTTGACGGAGCGGCTGGGAGTTCGCCGAACGATGCTTTCCGTCGTACTCGCTTCCGCCGTGGTGACCTACGGTGGTGTAAGCGTATTTGTTGCTTTCTTTGTCCTGGTCCCGATGACGCGTGAGATGTTCAAGGCTGCGAACTTACCAAGCAGGTTGATGCCGGCAGCGATTGGTCTTGGAGCATTCACTTTCACGATGTCAGCGCTTCCCGGAACGCCGTCAACCAACAACGCGATTCCGATGCCTTATTTCGGAACTACGACGTTCGCGGCTCCTGGCCTCGGCATCATTGCATCCCTCATTACCTTGGCTTTCGGGATGTGGTGGCTTGGACGCGCGGAAGTCGCCGCGCGCAAGACGGGCGAGACATATATCGATGATTCCGATGCGGTCGTTATCAACGAGAAAGTCCGCGAACAGGCCACAGCGTCGGGAGATTTCGATCCGGCGGAATTCGATCACGGCAAGCGTAGTGCCAGCAATCCGCCCTTCAAATTTGCCATTTTGCCACTTATTGTCGTTATTTTCGTAAACTTCTTGATGGCGTTGGTTATTCTTCCGCGCATCGATTTTTCGTTCCTTGCTACGGAGCGTTGGGGGATAGAAGTCAACGGAGTGATTGGGGTGTGGTCGGTCCTCATTGCCCTCGGCGCTGCAATCCTGACCGTCATCGCTGTGAATTATCAACGGCTGATCACACTGCGCGAAAGCTTAGACGCGGGCGCGAATTCCTCGGTCTTGCCAATAATGACGGTGGCCAGTCTTGTAGGATTTGGGGCCGTAGTAGCCGCAACGCCTGCATTCGCAGCGGTTAGCCACGCTGTCATGCAGATTCCGGGAGGCCCATTGGTATCGCTCGTCGTTGCCATGAACGTACTGGCAGGACTTACAGGCACGGCGTCGGGCGGAATGGCAATCGCGCTGAATGCATTGGGTAGCGACTTCATGCGCCTCGCAGCTGAGCATAATATCGATCCCGCGCTGATGCACCGTCTGACGACGATCAGCGCGGGCACACTCGACGCACTGCCTCACAACGGCACCGTCCTCCTCTTACTTCAAATTAGCAAGCAAACTCACGCTGAAAGCTACTTCGACATGGTAATGACCGTGATCGTCGGCGTAATCATATCGCTTGCCGCGGTATTCTTTTTGGGCTCGGTATTTGGTTCATTCTAACGCAGTCTGGGCATTATGCCTTCTCCCGGCCGGAGGCGACTACGATGGGACTCGCCCGATGCCTCAAGCTGCTAGCGCCAGAAGAGAGGATGGACGAATGCTATTCAACGCTATTCTTAGATAAGGAACGTCCCTCCTCTTTTCCACACCCGTCAGGGCCAAAGTTTGCGGCGACTCTGCGCCAGCTTGTTGTGATCGTTCGCGTGACAGGCTCTCAATCATGGAAGTCCTGTCGGCATATCATGGCACGCTCGTGCCGGTGGAAGAATCGTCCACAACATCAAGGTTGCCATGCCGGTTTAGGCAAGGTCACTTGTTGCGAGAAAGCGACGTGACGGCCCTCAAAATCTCGCAACCGGCGTCAAGCGAACCGCAACCGGCTCGGCGGGATGGATATGCCGGTCGGCCACGCCGCCGATCGGCTCGTCCGGCAATCGAGAGACGTAGAAATATTCGATCTGGTTGGTTTGCGCGTTGAACAAATTGAGCACGTAGAGCTTCAGCCGTATTCCGTTGTCGAACCGGTAGCCGGCGCGGGCGTTGAAGATCAGTGAACTCAGCGGACGCAGGCTCGTCCTCGATCAGCGGACACGGACCGAAGTAGCGACCGCGAAAGGCGCCGAACCAGCCGGTGTCAGCGCCGAACGTCACGCAGCCGCTCGCGATCCAGGTCGGCGCGCCGGGGGATGTATTCTCGCCCTGCGTCCGCCGATTGCCAATGGTAATTTTATAAAACCTTGCCATCTTTTATAATAATCTTGAAGTCTTGGCGGGAAGGACGCGCTCTTCGGGCTGGACCACCCGCCAGAATACTTCTACCGCTGATCTTGCTCCATTTCCAGTTTCCTCATACCATACTTTGATAGGTGTGTCGGCACTGGAGGATGAGTCCATGCAGTTAACGCCGAGAGAGTTCGACAAACTGCTCGTCCACATGATGGCCGACGTTGCCCTGAAGCGCAAGGCGAAGGGCGTCAAGCTCAATTATCCGGAAGCCGTCGCCGTCATATCCGCCGCCGCTCTGGATGGAGCACGCGCCGGAAAAACAATCGAAGAGGTAGTCAAGGATGCTAGCGTCGCGCTGACCAAGGCGGATGTCATGGACGGCGTTGCCGATATCATCCCAATGGTGCAGATCGAAGCGGTGTTCACGGACGGTAGCCGTCTCGTGACGGTGCACAGGCCAATTCAGTGAAACATATCACCGGAGGCTGGGATGGCTGGACCGAAAATCGGGCCCGCGGTTGACGCCAATGTCGATCCGGCAACAGCGGTCGTGGCGGTGGGCGGCTACGTGTGCAACTCAACGCCGATCACCTTTGACGCCGATCGGCCCGTAATAATGCTCACGGTACGCAATACCGGCGATCGACCTATACAAGTGGGATCGCACTTTCATTTTTTTGAGGTCAATCCTGCGCTGGAATTCGATCGTCCTGCGGCGTACGGGACGCATCTTAACATCCCTTCATCGACAGCTACCCGGTTCGAGCCCGGAGACGAGCGTGAGGTCCAGCTGGTTCCCTATGGCGGCAAGCGTGCCGTCTACGGGTTCAACAATCTCGTCGACGGTCCCACAGCTGGCAAGGACGCGGATGCACTCAAGTCCAAGGCCTTAGCGCTGGCCGCGCAGCGAGGCTTCCGGTCATCATCACGAAAGGCGTGAGCTCGTTCGCCGATGAGAGACATTTGCCGTCTATGTTCTTGAACGGGGGTTTTCATGCCTACGATTTCCCGGAAAGAGTATGTTGGCCTATTCGGCCCCACGACCGGCGATCGCATCCGCTTGGGCGATACCGGCCTATTCGTCGAGATAGAGCGCGATCTCCGCGGCGGCGCTGGCGATGAGATCGTCTTCGGCGGTGGCAAGAGCATGCGCGAAGGCATGGGCATGGATAACCAGGTGACCCGGGATGGCGGAGCGCCCGATCTCGTCATCACCAATGTGACGATTATTGACGCGGTGCTGGGTGTGGTCAAAGCAGACGTTGGCGTCAAGGATGGCCGCATCTGCGCGATCGGCAAGTCGGGCAACGCAAATACGATGGACCGCATCACGCCCGGCCTGGAAATCGGCCTGGCCACAGACACCATCTCGGGCGCGCATCTGATCCTGACGGCAGCAGGAGTAGACACGCACATCCATTTCATTTCTCCGCAACAGGCGCAGGCGGCGCTTTCCAACGGTACCACCACCCTGATCGGCGGCGGGACGGGTCCTTCGGACGGATCCAACGCGACCACAGTTACGCCCGGCCCCGGAAATATCGGGATGATGTTGCGCGCCTTCGAAGGTTGGCCTGTCAACATCGGTATTCTCGGCAAGGGGCATGGACATGGCAAGGCCGCTCTAGTCGAGCAGATCGAGGCCGGTGCCGTCGGCGTGAAATGTCACGAGGATTGGGGTACCAGTCCAGCGGTACTGCGCTCCGCCCTCACCGTCGCGGACGAGATGGACATTCAGGTTTGCATCCATACCGACACGCTGAACGAATCCGGTTTCGTTGACGACTCAATCGAGGCGTTCGAAGGCCGAACGATACACTCGTTCCACACCGAGGGGTCGGGCGGCGGTCACGCACCGGACATCATGAAGATTGCTGGCCTGCCCAACGTTTTGCCCTCTTCGACCAATCCCACGCTTCCCTACGGCATCAACGCGCAGGCGGAGCTCTACGACATGATCATGGTTTGCCACCACCTCAGTCCGGATATCCCGTCCGATGTGGCATTCACTGAGAGCCGCATCCGTGCCGAGACGATCGCCGCCGAAAATGTCCTTCAGGATCTCGGCGTGATCTCTATGTTCTCAAGCGATTCGCAGGCGATGGGGCGCATCGGCGAGTGCTGGTTACGCTGCATCCAGACCGCCGATGCGATGAAGACCGGACGCGGAAAATTACCCGAAGACGCGCCGGGCAATGATAATTTCCGCGTTTTGCGCTACGTGGCGAAAATCACGATCAACCCGGCGATTACACATGGCATCGCCGACGTGCTCGGCTCGGTCGAGGTCGGCAAGATCGCGGACCTCGTATTGTGGGGCCGGCATTTTTCGGCGCTAAACCCAAGATCGTTATCAAGAACGGCATGATCAGTTGGGCGGTCATGGGCGACCCTAACGCGTCGTTGCCCACGCCGCAGCCGACATATTACCGGCCGATGTTCGCCGCCTATGGCGATGCTCTGCCGGCCACATGCATCACCTTCGTCTCGGGAGCCGCTCATGCTGGCGGAATTAAGAAGCGCCTCGGGCTGAAACGGCAGGTGATGCCCGTCCACAATATCCGCAAGATCGGCAAGAAAGACATGATTCGAAATTCCGGGATGCCGAAGATCGAAGTGAGCCCGGAGACATTTGCCGTCACCAGAAGTATTTTTTCAGTTGAGGAGCGCGCAATGATCGTCATTGAAGTCGTTTTGGGCAATGTCAGAGATCCCGAATGGAGCGCGCGGCTGACTGCTGCCCAGATAGACTTCCTGGAGGTCGATCAGTGGCAGGCGCAGAAAAGCCGCTTCCGGAAAACGACCGTGAACGATATCGAGCTTGCGATTTCGCTCGACCGCGGCACGCATATCCACGACGGCGACGTGTTGCATTGGAACGGTCAGGCGACCACGGCTATCGTGGCACGAATCGACGTCCGCGACGTGATGATCGTGCACCTGGATGAACTTGCGCGTGGATCATCGGAAACGGCGATGCGGACCTGCATCGAGCTGGGACATGCGATGGGCAACCAGCACTGGCCTGCTCTAGTCAAGGACAACGCGGTATACGTGCCGCTGGTCATCGACCGCAAGGTGATGGAATCCGTAATGCGCACGCATCGCTTCGAGGGAATTCGCGTTGAGTTCGTTTCGGGCCGGGAGGTCATTCCTTACCTGGCGCCTCACGAAACGCGACGGCTTTTCGGGGGGGCCGAAGGTTCGGTGCATTCGCATACCCACGAGCAATATGCCGCCGTCGAAAGCGAAACGGGGCGTGTGTATGGACGCCCACCCGTACGCGTTTACGCGCATTCCGGCATCGAGGCTCATTCGCATCGATTGCCCAAGGACTCCGCCTAGTGAATTCCCGTGCATACAAAGCAGTCGCGGACGCAACGTTTCTTGCGCGCATGCTACAATTTGGCGACTCGACCTTTCCTGTCGGGAGTTTCTCGTTTTCTTGCGGCCTGGAGTCCGCGATCCAAAAGGGCGTCGTGTCCGATGTGCCCACTCTTCGTGCGTTCGTGCTCACCGCCGTGGAACAGACAGCGCGCGGCGACGGCATCGCGCTGATCGCCGCGCATCGCGCGGCAATGGCTGGCGATGTCGAAGCACTTATCCGAATCGACAAGCAAGTAGAGGCCCGCAAGCTCTCCGAAGAGATGCGAACCATGACGGTACGCATGGGCAAGAAATTCATGGAAATGAGCGCGCTGATGACCGGTGCTCCACTACTTCTCAAATGGCGTGACTGCATCGAATCGTCCGCCACTCCCGGATGCTATCCGGTGACACTGGCGGTCAATTTTGCAGGACAGGATATGTCCTCGCTCGGAGCATTCACCGTGCATCAATACGGTGTGGCGGCCACCATCCTTGGTGCTGCCTTGCGGTTAATGAGAGTCAGCCACATCGATACGCAAAATATCCTCTATGAGCTGAATGGGCGCACAGCTTTCGCTTACGAGAACGCGGCGGCCTCTTGCTTATCGGACATGTCGGGCTACGCGCCGCTGACAGATATCCTGGCTGCGGTTCACACTAAATCGCACGTACGCCTGTTCATGAACTAGGCGTCGATTGGAGATGCAATGGTGAAGAAGAAAGTCACTCGTATCGGTATCGGCGGCCCGGTAGGCTCAGGCAAGACCGCGATTGTGGAGGCCATTACTCCCCGATTGCTCGATCTCGGAATCAAGGTTCTCATCATCACCAATGACGTGGTGACGACCGAGGACGCCAAGCACGTGCAGCGGACCCTCAAGGGAATTCTACTCGAGGAACGCATCATCGGGGTGGAGACTGGCGCATGCCCTCATACGGCGGTGCGCGAGGACCCGAGCATGAACCTCGCAGCAGTCGAGGACATGGAGCGACGCTTTCCGGATGGCGACGTCGTTTTGATCGAAAGCGGCGGCGACAATCTGACACTCACCTTTTCGCCAGCGCTGGTCGATTATTTCATCTATGTGATCGATGTTGCCGCCGGAGATAAGATCCCTCGCAAGAATGGACCAGGCATCACCTACTCGGACATTCTCGTCATCAACAAGACCGACCTGGCGCCTCACGTCGGCGCAAGCCTCGAGGTGATGAAGCAAGATTCGCGGATGATGCGTGGCAGCAAGCCGTTCCTGTTCACCAACTGCAAGACGGGCGAAGGCATCGCGGCACTGGTCGAGTTGATCGAAAAAGAATTTCTGTTCGACTTGAAGCCGCAAGCCCTGAGATCGGCATGATGCCCGCGGGCCTTTCTCCATGGGCCGCAGCCGAGGCACTCGGCACAACTGCTCCGGAATTGGCGGCGTTTCAGGACGAACCGCTGCAAATGAGGAGCGGGACAGTCGGCAAGACTGGCTTCCTACGACTTGGTTTCGAACGCCGCGGCAACGAAACGATCCTGGCCAACCTCGAGCGCCGTGCGCCCTACATGGCGCAGCGCGCACTTTACTGTGACCAGGAAATGCCGGATTTGGCTCATGTGTTCATGATTACTACCACGGGTTGCCTGTTGCAGGGGGACCGCCTCGCTCTCGAGGTTACACTCGGTTCGGGCGCGCAAGCGCACGTGACCACGCAGTCGGCGACCAAGATTCACACGATGGATGCCAACTACGCTGCGCAAACGCAGACCATTACGCTCGCCAACGATGCGTATCTCGAGTTTCTTCCCGATCCCCTAATCCCGCATCGGGAGGCGCGATTTATCAGTGAGACGCGGATTTTCGTCGCCCCAACGGCGACGATCCTCTTTTCGGAAATCATCCAGCCAGGCCGGAAACATCATCATTCAGGCGAATGCTTCGGCGCCACGGTGATGTCCATATCGACTGCCGCCATGCGCCCTGATGGCCGTCCCTTATTCACCGAGAAACTGGTGATCGAGCCGCCCCGATATCCGATGCGGCAGACAGGCGTGATGGACTCGTTCGATGTCTTTGGCAATGTGATACTGTGTACCCCAAAAGACAAAGCCGATCGCATCTACGAGCGTTTGGAGGCCGATGTGGACCTCGCGCGTGGCTTGGCGTTTGGCGCTAGCCGACTGCCGAACGATGCCGGCCTGATCTATAAGGTCCTAGGCCGCGAAACCATGCAGGTGAAGGCCAAAGTGCGGCAGTTTTGGGGAGTGGCGCGCAAGGAAGTTGCTGGCGCCGACCTGCCTCCGCCGTTCCTCTGGCGCTAGTAGACAAGCAACCATCTAGTCATGGGATCAACGCGTTCGCGGAGGCCACAATGGAGAAACTGCTGGCAAGGTGGGAGCGCTTGTGCGCTTCGTCCAGGGTCCTTTGGTTTATGGACATCAATCTGCGCGGCGTTGCGCAAGTAATGTTTCAGAACAACCCGTTGAGTGGGGCACTCTTCCTAATAGCCATCGGCTGGGGATCATACGCAGCCGGCGCGCCGCATATATTGATTGCCGGCTTGCTCGCGGTTGTCATAGCGACCCTTACAGCACAATGGCTTCGCGTCGATGAGGTGGCGCTTCGCGCCGGGCTCTATGGTTACAACGGAATTCTCGTAGGACTGGCGCTGGCAACTTTTCTTGCTCCCGGGGCGCTCCTTTGGGTATACGTGGTGCTGGGTGCCGCTGTCTCTGTTGTCGCCATGCTTGGCGTAACGAACGCCGTAAAGCCGTGGGGGTCGGCGCTGACATTCCCGTTCGTGCTGATAACCTGGCTCCTCCTGCTGGCCACGTATGGGTTCTCGGGCCTCGCGGGGACAGCGCTGCCTTCCGGCGGCAATGTTGTCACCGCATTCCAACCCTATGATGCAAGCCCGCTCAAAGTCGTCGATCTTGCGCGGGGGGTGCTCCAGAGCATCTCCCAAGTATTCCTGAAGGAGAGTGGCGTGGCCGCGCTGCTTCTGCTGGTGGGGCTAGCCGTGAACTCTCTCGCTGCTGCCGCATTCGCTTTGGCAGGTGCGATATTGGCCGTCCTTACGGCACATCTTTTCGGTGCCGAGAGCACGCTGATCACTGGTGGTCTCCTCGGCTTCAGCCCGATCTTGACGGCGATCGCGCTTGGTACGGTCTTCTACCGGCCGAGCTTGCGGGTCGTGGCCTACGCTGCGCTGGGCACCCTTTTCACGGTCGTTGCGCAAGCGGCCCTTAACGCTGCGTTGATGCCAATCGCGATTCCCGCCCTCACGGCGCCTTTCGTGCTTGTGTCATGGATGTTTCTCCTTCCACGCCAGTGCTTCGAAACTCCGACCGCCGACGCCACGAAGCCTGGCGCGACTTGACGCTCAATTCCGCGCGGCCCGTCCAATCCCGAAGGCGAACATCCTGTGGCTGTCGCAAATCAAACTCGCACGTACAGATGATGGAGTCCGCCGAGAAATGGCGTAGGCAAAATGCGACCAATGGCATGTACTGTTCGCGGCGACGGCGCGTCCTTGTTGATTGAAAGGTGCGTGCGAGCCGCGTTATAGTAGGTCGTGTAAGATCGCAGCAGATGACGAAGATGCCGCTCGCCGAACACGACAACGTGGTCAAGACATTCCCGCCGGATCGAACCGATCGCCCTTTCACAATATCCGTTCTGCCACGGCGATCGCGGCGCGGTTGGCCGATCCCGAATGCTCATCGCCCGAAGCCGGCGGATGAAGACGTCTCCGTAGACGGCGTCGCGGTCGCGAATGATGTATTGCGGCGCCACTTTCCAACCATAGGCCTCGGTGAGCTGGCGCGAAATCCATTCAGCCGTTGGGTGCGCGGTCACGCCCAGCCACAGGATTTGGCGGCGGTCCTGTTGCAGAATCAGCAACCCATAGAGCAGTCGGAATGAGATTGTCGGAACCGCGAATAGGTCCATCGACGCGATGCCGTCGGCATGATTATGAAGGAACGTCTTCCACCCTTGGGACGGCGGTCGCCTTCCCCCCGCCATATACTTGGCAACGGT
>Ga0182024_10022668_pt1 | contig 11307 bp, 9 predicted proteins | sample P32metaG_FD_120480 | JGI IMG/M metagenome (GOLD analysis project Ga0182024, IMG submission 120480) | Permafrost microbial communities from Stordalen Mire, Sweden - P3-2 metaG (Illumina Assembly) | ecosystem: Environmental > Terrestrial > Soil > Wetlands > Permafrost | place: Sweden: Stordalen... | reverse complement strand
GCCGGCATAGCCATCATGCGAGGCGTGGGGATTTCCATCCCCCGATTTGCCGCTACGCTTCCTGTGACGGAGGCGGCGGATGAACCTCAAGCTTTGGCAGATCGACGCGTTCAGCGACCGCGCGTTCGGCGGCAACCCCGCGGCGGTAGTGCCGTTGGAGGCATGGCCGGACGCCGCGCTCCTGCAAAATATCGCGGCCGAGAATAATCTGGCCGAGACCGTCTTCTTCGTGAAGACGGGACCGGGCGCCTACGATCTGCGCTGGTTCACGCCCAACTCAGAAGTGGATTTGTGCGGCCATGCCACTCTCGCCAGCGCCCATGTGATTTTCCGCTTTATCGATCCTGATCTGAAAGTCGTGCGGTTTCAGACCCGCTCCGGCGAATTGAAGGTGGAGCGTGGCGACGGCAACGGCCATGTGATGTCCCTGCCCGCGGCCTCGTCGGAGCCATTCGCTCCGCCTGCCGGTTTTGCAGAGCGCCTGGCCGCGGCGCTGGCAGCAAACGCCCCGAGGGAATTTCATTTCTCCGCCAAAGGTGGCGCCGGCGCGGGCGCGCTAACAGGCGTTTGGAATTCACCGGCGGAGATCAAGGCACTGAAGTTCAGCGGCAACCTGGAAAGCATTCTGCTTGAAGTGAAAGCCGGGTCGTTGCAGGCCACGGCGCAAGGCGACGGCAAGCCCTATGATTTCGTCTCGCGCTTCTTCGCGCCCCATTTCGGCGTACCGGAGGACCCGGTGACCGGTTCCGCGCACAGCGCGCTGGTGCCGTTCTGGGCCAAGCGCCTGGGCAAGAACAAACTCCGCGCTCGCCAGCTTTCGCCACGCGGCGGCGATCTGATCTGCACCGACAATGGTACGCGCGTGATCCTGCAGGGGCCCTGCGCGCTTTATCTCACGGGCGAGATAGAGGTCTAAGCATATCTCTCTAAGCTAGGTCAGGACCTCCCTCCCCCGTGCGCGCGAAACGCGCTGATGGGGGAGGTGCAGCGCTTGCGATGCGAAGGCCGGAGGGGGAATTCAATTAATGGCGAGGCGGACTACCACCGAGCGGCTCGTCCTCGTCGTCGAGCCCTTCGCGCGTATCGCTGACGTCCACGATGCCGTCGCCGAACATGGACAGCCCGTCTTCCAGATAATCGCCCAATAGCGGCAGACCCAGAAGATATTCAGCGGTGCGTTTTCTGTGCTCGCTTCTGGCCGTGTCCAGCGCCGTGCGCCATTCGGAGAGGTCATAGGTGCCGCGCCCCAGCCAGGCCAGGGCCACCAGCTGCACCCGCTCCTCCTCGCTGAGGTCGCGAATCGCGCCCAGCAATTCCTCGCGCACCGGATCGTTCCCGTTGTCCGTCAGGACATCCACGTTGCCATCGTCGGTGGGATTGGAGCCCTCGTCAGGATCGCTGTCACCTTCCTTGACGTCGAATTCACGCGCTTTGAGGATGATGAAACCCAGCTTGTCGGTGGGAATGTCCAGATGCGGTGCGCGGGGGGTGCGGGCCATGGGTTAAATCCCGGTAAATCTTCGCATTCCGTGAAACGCATAAATTTCACCTCTGTTCCCAAAACAGCGGTTGACGCCACGATCCGCTCTCCGTATATCGGCGGCGGGCCACGCCTCCCCAACGAGGCGCTATCATTCTGGAAGGAATGAACACATGACTGAAGTGAATCGTCCGGCTGTGCGTCCCGCGCGGCCTTTTTTTTCGTCCGGACCTTGCGCCAAGCGCCCCGGCTGGACCCCTGAAGCCCTGAACAAAGCGCTGGTGGGACGTTCCCACCGCTCCAAGCCCGGCAAGGCCAAGCTCAAGGACGCGATCGAGCGCACCAAGAAGCTTTTGGGCATTCCTGCCAATTACAAGGTGGGCATCGTGCCCGCCTCCGACACCGGCGCCATGGAAATGGCGATGTGGTCGCTCTTAGGTCCGATGGACGTGGATATTTTCGCCTGGGAAAGCTTTGGCGAGGACTGGGTCACCGACACGGTCAAGCAGTTGAAGCTCAAGGCCAATGTGCATAAGGCGGCTTACGGCGAATTGCCGGAGCTCAAGACCGCCAAGAATCGCGATGTGGTGTTCCTGTGGAACGGCACCACCTCGGGCGTGAAAGTTCCCAATGGCGACTGGATTCCCGCCGACCGCGACGGCATCACCATCTGCGACGCGACCTCGGCCGCCTTTGCGATGGAGCTTCCATGGGACAAGCTCGATGTCACCACCTTCTCCTGGCAGAAGGTCCTGGGCGGCGAAGCGGCGCACGGCATGTTGGTGTTGTCGCCCAATGCGGTGACCCGGCTGGAAAGCTACACGCCGCATTGGCCGCTGCCAAAAATCTTCCGCATGACCAAGGGCGGCAAGCTGGTGGACGGCATCTTCGAAGGCGAAACCATCAACACGCCGTCCATGCTGGCGGTCGAGGATTATCTCGATGCCCTCACCTGGGCGGAAAGCGTGGGAGGGTTGAAGGGGTTGATCAAGCGCTCCAACGACAATCTCGCGGTGCTGGACGCCTGGACCAAAAAGTGCGGCTGGGCCGGATTCCTGGCCAAGGACACGGCCTCCCGCTCCAACACTTCGGTCTGCATCAAGATCACCGATCCCTGGTTCGCGTCCTTGAGTGACGAAGCCAAAGCGGAGGCCGCCAAGAAGATCGCCAGCGTGCTGGAGAAAGAAGGCGTGGCCTTGGATATCGCGGGCTATCGCTCCGCGCCGCCGGGCCTGCGCATCTGGTGCGGCGCGACCGTGGACAAGGCCAATCTGGAAGCCTTGACGCCCTGGCTCGACTGGGCCTGGGCGCAGGTCAGAGAGCCGGCCGCGGCCTGAATCCTTTCATCCCCGCGCGTCCCAAGACGCGCGGGATTTCCCTTCTCAAATTCTCATGGAGTTTCCATGCCAAAAGTTCTGATCGCAGACAAATTGTCTCCCGCCGCCGTCGCCATCTTCAAGGAGCGCGGCGTCGAGGCCGATGTGAAGACCGGTCTTGCCAAGGAAGAATTGCTCAAGATCGTGGACCAGTATGACGGCATCGCCATCCGCTCGGCCACCAAGATCACCGCCGATGTGATCAAGGCGGCCAAGAAGTTGAAAGTGGTGGGCCGCGCCGGCATCGGCGTGGACAATGTGGACATTCCCGCCGCCACCGCCGCCGGCGTGATCGTGATGAACACGCCGTTCGGCAATTCCATCACCACCGCCGAGCATGCCATCTCGCTGATGCTGGCGCTGGCGCGCGAGCTTCCCGCCGCCAACGCTTCGACCCAGGCGGGCAAATGGGAAAAGAACCGCTTCATGGGCGTGGAGATCACCGGCAAGGTGCTGGGCCTGATCGGCGCCGGCAATATCGGCTCGATCGTGGCCGACCGCGCCAAGGGGCTCAAGATGCGGGTGATCGCTTATGATCCTTACCTCTCCGCCGAGCGCGCCGAGGATCTGGGCGTGGAAAAAGTCGCGCTCAACGACCTGCTGGCCCGCGCCGATTTCATCACCTTGCATGTGCCGATGACGCCGGAGACCAAGAACATTCTTTCGGCCGAGGCCATCGCCAAGACCAAGAAGGGTGTGCGCATCATCAATTGCGCGCGCGGCGGACTGATCGACGAGAAGGCGCTGAAGGAGGCGCTGGATTCCGGCCATGTCGCGGGCGCGGCGCTGGACGTGTTCGAGACCGAACCGGCCAAGGAGAATGTCCTGTTCGGCAACGAGAAAGTGGTCGCCACCCCGCATCTGGGCGCCTCCACCACCGAAGCGCAGGAGAATGTGGCGCTGCAGGTGGCCGAGCAGATTTCCGACTATCTCCTGACCGGCGCCATCACCAACGCGCTCAACATGCCGTCCATCTCGGCCGGCGAGGCGCAGAAAGTGGGGCCGTGGATTTCGCTCGCGTCCAAGCTGGGCGCTTTTGCCGGCCAGCTCACCGACTCCAGCCTCACATCGGTGGACATCCTCTATGAAGGGATCGCCGGAGAGCTCAATACCCGCGCGCTGTCGCAAGCCGCCCTGGCCGGATTGCTCAAGCCGATTCTGTCGGAAGTGAACATGGTCAACGCGCCATCGATCGCCAAGGAACGCGGCATCAAGGTGAGCGAGACCCGCCGCGACCGGCAAGGCATCTATGAAGGCTATATCAAGATCACCGTCACCACGGGTTCGGGCTCGGCCAGGCGCGTGGCCGGCACCGTCTTCTCCGACGGCCGCCCCCGCCTGATCCAGATCAAGGACATCAATCTGGAAGCCGAATTCGCGCCGCATATGCTCTATGTGGTGAATGAGGACAAGCCGGGCTTCATCGGCAAGTTCGGCACCGTCTTGGGCGACGCCAAGGTCAATATTGCCAATTTCACTTTGGGACGCAGCGGCCCCGGCCAGGACGCCATCGCCTTGATCGAAGTGGACGGCGTGGTGCCGGACGCGGTGGTGGCGCAGGTGACCAAGCTGCCGCTGGTTAAGATGGCCAAAGCCCTGGCTTTCTAGTTGCGCCTCCAGCGGTTTTTTGTTGCCCCCATCTGTCCGCCACGCGGGCAAGCCCGCTAGCGGACATCTTCCCCCGCCAGCGGCTTTGCCGCGCGGGGGAAGAAATCTTGACCAAGACGCGCTGCCCTGGGACGCGCTCGCTTTCAGCACAGGGCTGCCCTAAAAGAAGCGCATGTCTCCCGAATTGACCGCGTATGCGTTGTGGCTGGTTTGGCTTGTGTCATGGGCCGTGGCCGCGTTCTGGGCCGCGCCCAACGTGAAACATTCGTCGCGCAGCCTGTGGCTGGCCAACCGGCTGTTGCTGTGGCTGGGCGTTCTTCTGCTGTTCGGAATCCTCTCGCCACGCCACATGGCGATGATCGGGCTTTGGCGGCTCAAGAGCCAATGGAAATGGCTCTTGGATCTTGTCATCGTCGCGGGCTTCGCATTTGCCTGGTGGGCGCGGCTGACCTTGGGAAAATTGTGGTCGGCCGATGTCACCCGCAAACAGGATCATGTGATCGTGGACGCGGGGCCTTATGCCCTGGTGCGCCATCCCATCTATACCGGGGTGCTGATGGCGGCGTTCGCCACCGCCGCCATGGAAGGCACCTTGGTGGCCTGGACCGGGGCGGTCCTGATGGCGGCCGCCTGGTATTGGAAGGCCCGCCAGGAAGAGGATTTCCTGCGCGACGAGCTGGGCCCGGCCTACGACGACTACGCGGGCCGGGTGGGGATGTTGATCCCGTTTCTGGTTTTTTAGTTTACCCCCGGCCCCTTTATTGATCACCCCTCCGGCCTTCGCATCGCAAGCGCTGCTACGGCCACCTCCCCTTCCAGGCGCTTCGCGCCGAAGGGGAGGAAGGGCACGACCAAGCTTTGAAAGGCGTTAGCCCAGCGTTGCCATGCGGCGGAGGTGGTGGTCACGCGAGCCGTAGAGCATCTCAAGCAAGGTCAACCGCTTGAAATAATGCCCGACATTGAGCTCATCGGTCATGCCGATGCCGCCATGAATCTGCACCGCGCTCTCGCCCACCTGTTTGGCATATTTGCCCACCGCCGCCTTGGCCGCCGACACGGCGCGCGCGCCGTCGGTCTCGCCCAGCGTGAGATTGGCCATCAGGCTGGCCGACTGCGCCTGCTGCTGGGCGATGAACATGTCCACCATGCGGTGCTGCAGCACCTGGAATTTTCCGATCGGCTGGCCGAATTGCTTTCTCGTCTTGGCATATTCCACGGTTACATTCATCAAGACCGCGATGGCGCCCAAGGCCTCGGCGAGGTGCGCCGCGATGGCATGGTCCACCACGCCTTCCAATGCGGCGAATGATGCGCCTTCCTCGCCGATCAAGCGGGCCGATGTATTCTCGAAACTGATCTCGCTAGCGCGCAATCCGCTCATCACCGCATAGTCGCGCGTGGTGACGCCCTTGGCGGCTTTGTCGACCAGGAACATGCTCACGCCTTTTTCCTCGCGCCGGCCGCCGCCGGTGCGCGCCGTGACGATCAGATGGTCGGCCCAAGGCGCGCCCAGCACCACGCTTTTCTGGCCGTTGAGGACATAGGTTTCGCCCTCCCGCTTCGCCGAAGTCGTCAGATCGGCCAGATTGTAACGGCCTTGCGCTTCTGCAAAGGCGAAGGCGATGACGGTTTCGCCGCCGGCGATCCTGGGCAGAAACTCTTGCGCCAGCGCGCCGCCGCTTTTGGCCAATAGCCCGCCCGCGATGATCACGGTGGGCACAAAAGGCTCGACCACCAGGGCGCGGCCGAATTCCTCCATCACCACCATGCTTTCGACGGAACCGCCGCCCAGCCCGCCGAAGGTCTCCGGCAAAGGCGCGGCGAACAAGCCAAGCTCGGCGAATTGCCGCCAATGATGGGGATCGCGCCCTTCCGGCGCATGGGTGAATTTGCGCCAATCCTCAAAGGAATAGTTTTCCGCCAGATAGCGCGAGAGCGAATTGCGCAGCAGCGTCTGTTCTTCGGTGAAGGAAAAATCCATCAGAGCCCCAACACCGCTTTGGCGATGATGTTGCGCTGGATCTCGTTGGAGCCGCCATAGATCGAGGCCTTGCGCAGATTGAAATAGCGCCCCGCCAGCCCCCTGGCGTAATCCGGCCCCACTCGCTCATTGTCGCCGAAGCTGAGTTCATCGGGCAGCGCGTAATAGCCCACCGCTTCCATTGCCAGATCGGACACGCGTTGTTGAATCTCGCTGCCCGCCACTTTCAGGATCGAGCTTTCCGGACCGATTTTTTCACCTCTGGCTTCCTGACTGAGGATGCGCAATTCGGTGAATTCCAACGCCATCAGATCGGCTTCCAGTTCGGCCAGCCGGTGAGCGAAATCGGGATCCTTGATCAGGGAAATGCCGTCGGTCTGCTCGGTCTGGGCAATCTTCTTCAATCGCGTGAGCGCGGCGCGGGAGCGCGAGGCACTGGCCAGCCCCGATCGCTCATGCTCAAGAAGGAATTTGGCATAGGTCCAGCCTTTGTTCTCCTCGCCTACCAGATTTTCCGCCGGCACTTTCACATTGTCGAAGAAGACTTCGTTCACCTCCCGCGCGCCGTCGAGAATGATGATGGGCTTGACCGTGATGCCGGGCGATTTCATGTCAATGAGAAGGAAGGAAATGCCTTCCTGCGGCTTGACGTTGGTATCGCTGCGCACCAGGCAGAAGATCCAGTCGGCATATTGCGCCAAGGTGGTCCAGGTCTTCTGGCCGTTGATCACATAATAATCGCCGTCACGCACCGCGCGGCACCGCAAAGACGCCAGATCCGATCCCGCGCCGGGCTCGGAATAGCCCTGGCACCACCAATCCTCGCCGGAAAGGATGCGCGGCAGGAACTTCTTTTTCTGCGCCTCGTTGCCGAAGGTGTAGATCACCGGCCCCACCATGCCGAGGCCGAAGGGCAAGGTGGTGGGCATGCTCGCTTTGGCGGTTTCGGTGGAAAAGATGTAGCGCTGCGTCACGCTCCATTCGGCGCCGCCATATTGCCTGGGCCAGGCAGGCGCCACCCAGCCTTTCGCGTAAAGCAGCTTGTGCCAGACCATGTAATCATCTTTGGAAAGCCGCGCCTGTTCCGGCGCGCCGAGATTTTTCGGCAATTTGGGTTTGGCGTCGGCGATGAAATCCGTCACCTCGTGCCGGAACGCTTCTTCCTGGGGCGAAAAGGAAAGGTCCATCGTCTCCTCGAAAATCTAGCGCGCAGCGCGGATCGCCTCGTGATGACGGATCACTTCCTTGACGATAAAGGCAAGGAATTGCTCGGCGAAATCGGGATCGAGCTTGGCGTCCCTGGCCAGCGCGCGCAGGCGGGCGATTTGTACCTGCTCACGGGCGGGATCGGCCGGCGGCAGCCCATGCGTGGCCTTATACTCGCCAACTGCCTGGGTGCATTTGAAACGCTCCGCCAGGAGATGCACCAGGGCCGCGTCGATATTGTCGATACTGTCCCTCAGCCGCAGAAGCTCGGGATGGATCGCGGCCATATCGCCCTCTCTGCCGCCCTGCGGCCTAAATCATCACCCGGCCCTAGTCTTAAGCGCAGGCCCCCAATACGCCAAGTTCTGGGCGGCGTTAACCGGGACTGTATTTTAGGCAAAGACAGTGGGCCAAGCCCGTGGTTATATCTGTCAAGCCAAGGGGGGCCTTGTGCTGGGAGACAAAGCGCAAGTTTGGGGCGGCCAATGAGGCCATGGACTTTGTGGACAGTGCTGGCGCTTTGTGTGAGTGCGGCCGGCTGCGCCTCGCCCGGCAACCAGGAAGCGGTGCAGACGAACGATCCGCTTGAGCCGATGAACCGTTTCTTTTTCGATTTCAATCAGAGACTGGACCGCCACGCGGCGCTGCCGGCCGCCACCTTCTATGCCGACAATGTGCCTCGGGGCGTTCGCGGCAATGTCCACAATTTCCTGCTCAATTTGGGGGGCCCGGTCGATGTCGCCAATGACATTCTGATCGGCGAGTTCAGCAACGCGGGCCAAGCCGGCGCCCGTTTTGTCATCAACACCACGGTAGGCGTCGTTGGCGTCTTCGACGTCGCCACCGGCTGGGGCTTCCCGGAAAAGAGCCGCGATTTCGGCGAGACTCTGGGCGTCTATGGCGTGCCCCAGGGGCCCTATCTGGTGCTGCCCTTCCGCGGACCCAGTTCGGTCCGGGATTTCTCGGGCAGTTATGTGGACGGCTATTTCTCGCCGCTCCATTTCCTTCACTATACCGGCAGCACCTATGTGGGCCTGGTCCATTCCACCCTGGGCTCGGTGGACACGCGGTCGGCCAATATCGTGACCTTCCAGGATATCGAGCGGGCGTCGGTCGATTATTACGCCACCATGCGGGATTATTACCAGCAGCGGCGCGAGCGCGAGGTCGAGGACAAGGCGGTCCAGACCACGGAACTTCCAGACTTTTAGAACCGGCCGGAACGGGCTAAGGATCGGGGCGATGTCCAAGCCCTTTTCCATTTACCTCGTCGAACGCATCGTCGCTTTTTGCTGCCGGTGGAAAGGCGCCGTGATCGCCGTCGGCTTGCTCCTGGCGCTGGGCGCAGGCTTCTACACCGCCACCCATTTCGCCATGAACACCAACAGCGGCAAGTTGATCTCGGCGGATGTCGGCTGGCGCAAGCGCCAGGACAATTTCGACCGCCTGTTCCCCCAGCAATCCGATCTCATTTTGGTGGTGATCGATGGCGCGACTCCCGAATTGGCGGAAGCAGGCACCGCCGCGCTCACCCGGCGCCTGAGCCAGAACAAGGGCCAGTTTCTCGAAGTGCAACGTCCCGATGGCGGGCCTTTCTTCGATCACAACGGCATGTTGTTCCTGCCGCTCAAGGACGTGCAGACCACCACCCAGCAATTGTTCAAGGCCCAACCCTTCCTGGGCGCACTGGCCGCCGGTCCCTCGTTGCGGGGGGTGATGGACAGTCTTTCGACCGCGCTGCTGGGCGTGTCCCAGGGCCAGGCCAAACTGTCCGATCTGGATACCCCCGTCACCCGCTTCGGCCAGGTCTTCGCCGCAGCAGCCAAGGGACAGACCGATTATTTCTCCTGGCGCTCCCTGATCACGGGACAGAAGCCCCGGCCCGAAGAGATCCGCCGCTTCATCGAAGTGAAGCCGAAACTGTTTTTCAACCAGCTGGAGCCGGGTGTGCGCGCCAGCAAGGCGATCCGGGCCGACGCCGTGCAATTGGGGCTCACGCCGGAACGCGGCGTGCGGGTGCGGCTCACCGGCGATGTGGCGTTGTCGGACGAGGAATTCGGCACCCTCACCGACCGCGTCTGGCTGATGGTCACGGCGATGATGACCGGCGTGCTGGCCACGCTGTGGCTGGCGCTGCGTTCATTCAAGATCATCCTCGCCATCCTGGTGACTTTGTTCGCAGGCCTGGCCATCACCATGGGGCTGGGTCTTTTCTTCGTCGGCGTCTTCAACATCATCTCCATCGCCTTTATCGCCTTGTTCGTGGGATTGGGCGTGGATTTCGGCATACAATTCTCGGTGCGGTACCGCGCCGAACGGTTCCGCTACCCTGTGCTGCAAGACGCGCTCTGCCATACCGGGCGCAGCGTGGGCCTGCCCTTGGCGCTGGCGGCGGCGGCAACGGCGGTGGGTTTCTTCTCATTCCTTCCCACCGATTACACCGGGGTGGCCGAATTGGGTTTCGTCGCGGGGCTGGGCATGATCGTGGCCTTCGCCGCGTCGATCACGCTGCTGCCGGCGCTTTTGATGTGGTTTTCCCCCGAAGGCGAGGCTCAAGATGTGGGCTTTTCCTCGCTGGCCGTGGTGGATCGCTTCATCGCCCGCCACCGCATGACGATCCTCAAATTCGCCGCCGCCACCGGCGTGGTCTGCCTGGCGCTCACGCTGTTCCTGCGCTTTGACTCCAATCCGCTGGATCTGCGCAGCCCGAAAGTGGAATCGGTCTCGACCCTGTTTGATCTGATGGGCAATTCCGGAACCTCGCCCAACACCATCAATGTGCTGGCGCCTTCGCTGACCCAGGCAAATGCCTTGGCGGCGCGGCTGGCCAAGCTTCCCGGCGTCGCCCAGGCGCTCACCGTCTCGAGCTTCGTGCCCGAGGATCAGGATCAAAAACGCGCGTTGATTTCCGATGCCGACGGGCTTCTGGACTCCACCCTCAATCCCTTCGAGGTGAAGCCGCCGCCCACCGACGCGGACCTCGTGGCAAGCTTCACGGCGACGGCGGAGAAATTGCGCCAGGCGGCGGGTGAAGGAACCGATCCCGCCTCATCCCATGCCCGCGCCTTGGCCCAGTCGCTCGACGCCCTGGCGAGCGGGCCCAAAGTCAATCGCGACCGCGCCGCCGACGCCATCGTGCCCGGGCTGAAAACCATGCTGAAGCAATTGTCGGACTCGCTCACCCCCAGTCCCGTCACGCTTGATACGTTGCCGCCGGCGATGAAACGGGAATGGATCGCGCCCGGCGGCATCGCCCGCATCCAGGTTTTCCCCAAGGATATCAGCAACGATCCCCGCGTGCTTTCAGACTTCAGCGACGCGGTCCTGAGCATCGCGCCGGGCGCCACCGGCGCACCCATCGCGATCCGGGAATCCGGCCGCACCATCGTGGGCGCCTTCATCAAGGCAGGCATTCTTTCCTTCCTGGCCATCCTGGTGCTTCTGGCATTTGTGCTGCGCCGCGCCGCCGACGTGGCGATGACCTTGGGGCCCCTGATCCTGGCGGGATTGCTGACGGTGGGGACCTGCGTGGTGATCGGCCTGGAGCTCAATTTCGCCAATATCATCGCGCTGCCCCTGCTTCTGGGCATCGGCGTGGCGTTCAATATCTATTTCATCATCGCCTGGCGGGCGGGGGCGAAGAATTTCCTGCAATC
>Ga0182024_10022666_pt1 | contig 11308 bp, 13 predicted proteins | sample P32metaG_FD_120480 | JGI IMG/M metagenome (GOLD analysis project Ga0182024, IMG submission 120480) | Permafrost microbial communities from Stordalen Mire, Sweden - P3-2 metaG (Illumina Assembly) | ecosystem: Environmental > Terrestrial > Soil > Wetlands > Permafrost | place: Sweden: Stordalen... | reverse complement strand
GTCTTCGCCTGGGGCGACGTGCACGAGTTCCGCGTGCCCATCGAGGAGGTCGCGCGCATCGACCAGGCGCGACGGGCAGCCCGAGAGGCCGTGCTGCAACGGCTGGGCAGGGAAGGGGCGTCGTGACCGATCTTCCCGCCACCACCGAGGCGCTCAGGCGCGTCGCACAAGACCCGCATCGCCTCGGGCGCCTGGCGCATGGTCGCGAGGGCCCGGTTCCCGGCATCGGGCATGGTGAGACGGGCCCGGCCGGCAAACGCATCATCGTCGGTTACGGGTTCTGGATCTTCCTGCTCAGCGACATCGTCATCTTCTCCTGTTTCTTCGCGGCCTTCGCGGTGCTGCGGAACGCGACGGCGGGCGGACCGGGCGCCCGCGAAATCGTCGATGTTCCGCGCGTTGCGCTGGAGACCGCGGCGCTGCTGCTGTCGAGCTACACTTGCGGCCTGTCGTTCGCGGCCACCAACGCCAAGAACCTGCTTTGGACGCAGGTCTTCCTGCTGGTCACCGGGCTCCTGGGATTGGCTTTCGTCGGCATGGAGGCGCAGGAGTTCATCGGGCTGGCGGCGAGGGGGATCACGCCGCAGCGCAGCGCCTTCCTGTCGGCCTTCTTTGGTCTGGTGGGCTGCCACGGCCTGCATGTCACCCTGGCCGGGCTGTGGCTGCTGACGATGATGGCCCAGGTGCAGGTCAAGGGCTTCCGACCCGAGATCATTCACCGGCTGATCTGTTTCAACCTCTTCTGGCACGCCCTGGACATCGTCTGGATCGGCATCTTCACCATCGTCTACCTGCTGGGGGCCACCGCATGAGCGAGCTCGGATTCGACCGCCAGGACTTCGAAGGCGTCCAGGACGGCCGTGAAGATCTCGCGCCGGGCGACGAGCCGCAGGAGAGCGCCGGTCACTGGGTGCTGAACTCGAACCTCGGCCTCGGCTTCTCGATCGTGCTGACGGTGGCGGCTTTTGTGCTCGCCGAGACGCACCTGATCTACGGGCCAGCGATCCCGGTGGCGTTGATCGTGCTCGCCATCGCCCAGATGGGTGTGCACCTGGTGTTCTTCCTGCACGTCACCACCGGCCCGGACAACACCAACAACGTGCTGGCGCTGGCGTTTGGAATCCTGGTCGTCTTCCTGATCGTCGCCGGCTCGATCTGGATCATGAACAACCTGCAGCACAACTTGATGCCGATGGATCAGATGATCCGGATGCAGCCCTGAGCGAGGGAGGGAAGCGCCGCCAAGTGCATATCCAATTCGCGCCTAAGGAAGATTATCGGAAATCCTCGATGGGCCTTTGGGCAAAGCCAGCGTCCCCTCGCAGATCCGCCGCACCAATTCGACGAACACGCCGGCCTCGGCGGCGGTGACCTTCGCCTCGATGGTCGCCGCATCGTCGCCGGGCGCCAGCGGCACCGGCAGCGCGATCAGCGTCGGTCCGTGATCGTATTCCTCGTCCACCACATGCACGGTGACCGCGGTCTCGGTGACGCCGGCGGCCGCCACGGCCTCGTGCACGCGCCGTCCATACATGCCTTGGCCGCCAAACCGCGGCAGCGGCCCTGGATGGATGTTGAGCACGCGGCCCGCATAGGCCGCCAGTGTCCGCGGCCCCAGCTTGCGCAGATAGCCCGACAGCACGACGAGCTCGACGCCGGCGTCCTTGAGCGCGGCGGCCAGCGCCGCGTCGGCCGCTTCGGGGTCCTTGGCGGTGGCGATCGTACGGATCGGCACGTCATGTGTGCTCGCGAAAGCCAGCGCTGGCGCTTCGCGTTTGTTGCTCACCACCAGCCGCGCCTCGGCCGCCAGCGCGCCGGCTTCGATCGCCAGCACGATGGCGCGCATGCTGGCGCCGTTGTTCGACGCGAGGAAACCGAGCTTAAGCGGCGGAGTTTCCACGGATTTCACTAGCTGGCTTGCAGCTCAAAGCGCATCCCGTCGAACGCCGGCTCGACGCCCGGCGGCAGCCGGCCGCTGAGCTCGCGATAATCGAGGTCGATGTGAAGGTTGGTGAGGATGGCCCTCGCCGGCTTCACGCGTTCGATCCAACCCAGCGCGCGGTCCACGTGGGCGTGGGTCGGATGCGGGGTGTAACGGAGCGCATCCACGATCCAGATCTCGACGCCTGCCAGCGCAACAAACGCCGCCTCATCGAGCTCCAGCACGTCGCTGGAATAGGCCACCGAGCCGAACCGGTAGCCGAGGCTGCGGATCGGCCCGTGGTCCTGGTCGAAGGTGACGACCGGGATCGGGCCGGAGGGCCCCTCCACCGCCCACGCCTCGCCATGCGGCGGCGCGGCGATGAGGTCGGCGATGGCCGGATAGCCCTTCTCGCCATGGAAGATGTAGCCGAAGCGGGTCTGCATGGTGTGCGTCGTGGGCGGATCGGCCCAGCACGGAATGCGGGCGCGCTGGTTCATCGCGAAGGCGCGGATGTCGTCGATGCCATGCGACTGGTCGGCGTGGTCGTGGGTCAGCAGCAGCGCGTCGAGGCGCTTGGCGCCAGCGTCGGCGGTCTGCAGCCGGAACTCCGGCGAGGCGTCGACGACGGCGGTCGTCCAGCGCTCGGGCCCCTCGTCCGAACGGCGGCGGATCATCATCGAGCAGCGCGAGCGGCGGTTGCGCGGATCGCTAGGGTCGCAGGCCCCCCAGTTCCCATCGGCGCGTGGCACGCCACCCGAGGAGCCGCAGCCGAGGATGGTCACTTCCAACTTCATGGACGCGGGATCCGGTCGAAGAGATCGAAGAACGCCGCCTCGGTGCGCGCCTCAGCCTCGTCCCGCGACCAGCCACGGATCTCGGCGAGCTTGTTCACAACGAGGCCGATATAGGCCGGCTCATTGCGGCGGCCGCGGTGCGGGATCGGCGCGAGGTACGGACAGTCGGTCTCGACGATGATCCGCCCCTCAGGCATGGCGCGCACCCGCTCGCGCACGTCCTCCGCGTTCTTGAAGGTCGCGATGCCGGAGATCGAGAACCAGGCGCCTAGCGCAGCCGCGCGGGCCATGAGCTGCGGGCCGGACGTGTAGCAGTGCATGAGCAGCTTGAACGGCCCGGCTGCGTGCTCCGCCTCGAGGATGTCGGCCATGATGTCGTCCGCGTCGCGGGCGTGCACGACCAGCGGCAGGCCGGTCCGGCGCGCTGCGGCGATGTGGGCGCGGAAGACGCGCGCCTGTGTCTCGCGCGGCGACAGGTCGTAGTAGAAATCGAGCCCGGTCTCGCCGATGCCGACGCAACGCGGATGGCCGGCCAGCGCCACGAGCGTTTCGGCCGCCAAGTCTGGGTCTTCCTTAGCCTCGTGCGGATGCGTGCCGACGGTGTGCCAGATGTCCGGATGTGCTTCGGAGATCGCCCGCACCGCCGGCTCGTGCGAGACCCGGTCGCAGATCGTCACCATCAGCCCGACCCCGGCGGATCGCGCGCGCTCGATCACCGCCTCGCGGTCGGCGGCGAACTGCGGCGCGCTGAGGTTCACGTGGCTGTCGATCAGCATTTGGCGATCAGCATTTGGCGATCAGCATCTAGCCCGGGTTCGTCAGCTCAGCGTGGCCAGGCGGCCGAGCGCGGTGAAGAAAGCGTCGGCGCGGTCGAGGTTGATGGCGTCCGCCTCGCCGGGCGCTTCGCTGATCAGGGTCCACGCCTCGGCCTCGCGGTCGAGCGCGCCCTGCCCGGCCAGCGCAGCGGCCGCCGTACTGTCGTGCAGAGCCGCGGCGATGCGGTCCATGGTCAGCGCGAAACGCTGCGCGCCCTCGGGGCCGCGGAAGCCGTCGGCCATGTGCTGCGCGGCGGAGGCATCGACGACCGGCAGCCGCGCCACCAGCGAGCGCGCCTCCGCGTCGATCTCCAGCGCCCCCTGCCCGGCCAGCCTGAGCGCCCGACCCGGCGCGCCGCGCGCCATCCGCAGCAGCTTCGCCGCCGCTTCCGGCGAGACATCCGCAGCGGCCGCCACCCAGCGCGCGGCGTCCTCGGTCGGCGGGGCCGCGAACACTAGCCGGCGGCAGCGCGAGCGGATGGTGGGCAGCAGCGACCCCGGTCGGTGCGAGACCAGCAGCAGCACGCCGCGCACCGGCGGCTCCTCCAGCGTCTTCAGGACCGCATTGGCGGCGTTGGGATTGAGGTCGTCGGCCGAGTCGATGATCGCCACGCGGTAGGCGGCTCGGCCGGGTGACTTGGAGAAGAATTCCGGCAGCGCGCGCGCCTCGTCGACCGGGATCGACTTGCGCGCCTTGGCGTCGGGGCCGTCGCGCTCCAGCACCATCAGGTCCGGGTGCGCGCGGCCGGCTGCCTGGCGGAACACCGGATCCTCCGGGTCGGCCCCCAGCAGGCCGTAGCCGGGCTCGGGCCGCGCGCCCAGGAGACGGCGGGCGGCGCGATAGGCGAAGGTCGCCTTGCCGACGCCCTCCGGCCCGACCAGCAGCCAGGCGTGGTGCAGCCGGCCGCGCTCCAACGCTTCCAGGAAGGCGCGCTCGGCGATCTCGTGGCCTTCAAGGCGCGCCGCGTCGCGCGGGTGGACGAGCTCGGCCATCTAGGGCGCCAGCCGCGCGTCGACCGCGGCCCAGATCGCCGCCTCGACCGCCTCGACGGGTTGGGCGGCGTCGATCACCACGCAGCGGTCGCGCTCCACGCGGGCGATGGCCAGGAAGCCTTCGCGCAGACGACGGTGGAAATCCTCGCCCTTGGCCTCGAAGCGCGTCTCGGCATGGTCGCGCGAGGCGATCCGCGCCAGGCCGGCCTCCACCGGCAGGTCGAGGATCAGCGTCAGGTCGGGCCGGGTTTCGCCGAGCACATAGCGCTCCAGCGCCTGGATCAGTGAGCCGGACGCACCGCCCCCGGCGCCCTGGTAAGCGCGCGTGGAGTCGGCGAAGCGGTCGCTCACCACCCAGTCGCCCGCCGCCAGCGCCGGGGCGATGGTGCGCTCGATGTGGTCGCGGCGGGCGGCGTAGACCAGCAGCGTCTCCGTGAGCGGCGACCAGCGGTCCGTCGCGCCGGTGACCAGCAGCTCGCGGATGGCCTCGGCGCCCGGCGAGCCGCCCGGCTCGCGGGTCACCACGGCCTTCCGCCCGCGTGCGGTCAGGCGCTCGCCGAGCCGCCGCGCCTGGGTGGATTTGCCGGCCCCCTCCCCGCCTTCCAGGGTGATGAATCGTCCCAACGCCACGCCCGCCACATGGGCTGCGCCCCCGGCCTTTGTCCAGGCGCCGCGGGCGGGCATAGTGGCCGCGTCAGCCTAAGCCCGGGGCGAGACGTGGGAGCGCATCATGGTGCATCGGATCGGACTTCTGGGGGCGTCGAAGATCGCCCGCGGCGCGGTGATCGCGCCCGCCGCGAACAATCCCGACTTCGAGATCGTGGCGGTCGGCGCCCGCGATGCGGCGCGCGCCCGCGCCTACGCCGACGAGCATGGCATCGCCCACGTGGCCGGCTCCTACGCCGAGCTGGTGGCCCGCGACGACGTCGACGTGGTCTACAACGCGCTGCCCCCCTCCGGTCACGCCGAGTGGACGATCGCCGCCCTGGAGGCCGGCAAGACGGTGCTGTGCGAAAAGCCGTTCGCCATGAACGCCGGCGAGGCGCGCAGCATGACCGAAGCGGCGGCGCGCACCGGCCATCTGCTGATCGAGGCGTTTCACTACCGCTTCCACAACGTGATCCGCCGCGCCGAAGCGCTGCTGAAGAGCTGCGCGCTGGGGCGCGTCACGCGGGCTACCGCTGAGTTCAAGGGAACCATCCCGCGCTCGCCGGACGAGCTGCGCTGGCGGCGCGATCTCGGCGGCGGCGGCCTGATGGACCTCGGCTGCTATCCGATCCATGCGCTGCGTACGCTGATCGGCGAGGAGCCGCGCGTGGTCAGCGCCGAGGGCAAGTTCGAGGACGGCGTCGACGTCGAGATCTCGGCGCGGTTCGCGTTTCCGAGCGGCGTGGAGGCGCTGATGGCCTGCGCCATGATCTCGCCGGGTTTCACCGCGCCGCTGCGCATTGAAGGCGAGCGTGGCGGGCTGGAGATCATCAACTACCTCGCCCCTCAGATCGGCTGCCGCTTCACCACCACGATCAACGGCAAGACCGAGACGCAGCCGACCGACGGCCCCGGCACCTACGAGGCGCAGCTGATCCACCTGGCCGATGTGCTGGCGGGCAAGGCGCAACCGCTGACCGGCGGCGCTGACGCGGTCGCTAACATGACCGCGATCGACTCGATCTACGCCGCGGCGGGGCGGCCGAGCGCGTAGGTCAGCTGGGAGATCTCCTCGCGTCGCGGCCGCGACCAGACGCGTGTTTCTCCGGTCGGCTCGAACCCCAGCTTCCGCAGCACCAGGCCGGACGCCGGGTTGTCGAACGCGTGGCCGGATCGGACCCGGGTGAGGCCGAGCCGCTCTAAGGCGAACACGATGGCCGCGCGCGCAGCCTCGGTGGCGAAGCCCTGACCCCATGCCCCGCGCTCCAGCCAGTAGCCCAGCACGCCTTCGCCGTCCTCGATCTCGTCGACGTCGCCGCAGCCGATCACGCGGCCGCTGCGCACGATCGCGAAGCGGTAGGCTGTGCCTTCGCGCCACTCGAGGGGATGCGTCCCCAGCCAGTCGCGGTTGATCTCGAGGCTGGTCGGCCAGGGCGCCATCCGCAGCATCCGGGCTATATCCCAGTCCGAGCCGATTTCGGTGACACGCGGAGCGTCCGAGATCTCGAATGGGCGCAGCGTCAGGCGGTCGGTCCACAGCTGCAGGCGCGGCGGGCGGTCCGAGGGCGCCTCGCGCGCCTGCCAGCCCACCGCGTTCCGGAGCCGGCTGCCGCTGAAGTAGACCGTGGAGAGCCACGCGCCGTTGAACGGCAGGAGGTCGTGCATCGTGTGCAGCTCGACGTCCGCGGCTGCCAGCGCCGCGGTCAGATCGCCGACGGGCGTCACCTCGCGCGGCCGCACCGCTTGGCGCGCGACGTGGTAGCCAGGCCCTCCGGCCGCCGCGACGGGCTCGAATGCAGCCGGGTCGAAGGCGTAGCGGTAGAGCCGACCTGCCCGCAGCCGCTCCAGCCAGGTTGCTTCGATGTGCGCCTGCATACGCCGGCGCCGGTCGCCGCGCCACCAGTGGTCGAGGTCGGCCTCGGTGGTCTGCGCGGTGCGCCAAAGCATGACGCGCGGGCAGTCGCGGGGAAAGAAGAACATCGGCGCATGCCATTCGTCGACCGCCCAGACCAGCGGGCCGTTCAGCCAGTCGAGGCCCGGCGGCCTTTGCGAGGGCACGCGCACCGCCCGCGGCTCGAAGACCTCGATCGCCGGGTCCTCGCTGAAGTGGAAAAGCGGTGGATCGCCCATCTCTAGATGCCTGCGCCGGCGCGGGCGGCATGCGATAAAGGCGCGTAGCCCCCACGACCAGCGATTCCTTGCCCATGCCCGCCGCGCCGCCGCCCGCCGATGACAGCCATCCCGTCTTCCGCCTGGTGGAGATCATGGCGCGGCTCAGGGCGCCCGAGGGCGGCTGTCCGTGGGACGTCGAGCAGACGTTCGCGACCATCGCCCCCTACACGATCGAGGAAGCTTACGAGGTGGCCGACGCCATAGAGCGCGGCAACCTCACCGACTTGAAGGACGAACTCGGCGACCTGCTGCTGCAGGTGATCTTCCATTCGCGGATGGCCGAGGAGGACGGCGTGTTCGACTTCGCGGACGTGGCCCGGGCCATCAATGACAAGATGGTGCGCCGCCATCCGCACGTGTTCGGCGACGTCACCCACAAGGACGTGGCCGAGCAGACTCGCGCCTGGGAGGCGATCAAGGCCGGTGAGCGGGCGGCGAAACGCACCGATGCGCCCGGGAGCCTGCTCGATGACGTGCCGACTGGCCTGCCTGCCCTCACCCGCGCCGTGAAGCTCTCCAAGCGGGCGGCGCGGGTCGGCTTCGTCTGGCCGTCGGTCGGCGAAGTGCTCGCCAAGCTGCACGAGGAGGTCGCCGAACTGGAGGCGGAGGTGGCGGCGGGCGACGTCGACAAGGCCCGCGAGGAGCTCGGCGACGTGCTCTTCGTCTGCGCCAACCTGGCCCGCGAGCTGGATGTCGATCCCGAGGATGCTCTCCGGAGCACGAACGCCAAGTTCGTTCGCCGATTCAAATACATCGAGGCGGAACTTGCGGCACGCGGCTCGTCCCCGGAGCAGTCCGACCTGGCCGAGATGGACGCGCTCTGGGATGCGGCCAAGGCGGCCGAGCGCGCCGCCTGAATGCGCCCTAGTTCACCCGTTCGACCTTGATGTGGCCGGCCGGCGCCGGGCGGAGCAGATGGCCGACGTCGCCGTCGGAGCTCAGCCACTCGCCCCAGTCGGCCGGCTCCACGATCACCACCTGGCGGTCGTGTAGCGGGACGATGTCGGGGCCCGGCTCGCAGGTGAGCAGGGTGAAGCGGTCGTCGCGCACCAGGCCGGCAAAGCAGAACACCTCCTCGCCCTCCACGGTGCAGCGCCAGCGGGTCTTCGGGTACTTGGTCCCGGTGAATTCGAAGAAGTGGGTGGCGGGCGCGAGACACCGACCGTGCGTGAAGCGCCGGCCCTCGGATCGGAAGTTGATCACCGGGCCGGCCCTCGGCCGCGGCGGCGGAAATCCCCAGCGCATCTGATCGAGCCGCGCGCCGTCCTCGTAGGGCCGGATGACGGGCGCCGGGTCGGTGGGATTGATCTCCTCGAGCGACGCCAGGTTCGGCGCGGCCTCGGGCCAGCGGAACGGCATCTCCTGCTGCGCGAAGATCTCACGCAGCCGATGATGCGGGGCGTTGTAGCCGTACTTGTTGCACACGTGTCCGCTACCACTCTCGCTGAGCGGCTTCGGGTTTAGCTCTCCACTCGTCCGTACGCGAGCAGCACCTCGACCGCGTCGCGGGTGAGCTGGCCGCGCCAGTCGGCCTTGGCCTTCGCCCAGGCCTTGGCGTCGACGAAGGTCCAGTCCCAGAACGGGCTCCAGCCGCCATCGTCGGCTTGCGCCGCGATCAGTGCGGTCAGCGCAGCCTCGATGCGGCCGTCGACCAGGTCGGCGAACGGACTGGCGGGGGTCGGCGCGGCGTCGAACGGCGAGGCGTGCTCGTCGGACGGATCGTGGGCGGCGATCGAGCGGCGTACGAGGCCCTCAAGCGGCCGCGCCAGATCGGGCGGCAGGCCGTCGCCCTCGGCGAGCCGGATGGCGCACTTCAGGTCGTAGGCGTTCTCGATCAGCGCCATCTCGGCGAGCGCCCGCCGCAGGCCGGCCTCGGCGCATGTCAGGAGGTCGGGCGGCGTCAGCTCCCGGAACCGATAGAGGTGCGCCAGGATCTCGGCGGTCGGGTTGAAGCGGAAGCCATTCCAGTTGGCGGCCAGGTCGTCTGACCAGCTCCACCAGGGTGCATGCGGGCCAAGCTCGACGTCCTGGCCAACGATCGGCCAGACGCCCGCCTCGCGGTCGAGCGCGCCGCCCAGCCAGTCGATGGCGGCGACCACGGTGGGGCGCCGCGCCGGCGTTTCCAGGCGGGTCAGGATACGCAGGCCGATGCTGGTGGCGATGGCGCTCGACGCGGGGCTCGCCAGGTCCGGCTCGAGACCGTGCCCGAAGCCGCCATCCGCATTCTGGAAGCCGATCAGCGCCGCCAGCGCCGCGTCCGCCGAGCCGCGTCCCAGCGTCAGGTCGAGCAGCGCGGCGTCGAGCGGCCGCCCCTTCTCGCGCACGAACGCATCGGCCGCGGCGAACCGCGCTTTGCTGAGCAGACTGGTCATGGTCGGCCTCCCGGCTGGGCCGTTGAGAATGCCTCGCCGCGCCTACGATGACAAGAACAAAAGAGGAACTTACGCGACGTCCGGTCTGGACGCTGCGCTCAAGCTCTGGTTCCATCGCGCGGACCCGGGAGGCAGGATGACCGCTGCAACGCTCACGGCGGACGAAGCCAAGCTCGACATCGGCTGGGTGGTGAGCGCGACGCTGCGCGTGCTGCGCACCCGCGCCGTCGACCTCCTGCTGGTGGCGCTGCCGTTCGTGTGGCTGCCAAGCCTGATCACCGGCTTCGCACCCGACAACCGGGCCCTGCAGCTGCTGATGAACCTGCCGGGTTTGGTGTTCACTGGCGGCGCCAGCCTGATCACCTACCAGGAGCTCGCAGGCGGCCTGCCCGTCACCGCCAGCGACGCGACGCGCGCTGCCGTGGCGCGCTTCGGCACGCTCTGGCTCGTCGGCCTCGCCTCCGGCGTGATGACGCTGATCGGCCTCGTGCTGCTGATCGTGCCAGGCGTGATCGCCGCGCTCGGTTTCTGCGCGGCGTCCACCGTGGTGATGGCCGAGAACAAGAACTCAGTGCCGGCGCTCGAGCGCGCCTGGAACCTCAGTCGCGGCCAGCGTTGGCGGCTGCTCGGCCTGGTGGGGCTGCTGATGGTCGCGGTGCTGGTGCTGCTGCTGGGCTTCGTCATCATCGGCGTCGTGATGGGCCTGGCGGGTGTAAAGTCGGCGATCGACCCGGTCGTCACGTTCGGCGTCGGCCCGATCGCCGTGGTGCTGTTCACCGCGCTGACGACGGTCGGCACGGCGGCGGCCTACGTGGGCCTGAAGCGCGCCAAGGAAGGCCCCGGCGAGGAGATCGCCCGCACGTTCGATTGAAGGAGCGCCTACTCCGCCGCAGCGGCCATCAGCGCGTGGGGGCGAAGGCGCTCGAACCTCGCTAGCGCGGCCGGGTCGAGCTTGGCGGTGACGATCACTTCGGCGTCGCCGGGTTCGCGGCTCACGACGCGGCCGTGGCGGTAGAGCCAGGCGAGGCCCTCTCCGTCGGCGGTGTCGAGCGCCAGGGTCAGCAGCGGGCCTTCGTCGACCAGCGCAGCGAGCCGCTCGGTGAGCCGCTCGATCCCCTCCCCGGTCGCCGCCGAGACGGCCACCGCGCCCGCCTCGCTGCGCGCCGCACGGGCGGCCAGGAACTCGCGCACGTCGTCGGGCAAGAGGTCGATCTTGTTCCAGACCTCCAGCACGCGCTGGCCGGCCTCCTCGCCGGCGCCCAGCTCCTCCAGCACGCGGCGCACGTCGGCCGCCTCGGCTTCGGTCTCGGGGCTGGCGATATCGCGCACGTGCAGGATGATGTCGGCTTCCTTCACCTCGTCGAGCGTGGCGCGGAAGGCCTCCACCAGCTCGTGCGGCAGGCTGGAGATGAAGCCGACGGTGTCGGAGAGGATGGCAGGTCGGCCGCCCGGCAGCTTCAGCCGGCGCATGGTGGGGTCGAGCGTGGCGAACAGCAGGTCCTTGGCCACTACGTCCGACTGGGTGAGCCGGTTGAACAGCGTCGACTTGCCGGCGTTGGTGTAGCCGACCAGGGCGACGGTCGGGAACGG
>Ga0182024_10022665_pt1 | contig 11309 bp, 6 predicted proteins | sample P32metaG_FD_120480 | JGI IMG/M metagenome (GOLD analysis project Ga0182024, IMG submission 120480) | Permafrost microbial communities from Stordalen Mire, Sweden - P3-2 metaG (Illumina Assembly) | ecosystem: Environmental > Terrestrial > Soil > Wetlands > Permafrost | place: Sweden: Stordalen... | reverse complement strand
CAGGTAGGACATGTCCGTGTGCCAAGTTGCCTCGCCCGCACCCAGGCTGCCGATGGGCACGCCGTTTTCCATCACGTTCGAAACCACGTAGATTTCAGGATAGCCCTCGACAAAACGCCGCCCCGTCTCCTGAATCGGGGCCCAATCTAGGTCTCCAAATCTCTTGCTGAACTCGATGAGATCTTCGTCAGTCAACTCCTGCCCGCGAAACAAGATCGCCAGGTGGTCGAGCCACGCCCGATGTATGACGGCAAAATCATCTTCAGAGATCGCTCGCAGGTCGCCCCCCCGAATTTCAGCTCCCAGCGTTCTCCCCGTCGGAATAACCGTAGCCTGCGAAGCCTTCGTTGTGCCTGGTGACTCTATCGCCATGAAGAGTACCTGCGCGCTCCCAGAGTTTCCGTTTCAATATAGAACTTGCGGCCCATTCTACCCTCAGAATGACCGCCGGTCGCAGCCTTATTACAATCGACAAATGCATTTCCGGACGGCAGGTCTGGTCGGATACGCGTGCCCAAAACAATGACAAAACAACGATACGAGCCAATCGATTCGGTTCATCTTTGATATCGACAATGCTTGCTTATCGTTCCGTGTGATCTTGGCTCCGAGCAACTGGAAGCGGTCGCACACGAGAACACATCGGAGCCAGTTCGGGTGCCTCTGCCCCGCCTTCTGTCAGTAGCAGGAAGGCACCCCGTGTGACAAAGAGAAATCTCTCGTCGCTTCGCTCCGTCGAGATGGCAGCGAGCAAAAGGACGGACGAAATTAGACGAAATGAAGAAGCTTTAAATGAAGAGGGCGGCGTGGAAGCCGCCCTTTTTTGCAATTTGGAGTTGAAAAGCTGCTCACGAGGCCCAGCTGTAGCCGTGCTTCGCAAGCGGGAGCGAACGGATGCGCTCGCCGTTGATGGCGAAGATGGCGTTTGCGACGGCAGGAAGGACCGGTGGCAATGCGGGTTCGCCCAGTCCTGTCGGCGGGTTGTCCGTCGTGAGGAAGTGAACCTCGATTTCCGGCGGAACCTGGCGCATGCGGGTGGGCTGATATGCGTCGAAGTTATTTTGCACGGCGCGGCCGCGGTCAATGGTGATTTCCCAGTTCATCAGATGGCTCAAACCTTCGATCACGGCGCCCTGCGAGATGTTCATCGCGTTGCTGGGATTGATGATCTGGCGGCCAATATCGGCGGCGACCCAGACCTTATTTACTTTTACTTTTTTGTTCGCGTCGACGCTCACTTGCGCAACTTCGGCGAAGTAACCGCGGTGGGCAAACTGGAACGCAACGCCCATGGCGGTGCCCTTCGGCAGCGTCTGCTTGCCCCAGCCCGACTTCTCCGCTACCGCCCGGAGGACCCCCTGCATCCGAGTTGCATCGAAGTCCGGCTCGGCAGGGTTCGGCGGATTCGCCGGATTCTTCACGCGCGGAAGCGAAAGCAGATCGAGCCGGAACTGCACTGGATCTTTGCTGGCCGCATATGCCAACTCATCGATGAAGGACTGGAACACAAATGAAAAGGCGTTGCTTCGAGGAGCGCGCATGGCGTAGGTCGGCACGCCCGTGGGGATCAGCGAGGCCTGGAAATCGAAATTTGGGAGGAATGTTCCCGGGAATTCGTTGGAGGGAATATTCGCCGAATTCATGAACACCTTGTTCTCGCCGAAACTGACGAAGTGATTCCGCCACGCGGTGAGATTGCCGGAACCGTCGATTGCGCCCTTGAGGTAGTGGAAGCCCGCGGGGCGGTAGTGGTCGTGATGGAAATCGTCCTCGCGCGTCCAGAGAAGTTTTACAGGCGCGCCCGCGACCTTCGAAATCCAGGCGGATTCAAGCATGTAGTCGTTCGTAAGGCGCCGGCCGAAGCCGCCGCCCGCGCGTAACATGTGCACGGTGATGTTTTCCTCGGGGATGCCCATCAGCTTGGAAACTTGCTGGCGGCCCGACTCGGGCGTCTGGCTCGGCGACCAGAAGACGAGCTTGCCATTATCGTAATGCGCTACACAATTCTCGGGCTCAAGGGGCGCGTGCGAGAGGAAGGGATAGGAGTATGCAGCTTCCACAATCTTGGGGGCCGATCCCAACGCGGCATCGGAGTTGCCATCGACGCGCAGGGGAATTTCCGGCTTCTGGTTGGAAAGCTCATCGGCGCGGCGCTGGTAACCTTCGCTGCTTTGCTGCGCGGTGGCGCCTTCGTCCCAGGTGACTTTCAACTTCTGACGCGCGCTCTGCGCTTGCCACCAGCTGTCGGCAACAATCGCGACGCCGCCGTGCAGGCCGGTGTATTCCTTCGTTCCTTCGACGATGAACGCGTTGCGGATGCCAGGCTGAGCCTTGATCTCATCCAGGTTCGCGCTCACGGCTTTGCCAGCAAATACGGGGCACTTTTCATAGACCGCCCACAGCATGTTGGGCACGGTGAAGTCGATGCTATAGATCGGCTTTCCGCGAACGATGGACGGAACGTCGACGCCGTGAACGGGCTGGCCGATGATTTTGTACTCTTTCGGGTCCTTCAGCTTGACCGAGCGGAGCTCGGGCGGAGTCATCACCGCGACTCTCGCCGCCAGCTCGCCATAGGAGGCCGAGCGGTTCGTGCGCGGGTGATTCACGCGGCCGGATCCAGTGGACAATTCGGATTCTTCGACGTTCCATTGCTGAGCCCCAGCGGAAATGAACATCGAGCGCAGCGCGGCCCCTACCTGGCGCAGCGGGTCCCAATTAATTGGAGTGGCCGTGCTGCCTCCGGCGCGCTGGGGGCCGTACTTGGTTTCGTCGAGGTCAGCCTGCTCGATCTTCACGTCCTTCCAGTCAAGATCAAGCTCGTCGGCAATGATCATGGGGAGCTCAGTCTTGACGCCCTGACCGATTTCGGGGTTCTTGGCGATGATCGTCACGCTGCCATCGGCGGCGAACTTGACGAAGGCGGACGGCACGAAAGCCGGAGAAGGTGCCGCACCTGCTGGTCCCTGCGCGAGAACTTTGCTAAACGGCTCGATGTAAGCGGCCACGAGCAGACCACCGCCTGCGATGGCAGAGACGCGGAGGAACGACCGGCGGTCGAGCTTTTTCGACGCCATCGGTCCCATCGGTTCAAGCAGTGAAGTTTTCACAGGGCCTCCTTGCTCTTATGGGCGCCGTTATGGGGCGGTTGAGTGTGCTTGGCCGATGCAGTGGTAGCGTGACCTGCGGCTTTGTGGATTGCCGCGCGAATGCGCATGTAGGTGCCGCAGCGGCAGATGTTGCCGGTCATTGCGGCGTCAATTTCTTGGTCGGTCGGGTTCGGCGTGCGCGCGAGAAGCGCGGAGGCCGACATCATCTGGCCAGCCTGGCAATAGCCGCACTGGGGAACGTCGAGTTCCTGCCAGGCAACTTGCACGGCGTGGGTACCGTCGGCGGAGAGGCCTTCGAGCGTCGTGATGGGTGCGTCGCCAACACCGGATACGAGGGTCTGGCACGAACGCACCGCTCTGCCGCGGATGTGCACCGTGCAGGCGCCGCACTGTCCGATGCCGCAGCCAAATTTCGTTCCCTTCAGATTCAGGACGTCGCGGATCACCCAAAGCAGAGGCATGTCCGCGGGCACGTCTACGCTGGTAGTGCGCCCGTTCACATTCAATTTATAAGCCATCGTATTAGCTCCGGAAGAAGTGGGTTGCTGCGTTGGTGTTGGCCATTTTTGTCGGCAAGCTCGATGTCATCCGCTAAGATGTCATCCGCTAATTCGATACTTCCCAACGTCTGCTTGCCCGAGACCGCATTGCCATGTCGATACCGGACTTGTAACCGGCAAAGCGTAGCACCGGCTGGAGCGAGGGTCAAATACTTCAATGGGCGAGGTTCGCCATCGCTGGACGCGTCCGGTTTCGGGGACTAGAATGATGGTTGCGAAAGTATTTGAGAAGAAAATGGCCATTAAGCTACCTATTTATTTCGACAATCACGCTACCACTCCAGTGGATCCGCGCGTGCTCGATGCGATGCTGCCCTATTTCACCCAGAAATTCGGCAATGCGGCAAGTCGAAATCACGAATTCGGCTGGCGCGCGGAAGAGGCGGTCGAAAACGCGCGCGGGCAGATTGCCCGGCTGATCAACGCGAATCCGAAGGAAATTGTTTTCACGAGCGGGGCGACGGAATCGGACAATCTGGCGATTAAAGGCGTCGCGGAGACGCTGCGTGAGAAGGGCAACCACATCGTCACGCAAGTGACCGAGCACAAGGCGGTGCTTGATAGCTGCAAGCGGCTCGAGAAGGCCGGTTACAAAATTACCTACCTGGCAGTGGAGAAAGACGGGCGCGTTCGACTGGACGATGTGCGAGGCGCCATCACGCCGAGGACGATCCTGATTTCCATCATGTACGCAAACAATGAGATTGGCGTGCTGCAGCCGATCGGGGAAATCGGCAAGATGGCGAAAGAAACGGGTGTGCTGTTTCATGTGGACGCCGTGCAGGCCGTGGGGAGAATTTCTGTGGATGTGGAGCGGGATGCCATCGACTTGATGTCGATTTCCGCGCACAAGATCTATGGGCCGAAGGGCGTGGGGGCGCTTTACGTGCGTCGTAAGAATCCGCGCGTGCAGCTTGCGCCGATGATCGATGGTGGAGGGCACGAGCGGGGAATGCGGTCGGGCACGCTGAATGTTCCGGGAATTGTGGGATTGGGCAAAGCCTGCGCGATCTGCCAGGCCGAAATGACCGCGGAAAGCGCGAAGATGGCGCGGCTGCGCGACAGGTTATGGAATGCGCTCATGAATGGCCTGGAAGGCACTTCGATTAACGGATCGGTGACGCACCGGCTGCCGAATAATTTGAATATCAGCTTCGCTTACGTGGAAGGCGAATCACTGCTCATGGGGATCAACGATATTGCCGTGTCGAGCGGGTCCGCTTGCACCTCGGCGGCGATTGAGCCGAGTTATGTGCTGCGGGCGATTGGCGTGAGTGAGGATCTGGCGCATAGCTCCATTCGCTTCGGGTTGGGACGCTTCAACACGGAAGAGGAAGTCGACTATGTTGCCGGGCGCGTGAGCGAAACTGTTCGGCGGCTGCGCGAACTTTCACCGCTCTATGAAAGTGCCAAAAGCGGCCTTCAAATTTCAAAAACGAACCAGTGAAACTCGCCGTATCTGCCGACCGCTTTCGCTGCTTTCGATCTCAGATGTACTTCACTCGGGGTGATTATTTGAAAAGCTGGTGAACGCTTTTGATCGCGGCGGTGCTCTGCCTCGTTTTGGTCATCCCGGGTGAACTAACACTTGGCTAAGAATCCAAAGGCCGCGACGGCGGCGACCGCGACTCGCCTGATTACGCTCGGCACAGTGGGCGGGCCGCTTCGGCAGAAGAAACGGGCGCAATCCTCGACCTTGTCGATCGTCAACGAGAGTTTGTACCTGATCGATGCGGGCGAGGACGTGACGCGCCACGCCGTGCAGGCCTCTGATTTTTTTCGGGTCGCCAAGATATTCATCCCAGGCTGTACAGCGACCAGGCGATGGGGTTGCCGACGCTTCTCGTGTCCGAATGGGAGTATCTTTTACCGGCGACAGTGGTCGGTCCGACGCGTTGACCGAGCTAGCCAAGGGCGCCGATCTGCTCGTCACGGAGGTGGGGCTCTGCGGACGACGTGATCGAACTTTACAAGCGGAACGGCGGTTGGCAAAAGCGCCCGCCCGAGGAACAACAGAGCTTTCTCCGTCCTGTGAGGCAGGAGTATGTTACGCCAAGCTATGTCGATGCGGCCCAGAAATATTTCTCGGGACGCGTCGTCGTCGCAACGGATCTGGCGCAGTTCTGACATAGAGATTCACTCTGAGATGCGCCGGCCGACTTGGATCGCGGACGGGAATTGGAGAGGTCGACAATGGAAATGGACCTGCGGTTCCCGGTTGGCCAATTTCAGCGGCCTGCACAGATCACTGAAGAGCAGCGGCGCGCTTATATCGGCACGATCGCTGAGACGCCAATGCGACTCAAGGCTGCCCTGGAGGGATTAACAACCGCCCAGCTCGATACGCCGTATCGTCCGGGGGGCTGGACTGTGCGGCAACTGGTCCATCATCTGCCCGACAGTCACATGAACTCGTACGTGCGATTCCGTCTTGCGCTTACGGAAGATGAACCCACGATCAAGCCCTATGATGAAGCGCGCTGGGCGGAATTGGCCGATGCGAAAACGTCGCCGATCGAGCCTTCGCTCCTGCTGCTCGAACATTTGCACGAGCGCTGGGTACTGCTGCTGCGCTCGCTCAAGCCTGCGGATTGGGCGCGCAAGTTCCGTCATCCGGAACTTGGCGCAATGACGCTCGACCAAAATCTTGCGCTGTATGAATGGCACGGGCGCCATCACGTCGCGCACATCACATCGCTGCGCGAACGCCACCGCTGGCGCTAAGAATCTCGCTGAGTCTTTAAGCACGCGGGCACCGCAACGCAGGCGCTATTCCCCGCTCTGCTGGATCAGCTTCGCTACCAGTGCGGTCCAGCCGGTCTGATGACTTGCGCCGAGCCCAGCGCCAGTTTCTCCGTGGAAATATTCGTAGAAGAGGATCAAATCGCGCCAGTGCGGATCGTCTTGGAAGGTCGCGGAGTTGCCGTAGACAGGGCGGCGCCCATCGCGGCGGAGAAAAATATGGCTCAGACGATGCGAAATCTCAGCCGAGGCTTCCCAAAGCGTCAGTTGCTTGCCCGAGCCGACCGGGCACTCCACCTTGAACTCGTCGCCGTAGTAATAATGAATGCGCTGCAGTGATTCGATGAGCAGAAAATTCAGCGGGAACCACACGGGACCGCGCCAGTTGGAATTTCCGCCAAAGAGGTCGCTTTGCGATTCGGCGGGCTCGTAGTCGACTGAGTGCGTCTGTCCACCCATGCGGAGCATGAATGGATTTGCGGCGTGAAATTTCGAGAGAGCTCGCACACCGTGCGGCGACAAGAATTCGTTTTCATCCAGGACGTAGCGGTAAATGCGTTCGAGCTTTTTGCGGTTCGCGATCGTAAGCAGCAAGCGCGGGCCGTATTCCGTTGTGCGGCTCATATCGACGTGATCGCGCACATCAGGGTTGTGGTCGAGAAACCACCGCATGCGGCTGCAGAAGCCGGTCAGCTTCCCGTAATCTTGCGGCTCGAAGGTCTCGGCGGCGAACAGAGGAATCAATCCGACCATCGACCGTACCCTCATTGGAATGTGCTGCGCTTCACGCGTGTGTAGCACGTCGTAGTAAAAGCCGTCCTGCTCGTTCCATAAGCCGATTCCTTCGCCGCCCATATCGTTCATCGCTCGCGATATATGGACGAAATGCTCGAAGAATTTACTGGCCACGTCTTCGTAGGCGATATCGTCCTTGGCGAGCTCGATGGCGATGGAAAGCATATCCAGACAATACATCGCCATCCAGCTGGTGCCATCGGACTGCTCGATGAAGTTGCCGGGGCCGAGGGGGGTTGAGCGGTCGAACACGCCGATGTTATCGAGTCCGAGAAAACCGCCCTGAAAAACGTTTTTGCCTTCGACGTCTTTTCGATTGACCCACCACGTGAAATTGATCAGCAGCTTGTGAAAAATGCGCACGAGGAATTTGCGGTCCGGTTTGCCCTGAATGCGGCCGGCAATCTTGTAGACGCGCCAGGCGGCCCAGGCGTGCACGGGGGGATTGACGTCGCTAAAATTCCATTCGTAGGCGGGCAATTCCCCGTTCGGATGCATGTACCATTCCCGCATAAAGAGAATCAGCTGATCCTTTGCGAAATCGGGGTCGATCAGCGCCATCGCAACGCAGTGGAAGGCGAGGTCCCACGCGGCGTACCAGGGATATTCCCACTTATCGGGCATCGAAATAACGTCTGAGTTGTACAAGGTCGTCCAATCGCGATTTCGCCAAAATTGCCGGCTCGCGTCGCGTTTTGGTTGGGTGGAATCACCGTCGAGCCAGCGCGGCACGTCGTAGTGATAGCTTTGCTTGCCCCAGAGCAGTCCGGCAAATGCCTGCCTTTGCACGAGACGCGCATCTTCGGTGAGACCGGCGCCGGTTCGTTGGGCGTAAAATTCATCCGCCTCTTTCTGGCGAAGGGTGAATACGCTATCAAAAGAGGGGCCGAAGAACTGTGTCGCCGACGCACTGGGTTCCAGTGCGGGATTTCGGTCCATCAGACGGCAACGCAAAGTCCAGCTTCCGCCGGATGCAATTTCCGCAGAGTAGTGCGCCGCTGCTTTCGTCCCTTTCCGTTCCGGATTGATTGCTCCGCGCTCGCCGTTGACTACGTAGCGATGGAAGGCATCTTTTACATAGGGTCTGCGGTTGGGCGCTTTGTAGAGGCGCTCGGTATTGGTCTCATTCTGGGTGAAGAGAAGTTCGGGCGAACCCTCGAAGAGTAACCAGCGCTTTCCATAGTGATAATCGTTCGTCTCGATAAGAGTCGCTTTATCGGGGCCGTCGATGCGGAGAGCTCGCGGCATTTCGTACGGATCGCCCCAGTCCCAGCGATTGCGAAACCATAGCGTTGGAAGAATGTGTAAAGGCGAGGGCTCCGGACCGCGGTTCCACGCCGTAATGCGGATGGCGATATCTTCCGCGGTTTCCTTGGCGTACTCAACGAATACGTCGAAATACCGGCTTTCGCCGAATACTCCAGTATCGATCAGCTCGTACTCGGGATCCTGCCGCGTGCGTTTCTTGTTCTCGTCAACAAGCTGGGTGTATGGAAATGCCGCCTGCGGATATTTATAGAGGAATTTCAGATAGGAACTCGTCGGAGTAGCATCAAGATAGTAGTAATACTCCTTCACGTCCTCGCCGTGATTCCCTTCCGGATTCGTGAGCCCGAAAAGCCGCTCCTTCAGGATGGAGTCCTTCTCGTTCCAGAGGGCGATTGCGAAGCAGATATGCTGATGACGATCGCAGATCCCTCCAATTCCGTCTTCGCCCCAGCGATACGCTCGTGATCGCGCATGATCGTGCGGGAAATAGCTCCACACATCGCCGTTCGCGCTGTAATCCTCGCGAACCGTGCACCACTGCCGTTCAGAAAGGTAGGGGCCCCAGCGCTTCCAATGGACCTCTCGTTCGACGCTATCCTGAAGTCGCTGTTCCTCGTTCGTCATCCGACAGCCTTTCCCGGAACTGCCCGCGAACTCACCTTCGAGGATCGCTAAAGCACTGTAGCGGCCATCGATGTCGGCTGGCAAGTTGCGCGAATCGGCGTAGTGGCGCATTCATTAGCCATTCTGTATCCTCAGCTCCATAAGGATCCGCTAATGGAATCTCTGTCCTAATGGTGCCCCCCGAATCCGCGCTGCTATCCATGGCGACTCGTGCAAAATCCTCGCCGGCTTTCACCTTATCCCTGGTTGCCCTAGCGGCCGCCGCAGCGGTCACGCCATTTTTCTTCTTCGGCAATGCTTCGGGGCACGATATTCAGTTTCATCTCGCTTCCTGGATGGATGTGGCCGGCCAGTGGCGAGAAGGGATCCTATATCCGCGGTGGGCGGAGTGGGCCGACTGGGGATTCGGCGAGCCGCGCTTCATCTTCTATCCTCCCGTGTCATGGCTCGTTGGGGCGGCGCTCGGTTCACTCTTACCTTGGAGCGCTGCGCCGGGCGCTTACATTTGGCTAGCGCTCGTCGTCGCGGGGATGGCGATGTGGAAGCTGGGCAAAGGGTTGCTGCCAGCGCCGCAAGCCACAGCAGCCGCGGTCTTCTTTGCAGTAAACCCTTACAACCTCGCGATTGTTTATTTCCGCAGTGACTTTGCCGAGCTGCTGGCCGTTGCGTTCCTCCCCCTCCTGCTGTGGGCAGCATGGAAGGTTATACGCGGCGAGTGGCGCTGCGTGCCGCATCTGGCTGTCGTATTCGCAATCATCTGGTTATGCAACGCGCCCGAGGGAGTCATCTCGACATATGCCCTCGCGTTGCTGCTGCTCGCGGACTGCATTCGTCAGCGGAGACCGCAGCCGTTGCTTCTCGGCGCAACGGCCATGGTTGCGGGTTTCGGACTTGCGGCTTTTTACGTGGTGCCTGCTGCCTGGGAACGTCCATGGGTGCAGATCTCGCAAGCCCTCACGGCGAATCTGCGCCCGGAACAGAACTTCCTTTTCACGCACTCAAACGACGCTGAATTCCAACTCTTTAACTGGAAGGTTTCGGCCATCGCGCTCGGGATGATGGTCTTGACAGGCGTGGCAGCCTTGGTTGCCGGGCGTCGGCGCCGGGAGTTTGGCGAAATGTGGTGGATGCTGCTCGCGCTGGGGGTTGCGTCAGCGCTTGTCATGATCCGGCCGAGCGCGGTGCTCTGGCGCTATTTGCCTGAGCTGGCGTTCCTGCAGTTTCCATGGCGATGGCTTGGGCCACTTGCCGTGGCGTTCGCGTTCTTCGCGGCCGCGGCGATAAGCACTTTGCAGCCGCGCGGAAAGGTGCGGCTCGCGACAGGAGCCTTGCTTGCGGCGATTGGGATGGCGGGCGTACTGATTGCGACCAGCACGTGGTGGAACAGCGATGATGCTTCGTTCCTGGTAGGCGAGATTCGCTCCGGGCACGGCTATGAAGGCGTGGATGAATACGAGCCTTTGGGATCGGACCGCTACGAACTGCCAGGAGCTACGCCGGACGCGGTGGAGGTTCCCACTGTGCCGCCTACGCTACCGATTGGAATACTCGATTTTAGTGCTCGCAAGATCGCGACTGCCTCGGGCGTGAAGCTCGACATCAAGCAATGGTCCGGCGAACGCAAGGTGTTCTCGGCCGAAACTGCGGAACCGGTCACGCTCGCGGTGCGACTCCTCAACTATCCGGCATGGGAAGTTCGGGTGGATGGCGCTGACGTTCAACCGGAATCGGCGGAGATGACCGCGCAGATGCTGCTACCGCTTGAACCTGGAAATCATCGAGTCGAATTTTTTTTCCGGCGGACTTGGGATCGAACGGCGGGTGATGCAATTTCTCTTGTCTCGGCGGCGGGGCTACTCGGAGCCGCGGCGATTTCGCGACGACGAAAATCTTCTACGGCAGCGCGCGGTGCGTGAACTTTTTTTCGCCTTTTGCGTATTCGGCGACCGTGTGCCCGTTGCCGAAAAGTTTGTATTTGTATGTGGTCAGGCCTTCAAGCCCCATGGGGCCCCGGGCGTGCAACTTGCTATTGCTAATCCCGAGTTCGGCGCCGAAGCCGTAGCGGTAACCGTCGGCGAAGCGGGTGGAGGCATTCTGAAAAACGCTGGCGGCGTCTACCTCGGTCATGAATCGAGCGGCTGCTCCTGAATCCTCGGTGATGATTGCCTCTGTGTGGCGCGACCCGTAACGGTTGATGTGATCGACGGCT
>Ga0182024_10022664_pt1 | contig 11309 bp, 16 predicted proteins | sample P32metaG_FD_120480 | JGI IMG/M metagenome (GOLD analysis project Ga0182024, IMG submission 120480) | Permafrost microbial communities from Stordalen Mire, Sweden - P3-2 metaG (Illumina Assembly) | ecosystem: Environmental > Terrestrial > Soil > Wetlands > Permafrost | place: Sweden: Stordalen... | reverse complement strand
GGCCCCCAACACATCTCGACCCCAAGACCAGCCCAACAGCCAAACGACGGTCGCGGGAAACGAGACTGCTGCCCATACCCGCAAAGCCAGAAGCACGACGCGCTGCGACCGCGGCCCGTCGGGGCGGAGCTTCCACCGATCCGTCATAGGTGAAGTATCGGCGGTCCCGACGGAGCCCGAAAGTCGCTTTGGGGCGGGGGACCGCCGAGGGCGCTGATACGGTGCGGGCGCTGGCCTTCAGTCGTAACGCGGGGATAGCCCACAGACCTCTCTCCCGCGACGGGCGCCAATTAGGGCGCCCGTCGTCGTTCTCGGCTCACGTCCGCCGCAGGAACGATGATGAGCGGAGAGGTCTGTTATGCCGCGAGCGAATCCCCTGCAGCCGGACCCCGAACTCGACCCCGAGTTCTACGCCGAGGAGTTGGCCGAGGCGTACCGCCACTGCGCCGACCTCGACCCCGAGGACGCCGAGGAGTTCAACGAACTCGCCGACGACTTGGACGCAGAGGCCGGCTCCGCGACGGCTGAACGGTGCCGCGAGCTATCCGAGGCGGGGTTCGGGCAGGTGATCCCTATACGGGTGTTCCCAGAGCGCTCTCGTGTCACGCGGCGTCAGCACTTGCGCCGGCAGCCCATCCGCCGGCGCCACGCGAACAGCGGCCGGCCACGCGCACGCCGTCGCCGCAGCACGCCCCGACGGACGCGCGCGCCTGCGGGGTCCGCGAAACCTGGGCCTAGTGAGCCTCCCGCCGGGGACGGGGGGCTAGCTTCATCGACGACAAGCAGGACGGCCACGCGGTCGGCGGCGCGCGAGCGCCAAGCGGCTGTTTCGCGCGCACGTGAGGGCGGGTCGTGAGCCAGCCGGCCAGCGAGCGCGGCGACGGCACGTACACGCGCGCCACTACGGTGCAGTCGCGTCGCGTGCGATGGCTCTGGAAGCAGCGGCTCGCGCTCGGCTACCTCGGGGTCTGGACCGGCCCCGGCGACATCGGCAAGAGCCTCTTCGCTGGCTGGGTCGTGCGAGGCGTGACGCTCGGCGAACTCGAGGGCGAGTTCTTCGGGACGCCCTGCGACGTGCTTATCGTCGCGACCGAGGACGGCCGAGAGGACATGTGGAAGCCGCGACTCGTGGCCGTCGGCGCCGACCTCGACCGCATCAGCTTCCTCGACACCCCCGACGGCTGGAACCTGCGCGACGGGATCGGCCTGATCGCTGATGCGCTCGACGGCACCGGCGCGGTGCTCGTGTTCATCGACGCGGCGATGGAGCACATGCCGCCATCGCGCGGCGGCGAGAACGTCAACTCGCCGACCTTCGTGCGCGGCGCGATGCGGCCGCTCGCCGCGCTGGCCCGCAAACGCCACGTCGCCCCATTGTTCGGGCTGCACCCGTCGAAGGGCCGCGCCGAGACCTTCGCCGACACCGTGCAGGCTTCCGGCGCGTTCTCGCAACTCTCACGCACCGGACTGCTGTTCGGCTACCACCCCGACGACCAGGAGCTTCCGCGCGAGGCGCAGCGCCGCGTCGTGCTGCGCGGCAAAGGCAACGCCGGCCGCAACCCCGGCGCGCTCTCCTACCGGATCACCGAGCGGCTCGTCTGCCTCGACGACGGCGACAGCGACCTGATCGCCTACGTCACCGACGTCCAACCGTGCGAGATCACCGAGCGCCAGCTTCTGCAGGCCGAGCGTCCGCAGGCCCGCGACGGCGACGGGCGGCTGCCGTCGAAGGCCGAGCAGGTCGAGCGGCTGATCCGCGACCGGCTCGCCGACGGCGAATGGCACGAGTCGATGACTGACGAACTCGTCGCCGCTGGCTTCGCAGCCACGACGGTTGGCCGTGCGCGGACGACTCTCTGCCAGAGGCCACGCAAGGGGCGCGGCTCAATGACGGAGGGGTGGGAGTGGCGGCTGCGCCCGGAGTTCGTCAAGGACGTGTGTGAGTTGGGGACTTCGAGCGAGCCTCGCGCGCGCACGGGGCATCCCGACGAGATGTGTGTCTTGGTGACTTCGGGAGATATCCCCAACAAACAAGGAATTCCCCAACTCACACACGAGTCGAACGAAAGGCCGGGGCGCGCCGTCGAACTCCCCAACTCACACAATGCGGGAAACACCCCCCGCGCGTCCGCGCGCGACCCCCGCGACGACGACCTCGACGACGACCCCGGCGCCGACCGGCTGCTCTCCGAGGACGAGTTCGCGGCGAGGGTGATCGCCGAGTTCGACGGGACGGAAGAACTCGGGCCGCTGCCGTCACCGAACGGCTGGACCGAGGACGCGGCCGAGCGGCTCGTCGCGCGTCACCAGGGGGACGCATGAGCGTCGAGTTGACCGAGCGCGAGATCGCGGTCGCCGAACTCGTCGCCGCGCGCGTGCTCGAGGCGCTCCACGACCGGCCCGCTCCGCCGCCGCGGATCGCCCATGTTCCCGAACTCGCGCAGATCCTCGGCCTCTCTCCGGATGCGGTCCGCGACCACGCCGACGAGCTTGGCGCGAGCCGTGTCGGCACCCGGCTCGTGTTCGACGTGGCCGAGGCGCTGCGGCGCACCCGCGCCCCGGTGGCGCTACCCGCACCGCCGCCGGTCGCGGGACCGAGGGCCAGGCGGCGCCCCGCGAGCAGCACGACCGTGCTTCTACCGATAAAGGGGCGGTCGTGACCGTCGCGACAGGCACAATTTCCGGTAAGGGGACGTGCGCCATGACGGCAGGAACGCACTCGCATGGCTCCCGCGCGGCAACTCACGCTGTTCGCCCCGGTCCGACCGGGCGCTCGTGTGCTGCCCTTGCCGGCCGCGCGTCCCGGACTGTGCCGGGACTGCGGCGAGCTTCCGCGACTCCCCATGTGGAAAACGTGCGAGGTGTGCTGGCGGTCCCGGCGCGCCGCGATTCACACCATCACCGAACTCGCCGCGTGAGCGGCAGGAAGGCACCGACCGATATGACACACCCCAAAATCAACTGGCCCGCTGTGCTGGGCATCCCGCGCACCCGCATCATCCCGACCAAGTCGATCTCTCGCGCGACGCGTGGCGTCGTCGGTGAACGGCCGCCCACCCCGCAGGTCTCGAGCGTGGTGAAAGGCGCCGTGCTCGCCGTGAGCGCCGAGAAGAAGAAGCGCAACCCCAAGCCAGGAGGCACATCACGATGACCATTGACACGGGGCGCTACGCATCGCGGGTCAAGGAATTGCATGAGCAGGGCCGGCACGAACTCGCGGCCGAGATGGCACTGCAACTGATTGCGATCTCGCCACCGGAGCCCGCCGCACCCGCAGCCGTCGCAGTGCAGGCCGCGGCCGGCGCAGCGCCCGCGCCCGCGGCCGACGACACATGGACCTACACAGAGATGAAGGCGTGGACGGCGGAGCAAATGGCGGACGCCCGCGAGAACCACGAAGCCAAGCTCGAGCGTTCGATGAAGGCGCTCGGACAGGCCGCGGCATGACGACCTACCCGCGAAATCTGCACTTGGCGCGCCCGCTCGCCGACGCGCCCGGCCTGAGCGCGCTCATGCTCGCCGAGGCCGAAGCCGCTGCGGCCGCGAAGGCAGCCCCGCACGACGACGAGGCGTGGGCTGCTCTCACGGCTGCGCGGCAAGCGACCAGCGCGTACAGCGGCGCCTACAACCAACGAGCCCAGCCCGACTTGTGAGTGAGAGGAGAGCAACTGTGACGCCGACATCGGTGGTGAAGGACAGCAAGCCCGCGGTCACGGTCCTCGAGGCTCTGCGGGATCTGAGCCAACAGGGCTCGCGAATAAACGCCCGCATGAGCGAACTCTCGATGGCCAACACGGAGAGTCTCAACCGGATCGCAGCCCTCAAAGAGCAGAGGGCGCAGGCGGAGGTAGCCGCCGTCCGAGCCGGCACGGACTTCGACGCGGGCCCGTTCGAGCGCGAGACCGACGAACTCCGCGCCGCAATCGCCGGCCGCGACGCCAGCGCGCTCCGCCGCGGCCTCGACCAGCTACGCGACGAGCGCCGGCAGTTGATCGCCCGGCGACGCTCAGAACTCATCAGTCTCGTGCTCGAGCGGCGCGACGACGCCGACGACGCGCTAGCGGCTCATCACGTCACAGGCCTCGAACTCGAGCGCCAGATCGGCCAGATGCGCGGCATGATGAGCCTCGCGCTCTCAGACCTCGATCCGCTCGGCGACCCGGTCGTGCGCAAGGTCAAGGCCTTGGTGCGCCCGCACATCGCTGAGCCTCGCCGTCCCGTCGCGCTCGACGGCATGAGAAGCACGCCCGACGTCGTCGCTGAGTTCCGGCTCCTCGTCGCTGCGGCAGAGCGCGAGATCGCCAACCGCCCGCCGCTCGAGGAGGAGGCCGCGTGATCTGGAAGCAATGCGCGCGCTGCGGCAACCACTACGCGAAGGGCAGCCGGTGCTCGTGCGTCCCGCCGGCACAGCGTCCGCACGAGCACCGCAAGCACCGCGCCGCGGTCCTCGAGCGCGACGGCCACCAGTGCGTCTGGACGGCACCAGACGGTGCCCGCTGCCCGGTCACGGCCGGCCTCGAAGCCGCACACGTCGGCGCCGCGTACATCGACGGCGCGCCCTCAACTCCCGACCGGATGGTGACGCTCTGCCGCGAGCATCACCTCGCGCTCGACCGAGGCCAGGCGGCGTCAAAGGTCGCGATGGCCCCCACGGTCGCACGTCCCCTGGTCGCGCCACACACGCGGGTATCTGCCGGGCCGTTTGTGCCGGGGAGGGCCTTGTGAGGCCTCCTGCGGGCTTGGATGCGGCCTCACGGGCGCTGTGGACGCTCGTGGTGGGCGATCTGCGCAACCGTGGCGTGCTGCGTGAGGTGGATGGGCCGGCGGTGGCGCGGTATGTGCGTGCGGAGGAGGTGGCGCGGCTGGCGCGGGCGCGTATGACGACGGCGGCGAAGCGTGGTGAGGATCCGTTCACGACTGCAGGTTCGCAGGGCCAGCGTGTGCAGGCGCCGGACCTGCGGACGGCGCGGGATGCGGAGCGCGATGCGGCGGCGTATGCGGCTGATTTGGGGTTGACGCCGCGCAGCCGGGCGCAGCATCGTCTTGGTGGCGAGCCGGATGCCGGCGCGGACCCGTTCGCGGCGCACGTCGGCGATCAGCTTGCGGCGCGGAGGGCTCGGCGATGACGGTCGGGACGGTCGAGGACTTCCGTGCCTTCGCTCGGCTGCTCGTGCTGGACACGGGCGAGCGGTTCGAACTCGAGCCGTTTCAGGTCGAACTCGTGGCCGACATTCTCGAGGGCGGCTTCCGTGAGGTGTGGGTCGTGATCGGCGAGGGCAACGGGAAGAGCACGCTGCTCGCGGCGCTCGGGCTCTACATCGTCGCGAAGTACCCGAACTCCACGACGTTCGTCGGGTCGGTGTCGATGGGGACGGCCGAGACACTGTTTCGGCAGGCGAGCAATATGAACTTCGCGTCCGGGCTGGACCGGCACGTGCGCGCCGTCGACGGCCGGCTGAAGCTTTACGGCCCGGCTCGGAGCCGCCTTGAGGTCAAGCCGTCGGACAAGTTCACGGCGCAGGGCGCGATCCCCGATTGGGTGATCATCGACGAACTCGGCTCGATGCGGTCGATGGCGCTCCCGCAGCTCTACTCGGGGAAGCTGATCAAGCGCGGCGGGCGGATGGTCTGCATCTCCACGAGTGGCGAGCCCTCGAGCGAGTTTGAGGAGGCGCTTGACCGGATGCGCTCGGAGGCGGTCGAGGTGACGGTCGATGGCTGTCATACGCGCTACCGGGGCGAGGGTGTGTGTCTGCACGAGTGGCGGCTCGCGTCGGGCCTGGACCCCGAGAACATAGAGCACGTCAAGGCGTGCAACCCGCTCGCGGCGGTCACGGTCGCGACGCTCGCGGGGAAGCACTCGTCACCGTTGATGACGGCTGCGCACTGGCTGCAGATGTCGTGCGGGATCGCGACGCGCACGAGGGCGACCGCGGTTGATCCGGGCGCGTGGGGGGCGGCTGCAATCGACGGCGCGGACATCGTCGAGGGCTCCGAGGTGTGCGTCGGCATCGACTTCGCGGCGCAGCGCGACACGTGTGCGTTCGTGTGCGCTCAGACGCTCGAGGTCGGGCACCCCGACGAGGCGATCTACGCGCTCTCGAAGCCGATCATTCTCACCCCGCCCAGGGACCGTGCGGGGACGCCGATTCCGCGTGAGGACGCCGAGGCCGCAATCGTCGGGCTGCTCGAGCGCTACCGGGTGCGGGCCGTCGCGATTGACCCGTCCAGCCACAAGGCCGGCTCGGACTTCGAGGACTGGCTCGCGCGGCTGCTCGCCGGCCGCGGGATCCCGCTGCTGGACACGGGCCGCACCCGTGCGGAGAACGCGGCAGCGGCGGGCATGTTCGTCGAACTCCTGCGCGACCGGCGGCTCGTTCATCCCGGCGACCCCGACCTCACGCGGCACGTGCTCAACGCTGAACGCTCGAGCGGCGAGGACTGGTACTTCGTCGCGCCCGGCTCTCCGGTGCGCTCCGCGAAGCATCGGCGCGGGTCGGAGATCGACGCGCTGATCGCCGCGACGCTCGCGATCCGTGTCGCCGCCGATCCCCCGCCAACCGTCGACGAGTGGATGCAGCGGATTCTGCCGATGGGCGAACTCTGGATTGGAGGGTGAAGGCCGTGAGGGACATTTACCGGGAGCATCAGGCACGCAAGGCAGCCGAGCGCGGCGAGCGCACGACTGACGCGCCGATGGTCGCGCCGGTCGGCTTCGTCTACGACGTCGACGAGTGCGATCTCTACGGGCTCGGCCGTCGCACGCCATACGAGCCCGGCCGGCCGTTCGTCCCGAAGCTGCGCAAGGTCCAGAACGGTCCACGGGTGCCGTCGCACGCGAGTCCGCCGCCGCGAGCCCTGCACTACAACGGCCTCTCCGGGCGCTTCGAGGCGACGTCGTGACCGGCCCGCTCGGGGAAAGACCGCCGCCGCGCGCGATGCGCCGCGGGGATAGCAGCCTCGCGTCGGATCGCAGCGAACTCGTGACGCGGTCAAAGCTCAGGCGCCAGCAGCGCGCGCGTGCCGCAGCCGCCGCGGCGTCCAGCGCCCCAGCCGTCGCGCAGAGTTCCGCATCAGACGGCCGGTGGCCCATCGGCCACAAGAGAAGTCCCGCGAACACCGGCGACCGCAGCCGCATCGTGTGGCTCTCGAGGCCGGTGCGGGTCGGTGGCTTCGTGATCGTCGGCTACGACGATCAGATCATCCCCTCGCCGCCCGCATGGCTCCTCGAGGCCGCGTGATGGGATCCCGTTGCGCTCCACGCACGCCGCGCGTATGCTCGCACCACATCAAGTGGGCCCGCGACGCGTCAACGTCCGGGCCCGTGGCACCGCGAGCCAAGACTCCCGGCGCGCCGAGCAGCCTACCGCCGCTCTCTCGCCGACTCGTGACCCGGTGCTCCTACCAAGAAGGAGCGATCACATGCCGCGACCACTGAAGGGCTCCGTCCGCCGCGACGACCGCTGGGCCAGCCCGACCTACTCGATCAGGTTCACCGCCAACGGCCAGCGCCAGACCGTCACGCTCGGCAGCGAAGCGGACGGCTGGACACAAGCGCGGGCAGAGCAAGAACTCACCACGGTGCTCGCCGACGTTCGCCGCGGCATCTGGAAGCCGGCGCAACCCGCGCCAGCGCCGCGCGAGGCGGCGACGTTCCACGAGTTCGCGAGCGAGTGGTTCGAGCGCCGTGAGACCGAGGGACTGCGGCCGGCGACGCTCGACCATCTGAGGTGGGCGCTCACCGAGCACCTGCTCCCGCACTTCGCGGCGTTGACGCTCGACCGCATCACAATCGCCGAGGTCGACCGCTACGTGCGGGCGCAGGCGCGCAAGGGGAAGATCGCCGCGTCGTCGATCAACCGGACGGTGAGCGTGCTCGGCTCGGTGCTCGAGACCGCGTGCGAGTACGAGTTGATCGCGCGCAACCCTGCTCACGGCCGGCGCAGACGGCTCGTCGTCACGCGCCCGGCGAGATCGTGGCTCGACAGTGCCGAGCACGTCGCCGCGCTCCTGAACGGCGCCAGCGCGCTCGACCGCGACGCTCGCGCCCGCAAGGGGCAGCGTCGGGCGCTGATCGCGACGCTGGTGCTCGGCGGTCTGCGGATCGGCGAGGCGCTGGCGCTCCGGTGGCGCGACCTGGATCTCGCGAACGGCACGATCACCGTCCGGGCGTCCAAGACCGACGCGGGCGTGCGGGTCGTCCACGTGCTGCCCGCGCTCGGCAGTGAACTACGCGCGTACGCCGTCGCGGCGAAGGGCGATCCGGCCGGGCTCGTGTTCGCGACGTCGACCGGAAGGCCGCTCGGGGCTACGAACGTGCGCCGGCGCGTGCTGGCGAAGGCGGTCGACAAGGCGAACGAGCAGCTAGCGACGGAAGAGAACGGCGAGCCGCGCGAGGACGTCGAACTGATCCCGGCAGCGATCACGCCGCACTCGCTCCGGCGCACGTTCGCGAGCATCCTGTTCGCCGTCGGCGAGACACCGCCCTACGTGATGGCGCAGATGGGGCACCGCACCGCGCACGTCACGCTCGCGATCTACGCGCGGATGATGGACCGCCGCGACGGCGAGCGTGACCGGCTGCGGGCGCTCGTCAACGGCGAGGACTGGACGGCGTTTCGGCGGAGTAGTGGCGGAGAGCCCGTCGCGACCATCCCACCGGCCGCGTCCGGCGAGCCTGCCGACCGGCAGAAAAGTGCCGGTTAGCAGGCGGTTCGGGAAGTGGAGCTAGTCGGGCTCGAACCGACGACCTCTTGCATGCCATGCAAGCGCTCTCCCAGCTGAGCTATAGCCCCGGGCACGTCAATCTTAGGGCCTGGCCGGCGATCGCGGAGATCGTGTCGTCGCCTCGCCGCCAACGTCCGCCTCGCAACTGGAACAGTCGGCCGCCGTCTGCAGGTCGTATCCGCGCCAGCCGGGACCGTGCGCGTCGCCGCTAAGCTGCGCCGCTGCGCCCCGAATCTGCCCCGATGCCTGTCGCCGTCATCAACCACGTCGGTCTGACGACTCCCGACATCTTCGGGACGATCGATTGGTACTGCTCGGTGCTCGATTTCGAGTTGATCATGGGTCCGCGCGTGCTCGATCCGAGCGCTGCCTCGACGGAGACCCGTCAGATCTACGGCACCCGCTTCACGAAGGCCTACCAGGCGCACCTGCTCGCCGGCAACGGCGTCGGCCTCGAGCTCTTCCAGTTCGTCGATCCTCCGGTCGAGCCTGCCGAGCCGGAGATGCGCTACACGCGGCCCGGCTTCTTTCACATTTGTGTGACGGTGGCGGATGTCGGTGAGACCATCGAGCGCATCGTGGCCGCTGGAGGCAGCAAGCTCAGCGATGCTCACGGCTTCGTTCCTGGGCGCCCTTGGCAGAACAGCTACTGCCGCGATCCGTGGGGGAACCCGATCGAGCTGATCTGCGGTTCGTATACCGAGGTGTTCGCCCTCTGGCCGCAGCCGGGCATGGAGCGCGACACGCGAATGCTGGCGCGGGACGGCACGGAGTACGTCGTCCCGCCACGCGCCGACTGAACGGGGCGGCGCCGAGCGCTGCGCCCGGCGACCGCGGGGACCGGCGCGCCGGTCCCCGTTTGACATCCAGTCAGCACGGCTGCGTACTTCAACGTCCGTGGACCGCGACCGGCTCGCCCGAGCCGGCTCGCACCATCGCCGTCGACCACGGCACCGCCGCCAATAGCAGCGCTCCCGCCGCCAGCACCGCCACAGCGACCCACAGCGCTGGGACGAGGCCGTTCACGAACGCGTGCCCGTTCGCGTAGCTGCCGGCGCCCGCGAAGATCGTGCCGAGCACAGCGACGCCGAAGACTCCGCCGATCTCGCGGATCGCATTCGCGGCGCCCGACGCCTGCCCGGCCTGGTCCGCGCGCACTGAGGCGAGGATCGCGCTGGCCGACGGCGCGAAGACGAGCGCCATCCCGCTGCCGCCGAAGATGAACGGCACGAGCACGGTCGTGTAGCTCGTCGTCGTGGTCGCGGTCGCCGCGATCCACGCGAGCGCCGCGGCCTGGAGCGCGAGACCGGCGACGAGGAACGGCCTGCTTCCGTAGCGCGCGGAGAGCACGCCTGCCACCGGCGAGACCGCCATCACCGAGCCCGTCCACAGCAGCAGCTTGAGGCCTGCGTCGAGCGCTGAGTTGCCGAGCACGAGCTGGAGGTACTGGGAGAGGAAGAAGATCGCGCCGAACATGCCAAAGTACATCGCGAACGTGCCGAGGTTCGTGAAGATGAACGCGCGCTTCGTAAAGAACGACATTGGCAGCATCGGCTCGTCTGCGCGCAACTCGGCACGGACGAATGCCACGAGCAGGACGCCGCCGCCCGCCAGGGAGGCGATCGTCAGCGGGGCTCCGAATCCGGCCGTCTGCGCGTGCACCAGCCCGAACACGATGCCCAGGAGCCCGGCCGCGCTGAGTGCGAGCCCGGGTACGTCGAGTGCTCCGTTGGGGCCGTGGCTCTCGGGCAGCGTGCGCGCAGCGACCGGGATCAGCAGCAGCCCGATCGGGACATTGATGCCAAAGATCCAGTGCCAGTTCAGCACGGCGATGACCGCGCCGCCCACGAGCGGCCCGAGCGCAACGGCCGTTCCGCTGATTCCCGACCACACTCCCAGCGCGAGGCCGCGCCGCTCGGCGGCGAAGGTCTCGGCGAGCAGCGTCAGCGTCAGCGGCGTCACCACGGCGGCGCCGATGCCCTGAATCGCCCGTGCCGCGATCAGCATGCCGGTGTCGGGCGCGAGCCCGGCGAACGCGGAAGCGGCCGTGAATATGACGAGGCCCGAGAGGAAGACGCGCCGGCGGCCGAAGCGGTCGCCGAGCGTCGCGCCGACGAGCAGGAAGACGGCGTAGCAGAGCGTGTAGGCGTTGACAGTCCATTCGAGCGACTGAACCGAAGAGCCGAGGTCGCGGTGGATCGATGCGAGCCCGACGGACACCACGAGGTTGTCGAGTACGACCATGAAGAGGGCGAGGGAGACGACGATCAGTGTGCGGCGTTCGCGCGAGGTGGGCATGGCGGCAGCTCCACAGGTCTGGTGAGTGAATACTTACTCCGCAGAGTAACTGATCACTCACAACCGTGTCGAGTGGGCGTCTTATGACAACAGACTCACACCGTCAAGTTGAGACTGAGAGTTGCCGCCCCAATCCGCCGCGCCGCGCGACCAAATACGCTGAATACCATGGCTGAGCGCTACTACGACCCCACCGAGATCGAGCCCCGCTGGCAGGCGGTCTGGGAGACCGAGCGCACCTGGCACGTCGCCAACGATGCGCCGGGCGAGCCGACCTACGTGCT
>Ga0182024_10022663_pt1 | contig 11309 bp, 8 predicted proteins | sample P32metaG_FD_120480 | JGI IMG/M metagenome (GOLD analysis project Ga0182024, IMG submission 120480) | Permafrost microbial communities from Stordalen Mire, Sweden - P3-2 metaG (Illumina Assembly) | ecosystem: Environmental > Terrestrial > Soil > Wetlands > Permafrost | place: Sweden: Stordalen... | reverse complement strand
CCGTCGACTCGCTGGCGCTTTCTAACAAGCCCTCGATGAACTCGTCGCGGACCAAAGGGTCGAGCCCGCTGAACGGCTCGTCGAGCACGATCAACTTCGGTCGGTACGCCAGCGAGGATGCCAGCGCGGCCTTCATCTTCATGCCTCGCGACAAATGCTTCAGCTTGCGATCGCGCGGCAGCTCGAACTGCCGCAGCAGCTCCTCAGCCCGCGCGTCATCCCAGGTCGGATAGAACGCCTTCAGATACGCCATAAGATAACCGACCGTCATCCACTCCGGCATCTCCTGGTTTTCCGACACATAACCGATCCGCTGAAACTCGCGCGGCGAAAGCTTTCGCGAATCGACCCCCAGCGCCTCGGCACTCCCCGAGGTCGGCTGGTGAATATTCATGAGGATCTTGATCGCAGTGGTCTTGCCTGCGCCATTGGCCCCAATCAGCGCGAAAACACTGCCTTCAGGAACAGTAAGACTCAGCCCATCCAGCGCCTGAGTCCCGCGAAAACGTTTGGAAAGGTCGACCGTACGCAATATGTTCACTTCTTACCTCCATCCAGTCTCTGCCAGTGATCGCGCACGGCCTTCGTGACATCGTCCAGCGCAAGACCTATCTTTTTCGCTTCCACCACCAGTTGCTCCAGCTCATTTTTCAAAAGGTTCCCGCGCTCCGCCGCAGTCGAGGAAGCCCGTTCGGAAACCACGGTTCCCACCCCAGACCGCACTTCAATCAACCCTTCCAAAACCAGATGCGTAATCACCTTATGAGCCGTGTTGGGATTGATCTTCAGCGCTTTACTCAACGCGCGCACGGAAGGAAAAGAATCACCGGGCCGCATCTGCCCCGAGACAACGGCCTTCTTAGCCGCGTAAACAACCTGCTCGTAAAGCGAAATGCCCGGCTCAAAAGTCAGGCGAAACGGAATCACACGTGTACTATAACACGTAGTACAGTAAAATCAAGCGGAACATTTTCCTTTGGGGCTTAGTGTGCTTTGGCCTCGCAGTTGCTAAAATCCGACCATGGATTCGGCTCTGGCCGTTCATCGCCTGCACTTTGCCTTCACCGTCACGTTTCATTACCTATTCCCCCAACTGACCATGGGCCTCGCGCTCCTGATCGTCATCCTGAAGACGCTGGCCCTGCGTACCGGCAATGAGCACTACGCCCGATCCGCGCGCTTCTGGGCGAAAATCTTCGCCATCAATTTCACCTTCGGCGTAGTCACCGGCATTCCAATGGAATTTCAGTTCGGCACCAACTGGGCCCGCTTCTCCCGCTCCGCCGGAGGAGTCATTGGACAAACCCTGGCGATGGAAGGCGTGTTCTCCTTCTTCCTTGAATCGAGCTTTCTGGGCCTCTTCATCTTCGGTGAAAAACGTCTCAGCCCCCTCGCCCACTGGTTCTCCGCCTTCCTGGTTTTTCTCGGATCCTGGCTCTCCGGATTTTTCATCATCATGACCGACGCCTGGATGCAGCACCCCACCGGCTACACACTCGGACCCAAAGGCGAGATCATGCTCTCGGATTTCTGGGCCTTCGTTTTAAATCCCTGGGGCCTCTGGCAGTATCTCCACAACATGATCGCCACGGTAGTAACGGGCGCCTTCGTCATGGCGGCGATCGGCGCGTATTACCTGCTCACCAATAAACACGCCGCCTATGGCCGGACGTTCGTCCGCACAGGCGTCATCGCTGGAACCATTGCCGTGGCTCTGCTTCTCTTCCCAACCGGCGATCAGCAGGGCAAAATGATTCTCGCGACTCAGCCCGTAACGCTCGCCGCGATGGAAGGCCTTTTCGACACCGCGCAGGGAGCGCCGCTCGCCATTCTCGGACAGCCCGACACCGAGAAAATGCGGCTCGATAATCCCATCCTGATTCCCAACGCGCTGAGTTTTCTCACCTACAAAAGCTGGGGCGCGGAGGTCAAAGGCCTGCGCGATTTCCCCCGCGATTTATGGCCCGATAACGTGCCTCTGCTGTACTTCGCCTATCACATCATGGTCGGCCTGGGAACCATGATGCTCGCGCTGATGGTCATCTCTCTTCTCCTTCTGCGCGGCGAGCGATTGTTCACGGCGCGTCCCATTTTGTGGATGCTGATGCTCGCTCTGCCTTTCCCTTACATCGCCACCACCGCGGGTTGGATGACCGCCGAGATCGGCCGCCAGCCGTGGCTGATCTACGGACTTATGCGCACCGCGCAAGGCTCCTCGCCGCAGGTTTCCGCCGGCAACGGATTGTTTACGCTCATGGGATTTATGGGCCTGTACATGGTTTTGGGCGTTCTTTTTTTGTTCTTGGTCGGGCGCGAAATTGAACACGGCCCCGAGGTCGAGGCATAAATGGAAACGCTCTGGTTCGCGCTCGTCGCCATCATGGTCGCCGCCTACGTGGTTCTCGACGGTTTCGATTTGGGCGTCGGCATCATCTATCTTTTTGTCGCTCGCAACGATGCCGAGCGCCGGACCGTCCTCAAATCCATCGGCCCTTTCTGGGATGGAAATGAAGTCTGGCTGCTAGCCGCCGGAGGCACTCTCTACTTCGCGTTTCCCGTTCTTTACGCATCCAGTTTCAGCGGTTTCTATCTGCCTCTGATGATGGTCCTGTGGCTATTGATTCTCCGCGGGCTCTCGCTCGAAATGCGCAGCCACGTCGAGGTCGATTTGTGGAAGCAATTTGCCGACGCCGTGTTCTCCATTTCGAGCGGCCTTCTCGCCATCTTTTTCGGAGCCGCCCTCGGCAACGTAATTCGCGGCGTGCCTCTCAACGCCGAAGGCTATTTTTTCCTCCCTCTGTGGACCAACTTCGCGCCGCAGAAAAACGCCGGGATTCTCGATTGGTATACGGTGCCCATCGGACTCGCCGCCTTCGCCGTGCTGACGTTTCACGGCTCGCTGTGGGTCGCCTATAAAACCGAAGGCGAGGTTCAGTCTCGCGCTCGCGCGATGGCGGACCGTCTGCGCTGGTTCGTCGTCCTGCTCGTCGCGCTGGTTCTCGGACTGAGCAGCATTGTCCAACCCCGCGCGATTCGCGGCGCATGGTTGCTGCCCTTCGCGGCGATCTCGCTCGCCATCGCGGGATGGTTCGCAAAGCAGGATCGTACGCGCTTCCTCGCATCTTGCGGATTTATAGTCGCGATGCTGGTAGGCGCGGTGTTGGGCGTCTATCCGTACGTGCTGCCCTCGAACGGCGACCCGCAATTCGGCCTGACGATTTACAACGCCTCAGCAGCCCCTTACGGCCTCTCGATCGGTCTCCGATGGTTCATCCCCGGCATAGTCCTCGCCGCCGGATATTTTTTTTACGTATATCGCCACTTCGCCGGCAAAGTGCGCTCCGAAGACGGCTACTGATTCACAGGCTGATGCCTGTGCCACCTCTGTCAATTGGTGGCACACTTTAGTCTGTGTTTACCGCCCCTGATATGCCCCCGTAGCCGAATCGACAAACACACTCCACTCCGCCGACGAGACCGACTCGCCCCAATAAACCCTCCACGAAGGATTCGGGTAGCGCGCCGTATATTCCAGAACGAATTTCGGATGAGGCTTCGATCCGAGGTTTTTGAAGTAAGTCACGCTATGTTCGATCGCGGTTTGAAGCGCTTCCGGCGTGTCGATTTTCAACGCCTGGATCGGGAACGGTTTGTCCGCTGCGCCCGGACGCCACGCTTCTTCCTGACTCGCAAATACGCCTTGATGAACGCCCTCCACTTCGACCGCGGACCAGGTGTAAACGCGCGAGCGTCCCTTCGCTTCCGACGCATACGTCACTTCCCACGCCGCGGCCTTTCCACCGTCGGCCTGCAACTCCTTCAGCTCCATGCTGCGAACGCGTATCGGCTGCGCGTCCGCCGCCCAGGTGTGCGCCTGCGGGAAGGTTTTATAGAAACCCTGGCGCCCGGTCTCCGCCTCGGGAGGTTTCACGGGTGCTTTCGTCACGGGCGCGTCCGAGCACGCGCTTAACAAAACGGCTGCCACCAAAAGGAACCAGATCTTCATTATTTCTACTGTCGGCTGCCGAACCGCAAACTGTCAACAGCGGGAGTATAATCGAGGCAGTGAACGGGGAGGCTTAGGTCATGCGAATTTCGCGGATTTCCGCGATCCTGGCGAGCGTTACTCTCGCCGCGAATTTCTTGTCCGCGCAGGGCGCTCCTCCAAAAGGCGCACCCACTACTGGCGTCGGAGTGACCACCACGGGCACCTCCGGAACACCTTCCAACGGGAACTTCCCTGGAACGACCAATTCCACCATGAATCCCAACAGCAATTCCACTCCTAATACGCGGGGCGCATTTTTCTTCGGCAAAGTTGTTTTGCCCGATGGCACCGCGCCGCCTTCAGGAGTTGTGATCGAGCGTGTCTGCAACGGCTCGGCGCACCCGCAGGCGTACACCGACTCCCGCGGCGACTTCAGTTTTCAGGTCGGTCAGACGCAGGACATGCTCCCCGACGCATCCGTCGACAGCACCTCGCGCGGGGAGGGCGGGAGCGGGACCACCACCACCCCGCAACAGACGCAAGGAAAAATGACGGCTCTCTACGGCTGCGATCTGCGCGCCAACCTCGCCGGCTATCGCTCCGATACTATTTCGCTCGCCGGCCGCCGCACCCTGGACGATCCCAACGTCGGAACGATCATGCTCCACAGCTTCGCGAAGTTCGAGGGATTAACCACCAGCGCCACTTCCGCTCTGGCGCCTAAAGATGCGCATAAGGCTTTCGATAAAGGGCTTGAAGCGATGAAGAAATCGAAGGTCGACGAGGCGCAGGACGACTTTCTGAAGGCCACCGAGATTTATCCGCGCTATGCGTCCGCCTGGTACGAACTGGGACTCGTGGACGAAAAGCGCGAGCGCATCCCCGACGCACGCGACGCCTACGCCAAAGCCATCGCCGCGGATTCCAAGTACGTGAACCCTTATGAGCGGCTGTACCTGCTGTCGTTCAACGACCAGAATTGGGTGGAGGTCGCGCGGATCACGAACCAGGTGATGCACCTGAATCCCTACGATTTTCCCGGGTCTCTCTACTACAACGCCGTGGCGAATTCGCAGCTCGGGAAACTCGATGTCGCCGAGAAAAGCGCGCGCGAGGCCGTCCAGTTAAGCGCCACGCAAAATCCGAAAGTGCATTATATTCTGGGCGTGATTCTCGCGAAAAAACACGACTTCAAAGGCGCGGCAGAGTGCCTGAGGATCTACCTTAAATCGGACGCCGTCAGCGATCGGGACAAGGTGGCGAAGCTGCTCGCGGAGTGCGAAAAGCAAGTGGAAGCGAGAGCGGAATTGAAGACCCAGCCGTAACTCCGCCGCACGTCTCATCGTCCTTACACCTGTCCGCGTGGCGATTCCACTGAGCCGCGACCGTCAGGGAGCGGATCGGATCCCGTGTGATCCCGTGTATAATTTCCGAATGACAACGATTCGATTCGCGGCGCTCGGTGCTGCTTTTTTAGCCGCCGCAAGCATCGCAGCCGCGCAGGGTCGCGGAGGACGGGGTAACGCCCAGCAGAATCCCCCAGCCGCGGCAGTTCCCCCACCGGCGACCGGACAGCAGACGCCGCGCCTGCCTCCGCCTGAAGAAAAAACGGTAGTCACGCATCACAAGTCGACAGTCGGCGGACAGCAGATCGGCTACACGGCCACCGCGGGCAACTACGTCATCAAGGACGACGCCGGCAATCCCAAGGCATCTTTTTTCTACGTCGCCTATACGAAGGACGACGTGCCCGAGATCAACAAGCGCCCCCTGTCGTTCGTTTATAACGGAGGCCCCGGCTCCGCATCGTCGTTCACGCACATGGGTCTCGGACCGAAACACGTTGTGCTTGCGCCCGATGGACACGGCCTGGGACCGGCTCCGTACGCGATTGAAGATAACGACGATTCGTTCCTCGATGCGACCGACATGGTGTTCATCGATGCCGTCTCCACAGGCTACAGCCGCCCCGTTCCCGGCGAAGCCCCGGCGCAATTTTACGGAGTGGTGCAGGATGCAACCTGGTTCTCCGATTTCATCTATCAATACGTCACCCGCAACGAACGTTGGCTCTCGCCGAAATTTCTGATCGGCGAAAGCTACGGCACCACGCGCTCCGCGCAGTTATCGAACGTTTTGCAGCAGCGCCATCAGATGTATTTGAACGGCGTCGCTCTTCTCTCTTCGGTCGGATTCGGAAACTGGGGCGCCGATGATCGCACTAAGTTCTGGCTCCCCACCATCGTCTGCTCCGGCTGGTTTCACAAGTTACTCGCTCCTGATTTGCAGAAATTAACCATTGAACAAGTGGCCCAGAAGGCCCGCGATTTCGCCCACGGCCCGTATGCGGCTGCGCTCGAAAAGGGCGATCAAATTTCCGCCGCTGAGAAAGCGCAAGTCGTGAAAGAGCTGAATCGCTTCACCGGCCTCTCTCCGAAATACATCGAGGGGACGAATCTTCGCGTCAGCCCGCAGCGCTGGTTTAAGGAACTGCTGCGCGACAAACGCGAAACCGTCGGAAGGCTGGACGCGCGCTTCACCGGCTACGATTACGATGCCGCCGGAGAGCGCAACGAATACGATTCGAGCGAGGCCTCTTATGAAGGCGCCTACGTGGCCACGTTCCAGGATTACATCCGCCGCGATCTGAAATGGATGAGCGACATGTATTACACCGTGACCGCTCAGGTGCGGCCCTGGGATCAAGGCCAGCCCGGCGGCCCCGCCGAAGCGCTCCGCTCCGCGATGACGGAGCAGACCCACATGAAGCTGCTGGTGATCTGCGGTTATTACGATCACGCGACGCCGTTCAACGGCATCGAGCAGACCGTCAATCATATGGGCCTGGAGCCGTCGGTCCGCAGGAATGTGAGCTTCACTTACTACGAAGGCGGCCACATGATGTACATCGATAAGAAGGCCAACGACAAACTGCACAAGGATGTCGACGAGTGGATCAACGCGAGCTATAAGCACTAGACTAAAGGGCATGCACCGGCTCGCTCTAACCATATTGTGTGCGCCGGTGCTGCTCGCGGGCGATCAGTATTTTCAGAGCGCCGAGGCCAAGCTTGACATACTCGAAAATAGCAAGGCGAAGCCCGGCTCCATCATCACCTTCTCCTTGCAGGAGATCAATTCCTGGGCCCGTTACAAGGTCCCGGAAATTGTGCCGCAGGGAATCCGCAACCAGAGAGTGACGCTCGCGAACGATTCGGGCATTGCCTACGCGCTCATGGATTTTTTGAAAATGCGCCACGCGCAAGGGAAGGAACCCGGCTGGATAATCTCGCATTTGATCGAAGGCGAGCGTCCGGTGACCATTTCGATTCACCTGCAATCCGGCGGCGGCCAGGCGACGGTCGATTTGACCCGCGTCGAAATCTCCGGCGCCACGGCGTCGGGCACAGTGCTCGATTTTCTCGTCAAGACATTCTTCATGCCTCTCTACCCCGGGGCAAAAATCGGCGAACGTTTCGAAATCGGATACAACATCGACCGCATCGACATCCGCCCGACCGGCGTGCGGGTCACGATGAAGCGTTAGGGATAGTCTGAAGAAGCGTCGATGGTTCCGGAGGCGAATGAATCAATCGTGGTATAAGCGAATCAGATGGCTTTTGTCAACCTAGGTCAAGAACACGGCGGCTACGGCCCCAAGGTCGGCCAAAGCCGAGAGGGATATCCGATCTTCCTCTATACAAATCCTCAGACAAAGCTAGTCAGCTATGTGGTCGTCTTGCCCAGCGGCAGGGCATTTTCTTCAGACGCTGAGGGCCATATTCTTACGACTTATGGCAATCAGGCGAATGTCGAGGCTGCGACCGCGATCGTACTCGGCACCGGGGGTTTTCTCCTGGGCGGTCCAATCGGTGGAATCGTGGGAGCCTTAGCAGGTGCGATTGTCGGAAGCCAACTTAAGAAACATCCCGCTTAAGCGAATTGAAGTTCTGGAGGGGTAACTATTAAGACCATCTCTCTTGATTCCCTTGGACGTTGGCTCTTGGGGATGACGGATTATCGCTATTATGGGCTGCTAATTGCCACCGCCATTGTTCTTCTTATCCTTTGGAGGCGACTTAAGTATGGGAGTTGGCCTAGGCTTGAAGATTACATAGCCCTGATCACAAGTGTCGTTGGGATCTTGGGCGGAACGACGATCGGCATAGTATTCCTGTTTACGAAGCCACCAGCTATTGATCTTCTGCCGTCTCAATCATTACTTCTAGTCGGGCTGTTCACTCCAATCCTGATGTATTCATATACTTTTCCAAGACTACGTGCCCTGCTGTTCCCGCCACAGATCGCTGAAAGGCCGCCAACGATTGAACAAGACTCGAAATTGTAAATAGTCCGGATACCTCGCCGTAATAGCTTGACAGAAGTCGAACATTTGTTCACAATCTATTAGGCGAACAATTGGCGAATCTCTACCCCGAACTCCACGCCCGCTCGGCATTCAGCTTTCTCGAGGGAGCCTCCCTTCCCGAAGACCTGGTCCACCAGTGCGCGCAGCTCAAAATCCCTGCGATGGCGCTCGTCGATACCGACAATGTGAGCGGAGCGCCACGCTTTTACATGGCGGCGAAAAAACTGGGGATTCGTCCTCACATGGGTGCCGAAGTCACCGCCGCCGCGGGTGGACGCTATACCCTGCTGGTCGAAAATCGCACGGGTTATCAGAATTTGTGCCGTTTAATTTCGTCGATGAAACTGCGCTCGGAAAAAGGCACCGCTGCGGCGACCGAGGCCGAGTTCCGTCAATACGCGCCGGGACTCATCTCACTGGCCGATGGCTCGCAGCCTTTTGAAAAACTGATCGACATCTACGGCGCAGGCAACGTCTATGCCGAGGTGCAACGCCACCTGATTCGCAGTGAGGAAGCTGCGAACCAGCGTGTTATGGAACTGGCGCTGCAATGGAAACTGCCTCTGATCGCCACCAACGGCGTGCGATTCACGCATCCCCAAAAGCGTCCCCTGATGGACGTGCTGACATGCACGCGGCACAAGACGAATGTCATGGAAGCCGGTCGGCTGCTCGAACACAATACCGAGCGCTATCTCAAGTCATCCTCTACGATGCGCCGCCTTTTTTCGGATACGCCCGAGGCCATCGAAAACGCACTGGAATTGTCGAGCCGCCTTCAGTTCACTCTCGCCGACCTGGGCTATGAATTCCCTCGCTATCCCGTTCCTTCCGGCGAGACGATGGATTCTTTTTTACGCGCGCAAACGCTCAAAGGCGCGCTCAATCGCTACGGCGCACATCACGAAAAAGCTTACCGGCAAATTGAACGCGAACTGGCTCTCATTGAAAAGCTCAAGCTGCCCGGCTATTTTCTGATCGTCTGGGATATCGTCGAATTCTGCCGTAAACAGGGCATTCTGGTGCAGGGCCGCGGCTCGGCGGCGAACAGCGCGGTTTGCTATTCGCTGGGAATCACCGCGATCGATCCCGTCAAAATGGAGTTGCTGTTCGAGCGTTTCCTCTCCGAAGAGCGCGGCGAGTGGCCCGATATCGATCTCGATCTACCCAGCGGCGACGATCGCGAACAGGCCATTCAGTACGTCTATCAGCGCTACGGAAAACTCGGCGCGGCGATGACCGCGAACGTCATCACCTATCGCAGCCGCTCCGCTGTGCGCGATGTGGGGAAGGCGCTCGGGTTCGATCGGGAATCGCTCGATAGAATTTCCAAGCTTTCCTCGCGAGGCGCGTGGGAGGTCGAAAACCCCGAGGCTTACACGCAGGATAAGCAGTTCACGGCCGCCGGTCTCGATCTCAATAATCCTCTGGTTCAAAAACTGCACGCATTGTCACGCGAGATCCTGAACCTGCCGCGCCATCTGGGCCAGCATTCCGGAGGCTTGGTGATTTGCCAGGGACAGCTCGATTCCATCGTTCCCATCGAGCCCGCGACCATGCCCGGTCGCGTCATCGTGCAGTGGGATAAAGAGGATTGCGCCGACCTGGGATTGATCAAGGTTGACCTGCTGGGCCTGGGAATGATGGCCGCGCTCAAGGATTCGATCGCGCTGATTCAAAATCATTATCACGAGCAAGTGGACCTGGCGCATCTTCCCATCGACGATCCGCAGGTCTACGGCATCATGCAAAAAGCCGATACCGTCGGGCTGTTTCAGGTGGAGAGCCGCGCGCAGATGTCTTCTCTTCCGCGCCTGCGGCCGGAAAAGTTTTACGACATCGTAGTGCAGGTCGCCATCATTCGCCCCGGTCCCATCGTCGGCAAAATGATGCATCCCTACCTGCGCCGCCGCGAGGGTGAAGAGGATCCTGTCTGCCTCCACCCTCTATTGGAGCCTGTGTTGAAACGCACACTCGGTGTTCCTCTTTTTCAGGAGCAGCTTTTAAAAATGGCGATGATCGTCGCCGATTTTACCGGAGGCGAAGCGGAAGAACTGCGCCGTGCCATGGGATTTAAGCGCTCCGAAGAGCGCATGAAAGATATCGAGACGCGCCTGCGTTCCGGCATGTCGAAAAAAGGCATCACGGGCGAGGTGCAGGAAACCATTGTGCAAGCCATCACGGCTTTTGCACTTTATGGTTTCCCCGAATCGCACGCCGCGAGCTTCGCGCTGCTGGTCTATGCCAGCGCTTATCTGAAATGCCACTATCTCGCCGCGTTCACCGCGGCCCTGCTGAACAATCAGCCGATGGGTTTTTACAGTCCGCAGACGCTGGTGAAAGACGCGCAAAGGCACGGCCTGCACTTTATGCCGGTCGATGTGATGCAATCGGATTGGCCCTGCACTATCGAGGAGCTTAAAAAACAACTCACCGTGCGCCTGGGCTTCAATTATGTGAAAGGTTTCAGCCAGCGTACCGCGCTTGCGATTGTTGCCAGGCGTCCCTTCAAAGATATCGACGACCTGCGCTACCGCGTCTCTGAAATTTCCAAAGACGAGATGACCGCGCTGGCCGACCTCGGCGCACTCAACGAGCTCGGCAGCAAGCGTCATCGCCGGGATGCGCTGTGGCAATCGGCACTCGCGTTGCGGCCCGTAGGCGAATTGCTCCGAGACGCCGGAATCGCCGAAACTCCGTCTCCTCTCCGAGCGATGAACCCCATCGAGCGTCTGCAAGCGGACTTCGCAAACTCCGGCCTGTCGATCGGTTCTCATCCCATGCGCTTCCACCGCGAGCGATTGAACACCATGCAAGTAATCCCCGCCTCGCAGGTAAAATCCATGCCCGACGGAAAATTCATCCGCGTCGCCGGAGCCGTCATCTGCCGCCAGCAACCCGGCACAGCGAAGGGCTTCGTGTTCCTGAGCCTCGAAGACGAAACGGGAATTG
>Ga0182024_10022662_pt1 | contig 11310 bp, 10 predicted proteins | sample P32metaG_FD_120480 | JGI IMG/M metagenome (GOLD analysis project Ga0182024, IMG submission 120480) | Permafrost microbial communities from Stordalen Mire, Sweden - P3-2 metaG (Illumina Assembly) | ecosystem: Environmental > Terrestrial > Soil > Wetlands > Permafrost | place: Sweden: Stordalen... | reverse complement strand
CTCGAATTCTATGCCGATCCCTTCACTGTCCACGGTTTGCGGATGCCGATACCACGCGAGGCCTTCGACTCCCACCTGCGTGATGTTGCCGCCGAAGCAGCCGTACCGATCCAAGAGAATGGTTTGAGCGCCTGCACGCGCGGAGGCGAGGGCGGCGGCGAGCCCGGCGGGGCCGCTGCCGACGACTAGAACTTCCGTTTCCGCCACCACATCGACCATGCGGGCGGGTTCGCTGATTTGTTTCACGCCGATATTCTAACCCGGCGCCCGAATTTCGTTGGACTAGGTCGGAATGGCCGCCCCGCTCGAGCCGATCTTCCGAGGGCGACTGAGCAGTCGGCCCGATACTCGGCCCCGCAACGGGATGGCGGCGGATTCTGGCGGGCCGCGTGGGCCGAGCGGGCGTAGGAGGCAGCCGACGACGAGACACCGACGCGGCCGACTTGTCCTTGACATAATAATGGCGCCAGCGCGCCGAACCGGGACGGTTGCCGTGCTACCGGTCGCGCCCCATCGCTTTGATCAGGCGGTAGGTGAACTCAACGCTCTCATCGAACGCCTGGACACCCACGCGCTCGTCGCGCCCATGTGCGCGATTCTCGTTGACGTCGATCCAGACGCCGCTCACGTCATAGCTCGGGATTCCGGCGTTGCGTGTCTGGCGGTCGTCGCTAAATCCCGTCGCCATCGTGGGTACCAGCGGCACGCCCGGCCACATCGAGTGGGCGACGGCGGCGATTTTGCCCATGATGGCTTGGGTCGGCGGTGATTCGGGGCTGACGATGGGCGCCGCATCCATGGCGACGCTAATGCCGGGATCTTGCAGCGTTTCGATCAGCCGGCGCTCGACGTGATCGGCAGTGTCGCCGGGCATCATGCGGCATTGAATGGTCGCCTTCGCCCGCTGAGGAAGCGCATTCTCGGCATGGCCCCCGGAGACCAGCGTCGCCACACAGGTGGTGCGCAGCTGCGCGTTGAAGCGCACCGTGCGGCTGAGGCGCTCCGCGGCGTCCAAGTCGGGCGGGTCTAGCGCGACGGCGCGCATGTCGGCGCTCTCGGCGCCGGGCTCGAGCGTCGCAAAACTCTGAAAGCTCGCGCGCGTGGTCGCCGTCATCATGACCGGGAAACGGTAGGCCTCGAGCCGCAGAAGACCGTGGGCAAGATGGTAGATGGCGTTGTCCGGACCGGGCAGCGAGCCGTGACCGCCGGGACTCGTCGTCTGCACGGTATACGTGACGTAGGTCTTCTCGCTCGTTCCGACTTCGAAATACGAGCGCTTCCCATCCACGAGGTCGCCGCCGCCGCCATCGAGATTGATGGCGAACGCGGCGTCGATGAGATCGCGATGTTCCTTCAGCAGAAATGCCGGACCGTTCGAATCGCCGCCGGCCTCTTCGTCCGCCGTGAAAGCGAAAATCAGGTCGCGCTCCGGCACGTAATGCTCGCGCTTCAATCGGATCAGCGATTCGGCGAGGGCGGCATCGCCGTCCTTCATGTCGATGGTCCCACGCCCGTAGAACCAGCCATCCTTTTCGGTGAGCTTGAAAGGATCGACCGACCAATCATCCCGATTGGCATCCACGACGTCCAGGTGTCCCATGAAGAGCACGGCCGGCTTCGAGCGGCGCCCGCGATAGCGGACAACCAGACTGCTCTTGGTCGGGTGGCCGGGCGGCGCGATGAGCACGAGATCGGGCGCGTCGAAACCGGCGTTTCGGAGCCAGCTCTCAATCGCCTTCGCCGCCCCGGTTGAGCCGTGAGCGTGGGTGGTATCGGTCTCGACCAGCCCTTTGAATATATCGCGGGCCAGACTGAGATCCGCCGCCGGCGGAACGGTCGCGTCGGCGGCGCGTGTCATCACCGGACGTGCGGCTACGAGCGCCAGTGCGGCGGCGATCAGATAAGTTCTGTTCATGCGCAGCGTCATTTTGCCATGAATATGATTCGAGTGTTTTCCAGTACAATAGCGAACGCGATACATGCCTCTGCGCCCGCGCCTTCGGCGCCGTCCGCGTTTTTCAATCAAGAGTATTGACATGGCGAAAGCAAGCTTTCATTGGGACGATCCGCTGTTGCTCGATGCGCAGCTCTCCTCGGATGAGAAAATGGTGAGGGACGCCGCGCGGGAGTATGCCGAGGGACGTCTGGCGCCGCGGATCATCGATGCATTTCGCCGCGAGCACACCGATCCGGAAATCTTTCGCGAGATGGGCGCCTTGGGACTTCTGGGCGCGACCATTCCGGAGGAATTCGGCGGCGGCGGCCTCAACTATGTCAGCTACGGATTGATTGCCCGCGAGGTCGAACGCATCGACTCGGGGTTCCGATCGATGATGAGCGTGCAATCGTCCCTGGTCATGCTGCCGATCTACGTCTTCGGCAACGACGATCAGCGGCGGCGATATCTCCCGTCTCTTGCCCGCGGCGAGTCGATCGGATGCTTCGGACTGACGGAGCCGAACCACGGATCCGATCCGGGGAGCATGGTCACCCGCGCTCGCGCCGCGGACGGCGGCTTTCGCTTGAGCGGCTCCAAGACTTGGATCACGAACAGCCCGCTCGCCGATGTCTTCGTCGTCTGGGCCAAGACCGAGGATCAAGTCATTCGTGGCTTCATTCTGGAGAAGGGTTTCAAAGGCTTGTCGGCCCCGGTGCTTCACGGCAAGGTGGGGCTGCGGGCCTCGATCACCGGGCAGATCGTGATGGACGATGTGTTCGTACCGCAGGAGAATCTGCTGCCCGGCGTGAGCGGCTTGAAGGGACCTTTCACTTGCCTTGACTCGGCGCGGTACGGAATCGCTTGGGGCGCCTTGGGTGCGGCCGAGAGCTGCTGGCATACGGCGCGCGACTATGTGATGGGACGCAAGCAATTCGGGCGCCCGCTCGCCGCTAATCAGCTCGTCCAGAAGAAACTCGTCGACATGCAGACCGAGATAACCCTCGGGCTGCAGGCATGTCTGCGGCTGGGCCGCATGAAGGATGAGGGCAGTGCGGCGGTGGAGATCACCTCCATGCTGAAGCGCAACTCCTGCGGCAAAGCGCTGGATGTCGCCCGGACGGCGCGCGACATGCTGGGCGGCAACGGCATCTCCGATGAATACGCCGTAATACGTCATCTGGTGAATCTCGAAGTGGTGAACACCTACGAAGGCACGCACGACATCCACGCGCTCATCCTGGGAAGGGCGCAGACCGGAATCCAGGCTTTCTCTTGAGGTGAACATGAAAACGCGTGCATTGGGAAGTCAGGGATTGCAGGTCTCCGAGATTGGTCTCGGCTGCATGGGGCTGTCGGATTTTTATTCGAGCAGCGGCGCGACGGAGGATCAGGCAATCTCGCTGATTCACCTCGCGCTCGATATGGGGGTCAATTTTCTCGACACCTCCGATGCGTACGGCCCTCACACCAACGAGCGCACGGTGGGCAAAGCCTTGAAGGGCCGGCGCGACGACGTCGTACTGGCTACCAAGTTCGGCATCGTGCGTCAGCCCGGCTCGGCGGTCCGTGGCATCGACGGGCATCCCGATTACGTGCGCTCGGCGTGCGATGCGTCGCTCGCACGGCTCGGCGTGGAGGTGATCGATCTCTACTACCAGCATCGCGTGGATTCGAACGTGCCCATCGAGGAAACCGTGGGCGCCATGGCGGCGCTCGTTAGGCAGGGAAAAGTCCGCTATCTGGGCTTATCGGAAGCCGCCCCGGCGACCATCCGGCGCGCCCATAAGGTTCACCCCATCAGCGCACTGCAGACCGAATATTCTCTATGGAGCCGCGAGCCGGAAGACGAGATCATTCCGACCCTGCGCGAGCTCGGGATCGGGTTCGTGCCGTACAGTCCGCTCGGCCGGGGGTTCCTCGCCGGCCGCTTCAAGAGCGCCTCCGATCTGGCGCCCGATGATTGGCGGCGCGAATCGCCGCGCTTTCAGGGGGAGAACTTCGCCAAGAACCTCGCCGTCGTGGAGCAAATTCATTCCATCGCGAAGGAGAAGGGCTGCACGCCCTCGCAGCTCGCCCTGGCCTGGATCCTGACGCAGGGCTCGAATTTCGCACCCATCCCGGGCACCACCAGCCCCGCCCGGCTCCGGGAGAACGTGCGGTCGACGGGTGTGCGGATCTCGCCGCAGGATATGCAGCGCATCGAGGCGGTCGCGCCGCGCGGGGTGGCGCAAGGCGAGCGGTATCACCCGCAGATGATGGCGTTCCTCAACGGCTGATCATCGCATTACCGCGCCGCCGGTGGTTCGCCCGGCGGCCGTTGTTCGCCCTGTGTGATGAGGCATGCGCCGCGGGTGCCGGTGAGATAAATCCACAGCCAGTTGAGCGCGACGGCCAGGCGATTGCGCACGCCGATCAAGAAGTAGATGTGCGCGAGCCCCCAGACCCACCAGGCGATGTAACCGCGAAGTGTCAGCCAGCCAAAATCGATCACCGCGGCACGCTTGCCGATGGTGGCCAGATTTCCTGCATGCTTGTAGCGAAAGGGCAGGGGCGCGGAATCGCCCGCAAGGCGCCGCCGAATCAGCGCGGCGACGTGCGCGCCCTCTTGTTTCGCGGCGGGCGCAATGCCGGGAACCGGCTTCCCGTGCCAGGCGTCGATGGTGGCGGTGTCGCCGACCACGAAGATGTTCGGCTGCCCAGGCACCGACAAGTCCGCCTCCACCTTGACGCGGCCCGCGCTGTCCGACGGGGCACCCAGCCATAGTGCGGCCGGCGAGGCCCGTACCCCCGCCGCCCAGAGGATCACCTTGGCGGCCAGGGAACGGCCGCCGTACACGACGCCCTCAGCGGAGCATTCGCTCACGGGCGAGCCCACTTGAATTTCCACGCCCAGTCTCTCGAGCGCGGCATGCGCATAGGCCGACAGATTCGCCGTGAACGTCGGAAGTATGCGCGGCCCGGCCTCGATCAACACCACCCGGGCTTTGCGGGTTTCTATGTGCCGGAACTCGTCGGGCAGCGTGACGTGGGCCAGCTCGATGATGGCGCCGGCAAGCTCGACGCCGGTGGCGCCTCCGCCCACGATCACGAAGGTGAGCCAGGCGCGCCGCCGCTCCGGGTCCGTTTCGCGCTCCGCGTGCTCGAACGCCAAAAGGACCCGGCGCCGAATCGAGGTGGCGTCCTCCAGCGTCTTCAAGCCCGGCGCGTGGGGCTCCCATTCATCGTGGCCGAAGTACGCGTGCCGCGCGCCGGTCGCAACCACGAGCGTGTCGTATTCGATCGTGCCCCCGTCCTCGAGAAGCACGCTGCGGCGGGCCGCGTCGATGGCGCTCACGGCGCCCAAGAGCGTGGTGACCTCTTTGCGCCTGCGCATGAGCTGCCGGATCGGCCAAGCGATCTCCGAGGTGGCGAGCGTTGCGGTGCCGACCTGGTACAGCAGCGGTTGGAACAGGTGATGATTACGCCGATCGACGATGGTGATGCGTACGTTTGAGCCCGCCAAACCGAGCGCGACCCCCAAGCCGCCGAAGCCGCCGCCGAGGATGACCACGTGATGCAAAGAGTCATCGCTCAACGGTCCGCCCCTACCACCTCATCCATGTCCATCTCAGATCCTTCTTCACCGGTCTCCACAGCATAACCCGCTTGAATCCAGGCATCGAGCCCGCCGAACAGGGGGCGTACGCGCTCGAACCCGTGGCTCACCAAAATCTTGGCGACGCGCGCCGCAGAAGCTTCGCTCGGGCAGGTACAGTACAAAATGATCTCGCGGTCCTTCGGCAGATGACCCATATGAAGCTGGACGGCGTCCAGGGGGACGTGGATCGCCCCCGGAATCCATCGGGGCTCGAGGGCGCGCGCGGTCGGTGAACGAACGTCGATGATCGAGGGCTGTGCGCCCGCCTGGATGAGCGCGTAGAGATCGGCGACGGTGATCCGCGCCATGCGCAGCTTCCGGTAGAAGCGCAGGCGCTCCCACCACTTGTAGAGGACGTAGGAGGCGAGCGCCGCGCCGACGACGACGCCCGTGACGTTGCCGATGTCGTCGAGCCGCGCGACAAAAAGCTCGATCTGCGATCGGAACAGCACGCCTGCGGCGAGCGCAAACCCGACCCAGATCGCTGCCCCCAAAGTGCTCAGCGCCAGGAATCGGGGCCAGCCGACGCGCATCGCCCCCGCCAGCGGGGGGGCGATGATGGCAAGCCCCGGCACGAACTTAGCTACCACCAGTGAATTGATGCCCCATCGCTCGAAGCGCGACTGGGTCTGGCTCACGCAAGAATCGGGCTCCAGGGAAATCCTGCACAGCATCTTCAGCACCCGGATGCCGTGCCGCCGGCCGACGACATACCACGCGCAATCCGGTGCCAGGCAGGCAGCCACGGACCAAGCAAACAATGGCCCAATAGAGCCGGATGCGGCCATCGCCCCAGCGACGATCAGCGTCGGCATCGCCGGAACGGGCAGGCCGATTTGATCGACCAGCACGTTAAGGGCCACCAATAACAGCCCGTATTGCGCGATCAACGATACGAGCTCGTGGGTCATGCGCATACCGCCGAGAAAAGAAGCGCCATCGTGTCGTCGATGACATGCGATAAACCGATCGCGCAGGAAGCTTCGAGTCGCGGCTCGGCCGCGCTCGCTTCGATTCCTCGACGTGCTGCCGGACTTTGTTGCATGCGCCGTGTTTACACTACTACTTGATCGCCCGTCCTGCGAGAATGCGCGGATGAATCGATTCGAACCTTACGTGTTTCTGCGCGACCTCTTTTCGCGCTGGGACGTGCTCGCGTTCATCGTGGTCATCGGCCTCATCGCCTTCCTCGGCGAGACGGCGCGCGGCCTGTTTGCGCCGCTCACGCAGCTCGAGGTTTTGCCGCTGTCGCTCAATCCATCGCATTTGCCCGAATACGCGGCACGCACCACGTTTCGCATGCTGGTGGCACTGTTTTGCTCGCTGGTGTTCACCCTTACCTACGCGACTTGGGCCGCAAAGAGCGAACGCGCGGGCAGGCTCCTGGTGCCCATCCTCGACATCCTGCAGTCGGTGCCGATCTTAGGTTTCATTTCGATTACGAGCGTGTTTTTTCTGTCGCTGGCGCCGGGCAGAGTCCTCGGCGCCGAGTTCGCAGCGATCTTTGCCATATTCACCAGCCAGGCGTGGAACATGGCATTCAGCTTCTATCAATCGTTGCGCACCGTCCCCACCGAGCTCACCGAGGCAGCCGAGTCGTTCCGGCTGTCGCCCTGGATGAAGTTCTGGCAGCTGGAGGTGCCCTTCGGGATGCCGGCGCTGGTGTGGAACATGATGCTGTCCATGTCGGGCGGATGGTTCTTCGTGGTCGCCTCGGAGTCGATCAGCGTCGGGCATTCCTCGGTGGCGTTGCCGGGGGTCGGGTCGTATATCGCGCTTGCCATCGAGCAGAAGAATCTCGCCGCCATCGGCTGGGCCATACTCACCATGCTGATCGTCATCCTGCTATACGACCAGTTGTTGTTTCGTCCCCTGGTGGCATGGGTCGACCGGTTCCGGGTGGAACAGGAGCCCGGCGAGCGCGTTCCTGATTCCTGGGCATTGACCATGATGCGCCGCTCGCGTCTCATCAAGGCCTCGACGCTGGCGTTTCATACCGCGGTGCTCTGGACCAGCCGCCTGGTGAAGCGCACCGATGCGCCCATCGTCGAGGCGCCGTCGCGGCCCAAGCGGAGCCTCGATCTGTTGTGGGTGTCGCTGATCGTCGTCGCCGTGGTGCTGGGCTTGTGGCACCTCGTCGCCGGCCTGATCGCGAATACTCCCATGAGCGAGGCCCTGCATGTCTGCGGCTTGGCCTGTATCACCATGCTCCGGGTGTTCATATTGATCGCGCTGGCGAGCATGGTGTGGGTGCCCATCGGAATTTGGGTCGGCATGCGGCCGCGGGCGGCGCAGATCGTGCAGCCTATCGCGCAATTCATGGCGGCATTTCCGGCGAACCTCCTGTTCCCCCTCGCGGTCTACGGCATTGTCGTGTGGAAGCTCAATCCGGACGTGTTCTTGAGTCCGCTCATGATCCTCGGCACCCAGTGGTACATCTTGTTCAACATAATCGCGGGCGCGAGCACGATTCCGGCGGAGATGCGCTACGCGGCCACCAATTTCGGCGTCAAGGGCTGGCTCTGGTGGCGCAGGGTCGCATTGCCGGCAGTGCTGCCGTTCTACGTCACCGGCGCCATTACCGCATCGGGCGGCTCGTGGAATGCAGCGCAGGTGTCGGAGCTCGTCAGCTGGGGCCATACGGAGATTCGAGCGCGCGGGCTCGGCTCCTACATCGCCGACGCCGCGGCGGCCGACAACTTCCACCAGATCGTGCTCGGGGTGGCCGTGATGAGCCTGTTCGTGGTCGTCATCAACCGGATTTTCTGGCGACCCTTGTATTACTACGCCGAGCGCAAATATCGGCTCACGTGACAGGATGCGAGCATGAACACCTCACCGCTGCTTGAATGTACCGACGTTCGCAAGGCGTTTCCGAAGCCGGACGGCGAGGAACTTCTGGTGCTCGAGGGCATGAACCTCGAGCTTCGGGAGGGGCAGATCGTGGGGCTCCTCGGACGCTCGGGCTCCGGAAAGTCGACGTTGCTCCGGCTGATCGCGGGTCTGGCGGAGCCGAGCGCCGGCAGCGTCCGCTATCTCGGGGCGCCCGTGTCGGGGCCGGCGCGCGGAATCGCCATGGTGTTCCAGAGCTTTGCGCTCTTTCCCTGGCTCACCGTATTCGAGAATGTCGCACTCGGGCTCGAGGCTCAAAACCTGCCACGGGCGGAGATTCGCAAACGTTCGCTGGCGGCGATCGATCTCATCGGCCTCGACGGCTTCGAGTCCGCCTATCCCCGTGAATTGTCGGGCGGCATGCGCCAGCGGGTGGGATTCGCACGCGCGCTGGTCGTGCATCCGAACATTCTGCTGATGGACGAGCCATTTTCCGCGCTCGATGTGCTGACGGCGGAAACGTTGCGTACCGATTTTCTCGATCTGTGGGCCGAAGGCCGGATGCCGATCAAAGGCGTGATCCTGGTCACTCACAACATCGAGGAAGCGGTGCTGATGTGCGATCGCATCCTGGTGTTCGGCAGCAATCCCGGGCGGATCCTGAGCGAAATCAAAGTCACGTTGCCGCAGCCCCGCAATCGGCTGGACCCGAGCTTTCGGGAGATGGTCGAGCGCATCTACGTGGAGATGACGGCGCGCCCCAAAGCGGGCGGTCCTGGCGGCCGTCAGGAGCGGTTTCCGGGCCTGGGGATCGGCAGCGTGCTGCCCCATGTGGGCTCGAATCTCATCTCCGGACTAATGGAGGCGGTGGCCGCGCCGCCTTTCAAGGGCAAGGCGGACTTGCCCGACATCGCCTCCAGTCTGCAGATGGAGAGCGACGAGTTGTTTCCGGTGGCCGAGACGCTGCAAATGCTGCGCTTTGCCGAACTCGAGGGCGGGGATTTGAAGCTCACCGAGGACGGCATGGCGTTTGCCCACGCGGACATCGATGAGCGCAAGCGCATTTTCATGCGCCACTTGCTGGCTTACATCCCTCTTGCGGCGCACATCCGCAGGGTCTTGGACGAGCGGGCCAGCCATTCCGCGCGAAAAAGCCGCTTCATCGACGAGTTGGAAGACTTCATGAGCGAGGAGGACGCGGATCAAACCTTGCGCTCGGTGATCCGCTGGGCCCGCTACGGCGAGGCGTTCGCCTACGATGACGAGAATGCCATGTTCAGCCTCGAGAATCCGACGTAAGATGATTCCTGCCATGACCGATGCGGCGTCGTCCTATCTGAACCTCCCTGTGCCACCGGACGAAATGGTGCGCTACATCCAGGATCTCATGACGCTGCCGCAAGGCGAGATCGCCGCCGGATCGGCGATGACCCTGGCTCAGCGCCAATGGGGCGGCGACACGCCGCTGGCGCGGGCGGCGCTATTGCGCTGGGGAGCCCTCAATCTGGCTTTTCAAGACAAGCGTCTGGAAACCTGGACCGTCGCGCGCGAACGAGACCGCATCCAGGTACCTGCGGCGTTGGTGGCGGCCGCTGGAATTGCTCCGCTCCTCATGGACAATGAGCGGGCGGTCTTCGACATTCCCGCACTGCTCGATGCGACACTGGAATTCCAGCCCCCCGCGGGACAGGCGTAGGAGCTAGGAGCCTCATGAGCCCTGCGGCAGGTCCGGCGCCCGTGGCGCGCTTTGGAATGCTACGCACCATCGCGCTCTACAAGCTGTTGAAAGTATCCATCCTGTTGCTGGCGGCCTGGGGCGAGATACGGCTGCACGATGCGACTCTGTCGGGCAAACTTCTGTCCTGGGCAGCGAACCGTCCTCACGGCCTCGAGCACGATATGGTGACCCATGCCCTGGCCTGGTTCAGCGGACTTTCCGAATCCCGCGTGCATGCTTTGCGCATCGTGACGTTGACCTATGCCGCGGTCTTCTCGGTGGAAGGCATCGGGCTTTGGATGCAGCGCCGCTGGGCCGAGTGGCTGACGACCATCATCACCGCCTCGCTGATACCGCTGGAGATCTGGGAGCTGATTCATCAGCCCTCGATCGGCGCAGTTCTCGTGCTGATCGCCAATATTTTGATTGCCGGATACCTTTACTGGCACGTCTCGACGCACCAACGGCCATCGCCTCCTTTGACACCCACGATGAAATGATCTTCATCTCGGATCAAAGCTCGAGATCGGGCGTATTCTTCGCGACGCTCGACTACACCACTGCTGGAGACCCCATGATCAAGTTGATTGCATCTGCGTTACTGTCCGTCGGTATTGCCGCCGCGGCGATGGCTGCCGACATGCCGAAGTCCGCCGCAACCATGGCCGCCGATGCGCCTGCCGCCGCCACGAGCTCTTCGACTGCTTCGAAGCCTGCCAAGAAGCACAGCAAGAAGAGCACGAAGAGCAAGAAGTCGACCTCTGCTCCGTCGACCTCCAAGTAAGATCATCGCTGCCGCGCCCCGTCCACCTCGCGGTGGCCGGGGCGTTTTGCTGTCTGCGCGCAGCATGAGTTCCCACCGATGAGCGCCATGGGAAGTTCCATCCCGGTGGATGTCGCGCACCTGATTCAGGTTGCGCTCACGCCCATCTTTCTCATTTCCGCCATCGGCGTCACGCTCAACGTGCTTACCAGCCGGCTTGCGCGGATCGTCGACCGCGCCCGTGCCATGGAGGATCGGTTGCTGTCAGGGAGTCCCGATCCGGCTGGACGGGATCTGCACGCTCAACTCGCCGTGCTGGAGCGGCGAGCCCGCTGGATCAACGCGTCCATCACCTTGATCACGCTGTCGGCGCTGTTCATTGCGCTCGTGGTCGTGATGCTGTTCGTCAATGCCTTCCTGCG